>Ga0302320_10029375_pt1 | contig 10518 bp, 8 predicted proteins | sample Bog_T0_3_FD_202130 | JGI IMG/M metagenome (GOLD analysis project Ga0302320, IMG submission 202130) | Peat permafrost microbial communities from Stordalen Mire near Abisko, Sweden - Bog_T0_3 | ecosystem: Environmental > Terrestrial > Soil > Wetlands > Peat | place: Sweden: Abisko, Stordalen Mire... | reverse complement strand
GGAATCAGAAACAGATGGCCTATGTGATCGCCGAGCCGTGCATCGGGACCAAGGACAACTCGTGTGTCGAGGTCTGCCCGGTCGACTGCATCCACCCGACGCCGGAGGAGACCGGCTACGCCGAGGTAGAGATGCTCTACATAGATCCGGACGAGTGCATCGACTGTGACGCCTGCGTCGAGGCCTGCCCGGTGGACGCCTGCTTCGCCGAGGACCAGCTGCCCGACGAGTGGTCGAAGTACATCGAGATCAACGCCGCGTACTACAAGAACGGCTGAGACGGGCGGCTGGCGCGATCCGGGCGCCGGCCGAGGCAGGAGCGAGAAGAACCGCGGGGCGACGATTCGCCGCCCCGATGGCCCCGATCGGCGCGAGCGCGCCCGCTCAGGCGGAGGCCGGCGACGGCAGCGCGTCGAGCGGCGTCTGCTCCGCGGTGCAGAAGGCGCAGCGCCGGGCGGCCTTCGGGATCTCCGAGAGGCACTCGGTGCAGGCCCGCGTGTCGGACTCCGGGTCCGGCCGGCCGGCGGCGCGGCGCGCGGCCATCACGTTCAGCGGCTTGACGACGAAGAAGAAGATCGCCGCGGCGACGGAGACGAAGGTGATGAGGTTGTTGATGAAGTCGCCGTAGAGGAAGTGGCTGCTGTTGATCGTGAAGCTCAGCGAGCCGAAGTTCGGCTGGCCGAAGATCAGCGCGATGACCGGCGTCAGCAGGTCGGCCACGAGAGCCTTGATCACGAGGCCAAACGCCGTCCCGAGCACGACCGCGATCGCAAGATCGACGACGTTCCCGCGCGAGAGGAAGTTCTTGAACTCGTTCAGCTGGCCTCGCATCGGTGCGCAGCCTACTAGCTCGCGCGCCGCCGGAGGGCGTTTCTCGCCGTCACTGCGTCGAGGAGAGGATCCACAGGCCAAGGCTCGTGAAGGTGACCATCACGGTCAGCATCCAGTACTGCGAGCGCGTGGCGTCGCGGGCCCGTTGATAGAGCGTCAGGGCCCGGTCGTGGGCGAGCGCGAGGCCGCCGACGTGGCCGATGATCAGCGCCGCGACCTGCACGTACCAGACGACGTTGCCGCTGACGATCGCGTAGTTCACCTGGAAGTTCGCGGTGCCGAAGATGTTCGCGCCGCTGCCGAGCGGGTCGGACGCCAGGGAGATAATCGACTGGCCGGAGAAGGCCAGCAGCGAGAAGTAATGCGCGATGACGTAGGCGATCGAGATCGGCAGCAGCGTGTGGGCGAAGCGCCGCGCCAGATCGCCCGCCCCGTAGCCGGCCCCGATCGAGCGCATACCGAGCGTGCCGATGCGGTAGAGGCCGCCGACGATGGCCACCATCGCGAGCAGGCCGAGCGTGTAGGCGTACTCGCTCGCAGCGTTGGCGCTCGTCACACCGAGGCTCGTGAACAGGCTGTAGAGATGGGGGAAGAGGCTGATCCAGACCGTTCCGTTCGAGAACCCGTCAAAGCTCGTGGAGCCGATCATCACCGCGATCAGGGCGATCGTCCCGGGCATCAGCTCGAGATCGACGGCGCCGACGAACGGAGGCCGCCGCCAGATCCGGCCGTCCTTCCAGCGCAGCGGCGCCATCAGCCCGAACAGCCCGAAGTAGACGCCGAAGGCGTCGCCGCGGTCGGTCCAGGTCTCGATCCCGTAGAGGCTCATGGCGACCAGCTGGACCGCGGCGTAGGCGAGCGCCAGGAACGCCAGCAGCCGCGGCTCGACGCGCTGCGCCGGGTTGTCGACCAGCTCGAGCCAGGCGAAGCAGAGGATGCCCAGCGCGGCCGGCCAGCGCCCGAGCCAGGTGGGGTAGGCCAGCGGCTCGGGTCCCGGCGCTCCTCGCCGCAGCCGCTGCGCGAGCCACGCGCACGCCCGGGCGATCGCGCGCCAGGGGTTGAACGGGCGGAAGGCGTCGCCGAACAACACCGACGCGACCGCCAGGCCGACCCAAAAGACGACGTAGATCCAGGTCGGGGTGATGTTCGCCGAGACGAGCTGGGCGCCCGCGATGCCGGCATAGACGATCAGCACGAACAGCGCGACGCCGATCGCCCCGCACAGCGGGTCAAGCCAGCGCGGGTAGCGCAGCCATGCGTGATCGGTGCGCTGCGCCAGGCGCGGCACCGGCCACAGCGTCGCCAGCGCGACGAACGACACGACCAGCACGATCGCGGTGGCCCAGGCGAACAGCCACTCCGGGATCGGCAGGTCGGTGACGAGCTGGATGCCGTGCGCCGCCGCGGCGGCCGGCACCGCCAGGCCGGCCAGCAGGCCGCCGAGTGTGCCGAATGCGACCCGGACCGTCGCGCTCCGGCGCCCCCGCGGGCGGCGCGTCACGCCCGCTGTTCCCGGCCGCGCGCTGCGATCATGGTTGCTAGCCAGCCATCGGCAGCGCCATCCCGACCGGCGCCGGAGCGGCGGGCCTGGGCGGCGGTGCGAGCGCGATCAGCCCGCGGGCGGCGTGGCGGATCGCCTGCGAGGCAGGGTCGTCCGGGTTCTCGACGACCAGCGGCACCCCCGCGTCGGAGGCTGCGCGCAGCGGCATCGTCAGCGGCACGCGACCGAGCAGTGGCACGTCGAGCTCGTCGGCGAGCGCCTGCCCGCCACCCTCGCCGAAGATCGCGTAGCGCTCCCCGTCCGGCGTCACGAAGCCGGCCATGTTCTCAATCACGCCGGAGATCTCCAGCGTCACCTTGTGGGCCATCTCGGCGGCGCGGCGGGCGACGCGCTGCGCCGCCGGCTGCGGTGTCGTGACGATCACGAAGGTGGCCTGCGGCAGCAGCTGTGCGAGCGTCATCGATACGTCGCCGGTGCCCGGCGGCAGGTCGATCAGCAGGAAGTCCAGCGCCCCCCAGTCGACGTCCTCGAGGAACTGCTTGAGCGCCTTGTGCAGCATCGGGCCGCGCCAGACGACGGCGGAGTCCTCGGGAACGAAGAAGCCGATCGACATCACGGCGATGCCGTTCGCGTCGAGCGGGATGATCTTGCGCTCGGCCGAGACCGCCGGGCGCTCGGCGGCGAGTCCGAGCATGCGCGGGATCGAGTAGCCCCAGACGTCGGCGTCGAGCACGCCCACGCGGCGTCCCTCGGCCGCGAGCGCCGCCGCGAGGTTCGCGGTCAGCGTCGACTTGCCGACGCCGCCCTTGCCGGATCCCACGCAGACGACGTTCTCGACGAGCGCGAGCGCGCCCGCCGGCAGGTCCGTGCGGCCGAGCGTCCGCTGCAGCGCCGACTTCTGCTCGTCGCTCAGCACGTCGAAGTCGACGCTCACCGAGCGCACTCCGTCAAGGCCCATCACGGCGTCGCGCACGCTGCTTTGGAAGTGGCCGCGGATCGGGCAGCCGGCGGTGGTCAGCGACACGGTCACCGCCACGTCGCCGTCGGGGCCCGGCTCGATCCGCCGGATCATGTCGAGCTCGACGATCGAGCGATGCAGCTCGGGGTCGATCACGACCTCGAGCGCCTTGCGGATCTCCTCGACCGTGGGCACGCACCTATTCTCGCAAACGCGGGCGTTCGCGCGTACGCCCCCGTCGCTAGGCGATCGCGCGCATTCGATTGTTGCGCGGATTGTGCTCGAGCTCCGCGAGGCCGAGCGCCTCCAGCAGCGGCGGCATGTACATCCCGAAGCGCCCGCGCAGACCCTTCTTGAGCCCGTAGAAGCCGCCGACCGGGTTGCTCTCCGAGCGTCCCCACGCTTCGACTGTGCCCGCCGCCGCCGGCTTCTGCTCGTCGGCGCTGCCGAGCGCGACCCAGTCCCCGTGCGCGAGCAGCATTGCGTGCAGATCCTCGATTGCGCGCAGCCGGTAGCCGAGCGTCGTCTTGCCGACGACGCAGACCAGGGCCGGCGGGTCGGCGCTCTCGTCGCGATACATCTGGTATTCGGAGGTGCCGGGCGGGGTGCGAAGCACCCACGGGTCCTCGCGCGTGCCGGTGGCGGTGCTCATCTTTGCCGGGCCTGCATCAGCCGCTCCTGTTCCGTTTGACGCTGCGATCCTAGCGCCGGCCGGGCGGCCGTGCGGCCGCGGCGGCGCTCAGCCCGCGATGTCCGCGGCGGAAGCTCAGCCCGCGACGACGCGGCGGAACAGGAACACGCAGATCGCCGCCACGACGAGCACCAGGATCGGCAGTGTCGCGCCGATCACACCGGCGACGGCGAGGATGAGCCCCGCGATGCCGACCACGCCGGCGACGCCGCCGCCGACGGCGAGCCGGTACGCGCGCTGCTCACGGACCCGCCGCGGCGTGTAGTCGCCGCGCCTTTGGAGATTGGCCATGTTTCGAGCATAGCGCGCCGCCGCGTCCGCCCGGCTTTTGCGCGATTGCCGCGCTGGGCTACGGTTTGCGCCGTGGTGCTTCCCCATGACGAGGCCGGCAGCGGGCCGTCGGTGCTGCTGCTGCATGCCGGCATCGCCGATCGCACGATGTGGCGCGAGCAGATCGAGGCGCTCGCGGGCGCCGGCTACCGCGCGCTCGCGCTTGATTTGCCAGGCTTCGGGGCGGCGCCGCCCGCGGACGGACCGCCGGCCCCCTGGACCGACGTCCTCGAGACGATGGAAGCGCTCGGCGTCGAGAGCGCGGGACTCGTCGGTAACTCCTACGGCGGGGCGGTCGCGCTGCGCGTCGCGCTGCTCTCTCCCGCGCGGGTGTGGGCGCTCGTGCTCGTCTCCGCGCCGGCGCCAGAGCTTCAACCCTCACCGCAACTGCAGGCTGCCTGGGACGCGGAGAGCGCGGCGCTCGACCGCGGCGATGTGGAGGCCGCGGTGCAGGCGGTGCTTGCGGCATGGCTGCTGCCGGGGGCGCCCGCGGCCCTGCGTGAGCGCGTCGCCGCGATGGCGCGCCTCGCGTTCCGTGTGGCGCTGGCGGCGGGCGAGCAAACCGAGGCGCCCGACCCCCTGGAGCAGGATCCCCGCGCCCTGCAAAGGATCACGGCTCCGGCGCTGCTCCTCGCCGGCGTGCATGACATGCCCGACTTCAGGGACGGCGCCACGCAGCTGGCGGCGGCGCTCGTGGGCGCGCGCCAGGCGCTGATCGACGAGGCGGGCCACCTCGCGCCACTCGAGGCGCCGCAGGCGTTCACCGGCCTCCTGCTGGACTTCCTCGCCGCGCACGCGCCGCACGACGGCTGACGCCCGCCTGCGGCGGGGGCGCCACAGCGCGGCGGGGGCGCCACCGCGCGCGGCGGGGCGCCACCGCGCGGCGGCCCTGCGGGCCGCGATCCGGGTGCTTAAAGACCTCCGGGACGCCCCTTGCGAGACGCCCCGGAAGTCGAGGGAGGAGAGGGTCCTACCTGCCGACGGGTTATGAGGCCGGCAGACTTACCCGGATCCGGTCTCTCCAACCGGGCGGGGGGAGGTTTGGAGGAAGCTTTAGTACGGTTTCGGCACCTTTGGCCGAATACTTGAGGCCCGAAACATCGAAACCTGGGGCCGGAGCCTCGAGGCGACGCTCGAACGGCTCGACGTCAGACGCTGCGTCGCTTGGCGAACTCCACCGACGCGCTGCTCACGCGCCGCCGCCACCGCCAAATCGGCGATCCGCCGGGTGCGCTCGACGCTGCCTCTGATCGTGCCTTCGGACCTCATCTCAAGCCTCTTCGCTCCAGGAGTTGCAGCGTGTTTCGCGCAACTCAACATCAACTCAATACCAACTCAACAAAGTATAGCGGCGATTTTCTGCTTGTCCAGACCGCTCGCGAGATTGTAACATCTCCGCCCGCCGAGCCGCGGAAACGCCACGTTTCAGGGCCGTGTACAGGCCTTACTTTGTGACAAACGGGACAGCTGTGCGGGCGATCCAGGCGTCAGGATCGACCAATTCAGCAAGCGTCGGCAGTGCGTGGGGGGCCGTCCACACGCGATTCAGCCCCTCGATGCCGGCGCGCTCCACGACCGCGTCGCAAAAGCGCTTGCCGTCGCGGTACTGGCGCAGTTTCAGCTCGAATCCGAGCACCCGCTCGAGCAGGCGCATCGGTCCCGAGCGGTCGACGCGGCGGCGTTCGAGCGCCGAGCGCAACTCGGCCTGCGACGGGATCACCTCGGCCCCGACCGCATCCATCACGTGCTCGGCGTGGCCCTCGATCACCGCCATCGTCGCCTGGATGCGGTCGACCAGTACGCGCCGCTCGCGCCCGATCACGAGCGTCACGAGCTCGCCGCGGCGCAGCGACTCGATCAGGCCGCGCAGATCGGCGGTGCTCGGCAGCCGCAGCCCCGAGGCCGGATCGATCCGCACCTCGAGCGTATCGACGACCTCGCGCACCAGCGACGCGAGGTGCAGGCGCAGCCACGGGACCGAGCCGAACTGGACCGCGTGCGTCATCTCGTGCAGCGTGACCCAGTGCAGCAGCTCCTCGCTGTCGACCTCCAGGCGGGTGGCGGCCGAGCCGAGGTTCGGGCCGACCAGCAGCAGGCGCGGCGCGCCGGTCGAGTCCAGCAGCGGCATGTCGTACTGGCCGAGCACGCGCTGGGCCAGAAAACCGGTCAGGCCCCCGACCTGGGCGGAGAAGAGGGCGCGGGTCAGGGCGCGCGTCGGGCGCCCGAGCACGCCCATGCCGCCACCGACGCGGGCGCCGACACGGTCGAGCACCGGCCGCATCGAGTTCAGGTTCGCCTCGATCCACTGCTGGCGGGAGACCATCTCGGGAGCCGGCAGCTGCGAGGTCGGCTCGAGCCGGGTGTAGGCGAGCACGCGACGCTGGGAGTCCGCCGCGATCGCCGCCAGGTCGCCGTCGGGCGAGGCCGCGGTGCCGCCCTGGCCGCCGATCGTCTCGGCGATCCGGCGCGTGAGGTTCCAGTCGATCACGCCACTGATAATGGCAGCGTCGCGAGCTCGGCGAGCCCGGCGGCCGTGCGTGCCGCCACGAGCGGCGAGCGCGATACGAGGTCGAGCGGCGCTGCCAGTGGCTCCGCGCAGGCCGTGAACGCCACCAGCCCGCCGCTCTCGCGCACGATCAGCTGAGCGGCCGCGACGTCGACGGAGCGACAGCGCCCGAGCGTCGCCATGCCGTCGACTCGCCCGGCCGCGAGCTGGCAGAGCGAGAAGGCCATCGAGCCGAACACCCGCACGCGGTGGGCGACCCCCTCGAGCGCCGAAACGCTGCCGGCGATCCGGTCCGGATGGGCTGCCTCGATCGCGACCAGCTCGAGCGCGCCGGAGCGGCTGCGCCGCTCGCCGTCCGCCACCGCGATCGCCACGCCGTCGAGAAACGCGCCGCCGCCCCGCCACGCGCTCCAGACCTCGCCGCCGCTCAACTCGCACACGTAGCCGAACAGGACGTCGGCCATCGTCTCACCGTCGGCGACGGCGATCGACACGGCGTGGGGGGAAAGCCGGCGCTTGGCGTTCATCGAGCCGTCGATCGGGTCGATCACCACGCGCAGCGGGCCGCCGCCGAAGTCCACGACGCCGCGCTCCTCGGAGATCGCCACGAAGTCGGCGCCGGCGGCGTGGAGCGCCTCGAGCTCGGCAAAGATCAGCTCCTCGGCAGCCTGGTCGATCACCAGCGTGCGGTCACCTCCCTCGCCGCGCCCGACGACGACGGCGCGCTCGGAGGTGCTCGGGTGCTCCGCCAGCATCGCGCGCAGGGCGACCGCGATGCGCCCGCACACGGCGAGCCAGTCGGGCTCGTGCGCGGTGGCCACCATGCGGACATATCCTAGGTGCATGGCGAGTGCGCTCGATGGACTGACCGACGCCCCGCGCGAAGCAGCCCCCTACCTCGGCTCGGCGCTCGACGGTCTGACCGACGCCCAGCGCGACGCGGTCACCCACCGGGGTTCGCCGCTGCTCGTGATCGGCGGTCCCGGCACCGGCAAGACGGAGGTCCTCGTGCGCCGCGTGGTCTGGCTGGCCGACGCCGGCACCGAGCCCCACACCGTGCTCGTGCTGAGCTCCCGCCAGGGCATGCGGGAGCGGATCGAGCTGGCGCTCGCAAGGGCGCACGAGGAGCTGGCCGTCTACAGCGTCGAGGAGTTCTGCGTGACGCTGCTCTCCTCGCAGGCGCGCAACGCCGGCATCGATCCCTTTGTCGAGCTGCTCGAGCCCGGCGACCGCCTCGCGATGCTGCTCGACCGCGCCGACGAGCTCGAGCTGCACCACCACGATTTTCGCGGACGGCCACTGGCGCTGTTCGCCGGCTTCGTGCGCCGCATCGACCAGTGCAAGGCGGAGCTGATCGACGCCGAGCGCTACGCTGCGTGGGCGGCGGGAATCGAGGGTGAGGCGGGCGAGCGCGAGCGCGAGTTCGCCGCCGTGATGGCGGCGCACGACCGGATGCTCGAGCAGCTCGGCGTGTTCGACGCCGGCGGTGTGCTGGCCGCCTGCGTCGCGCTGCTAGGGGGCGACCGCGAGCTGCGCGAGCGGATCGCCGGACGCTACCCGGCGCTGGCGGTCGACGACTGGCAGGATCTCTCCTACGGCCAGCGCGAGCTGATCGCCGCGCTCGAGCTGGGCGGCAGCGCGCTCAGCGCGGCGGGGGACGACGACCAGGCGGTCGGTCGCGCGCAAAGCGCCGGTGCCGCCAACCTGCTGCGCTTCGGCGAGCGCCGCCACGGCGCATCGGTCGTCTCGCTGTCGCAGAGCTTCCGCTGCCCCCAGCGCGTGCTGGACGCCGCGCACGCGGTCGTGGCCGGCGTCGGGCCGCGCATCGGCAAGGACCTGCGCGGCGGTGGCGGCGGCGAGGTGCGCTTCTGGCGCGCGGCGAACGAGCGGGCGCAGGCGCAGCGCGTCGCCGCCGAGCTCGAGCGGCTGACCGCCCGCGAAGGTGTCGCGCCGGAGCGCTGCGCGGTGCTCGTGCGCTCGCTCTCGCAGGAAGGGCAGGCCGTGGCGGTGGCGCTCGCGGAGCGCGACGTGGCATGCCGGATCATCGGTGCCGACGCCTTCTTCGACCGTGCCGAGGTGCGCGACGTGCTGGCCTGGATGCGCGTGCTGATCGACCCCCGTGACGCTCCCGCGGCGGTCAGGGCGCTGGCGCGCCCGCCGGTCGAGCTGCCGGCCGCCGACATCGCGCGCTGCGTGCAGATCTCGCGCCGGCGGCGCATCGACATGGTCGCCGCGGCGGTCGCGGCGACCGAATCACCGCAGCTCGCGCCGGAGGCGCGCGAGCGGATCGCGCACTTCCTCCAGATCCATCGCGCGGCCGCCGCGGCGCTCGAGAACACGCGCGCCGACCTCTTCGTGCACCGCCTGATCGAGCGCCTCGGATTGCGCCGCCAGCAGCTCTTCACAGCCCATGCCGACGTCGTCGAGCGGCTGCTGAACCTCGCTCGCCTGGGCGACCTCGCCGGCGCCTTCGAGCGCCGCGTCCCCGGCGCCAGCGCCCGCGAGTTCGCCCGCTACCTCGGCGTGCTCGCCGACGCCGGCCTCGGCGAGCAGGAGGCTCAGAGCGGCGGGCGCGCGCGGGCCGTCTCGGTGATGTCGATCGAGTCGGCGGCAGGACTCGGCTTCGACCACGTGTTCGTGCTCGGGCTGCACGCGACGCGGGCCGGCGGCGGCGCGCTGGGCGGCCGCACACCGCCCGGCGAGGCGATCGCCGCCGCCCTCGCCACCGACGACGTCGAGCCGCCGAGCGCCGACGAGCGCGCACGCCGCCTGCTCTACGTGGCGATGACCCGCACCCGCTCGACGCTCGTGCTCGCCTACGCGGCAAGCTCGCAGCGCCGCGCTGAGCGTTCGCCCTCGCCGCTGCTGGAGCAGGCCCGCGCGGCGCTGCAAGGCGAGTGGGAGTCGCGCGACGAGGAACTGTTCGGGCCGGCCGAGGCGCTTCACTCGATCTTCGCGGAGCGCCGCGACGAGCTGCTCGCGACGGTCGCGCGGCTCGGCACGCGGCTGGGGGAGCTGCGCCTTGACACCGAGCTCGACGTCGCCCATGGCGTCGTGCGGTTCGCCGAGCTGGTCAAGCTTGCGTCGCTGCTGCAGCGGCGCGACGATGAGCCGGCCGCTGACTCGCTCGCCGACATCAACGCGCGGCTGGGGGCGGCGCTCACACCGCTGCAGCGCGAGGTCCTCTCCAGCTCGCCGCTGGATGAGCTGCTGCTCGGTGCCGCGAACGACACGCGGGCGCGGGCGGCGGCGAAGGCCGCCCGCGAGGAGCCGACGCTCGAAGCCTTCCTGCCGCGGCGCGGCGACGGCCTCGTGCTCTCGGCCTCCGACGTCGAGTCCTACCTGAGCTGCCCGCTGCGCTACAAGTTCGCGCGCGTGCTGCGGATCCCGCGCGAGCCGACGCTCAATCAGCGCTTCGGCATCCTTGTGCACCAGGTCCTCGAGCGCTTCCACGCCACCGCCGGCGGCAGCGCCGAGGAGATGATGGACCTGCTGGCGGCCGCCTGGCGCCGCGGCGGCTTCGCCGACTCCGATGAGGAGCGCCAGCTGCGCGAGAAGGCACGCGTGGCGCTGAGCCGCTACCACGAGCGCCTGCGCGAGCCGGGCGGCGAGCCGCGCTGGTTCGAGCGCTCGTTCAACTTCCCGCTCGGGCGCAACCACATCCGCGGCCGCGTCGACCGCATCGACGAGCTCGCCGGCGG
>Ga0302320_10029374_pt1 | contig 10519 bp, 3 predicted proteins | sample Bog_T0_3_FD_202130 | JGI IMG/M metagenome (GOLD analysis project Ga0302320, IMG submission 202130) | Peat permafrost microbial communities from Stordalen Mire near Abisko, Sweden - Bog_T0_3 | ecosystem: Environmental > Terrestrial > Soil > Wetlands > Peat | place: Sweden: Abisko, Stordalen Mire... | reverse complement strand
GACACGCCTCCCGTTAAGAGGAATGGGACTGAAACCTGAACTCCGGCTGGCTGCGAGATCGTCACCACCGGCGAGGAGTTGGGTGAGGTCCATTGAATGCTGGCCTGAGCCGATGACGCCCCGGCAGAGGCTGTTACGAGGTCAGCGCCAGCTGTGGTACCGGTGTAGCAGAACTGGGCTGAGCCGTAAGCATTAGTCTGTGCATAGCCCGTAGCCACGTTGCTTCCCGACGAGGCAAACCGGACGCCGACCGCGCCGAGAGCATTGCCGTCAAGATCGGTGACCTGAGCTCCGATGCACTGCTGATTTCCAATATTTTGGGTGGCGTTCTTTGGGGTGAGCACGATATTGAAGTTGGTCTGTGCTTGCGAGAAGCACACGCCGCCCGTATACCCGTAGGCATCATAGGGTGCCCAACCGTACATCTGAATGTCGAACGGCAAATCTGCACTGATGGAATGCGTTCCCTGAGAGACCGATATCTGTCCTCCCACGAACTGACTACCGGGGATTGCTATGAAATTTGCTGGATCCAGCGCCGTTCCGTCGAGCAGAACTGTACTCTGGGCAGCGGCAGGCACTACGACATTGACAAAATGCTGCTGCCACCAGGAATCGGTTGCCGTCGTAAACGTGTAGTCTGCCCCATACTCCTGAAATGGAGGAACAAGCATCATCATCGGGTCTGCGCTCTGCCCGTCATACCATTGCCCGTCAGAGTACTGCATCACCGCTACCGGAGCAGTTGAGTTGATCGAGCTAATACTGGTCAACTGCGTATCAAGGTAATTGCCGCGGGCTAGCGTTGCCGACGGGGTGCCGTTGATCGACACCTGCGTTCCGTCTTGGGAAGCCAGGATTCGGAACGTGTCGCCGTTCAGACGGTCTGCCAAGGGTACGGTTCCAAACACCTGTCCCCACAGACTTACTGGAACCATTTCCTCGATCAAGTAATTGCAGGTGAGGACATACTCAGGTACGTTACCGCAACTGGATGCACCCATCACGGCAATCGGCTTATCCGATTGAACTTCTGTTCCTGTCAGGTCGGCTCCGCCGACACTGTCCAACAGTTGATAAGTCTGCCCCTGATTGAGCGTCACCGTGTATGGGGTCCCAGCAGTTCGCGTGCCTGCCGCTTGCGAAGGGATGATCGTCAACGTCGTGTTGTCGTAGGGAGCTACTACACCGAATTCAGTACCGTTAAATGGGAAACTGTTTGGATAGCTTAGAACTAAATAGTCAGTCCCTAGGGCATCCGTCGGCAGTCCTAAGTATCCGTCGCTTTCATAGTCGATCGCGTGAAATCCGTAAACAGCGATAGTTTCATTTGCTGTTACGTGAATCCCCTTGGTTTCAACACCATCGTCGGTAGACGCATACACAGCCGCAGGTAAGCTTACAGTTGTCACCTGACCGGCGACGACAGAAAAGGCTTGGCTCCAACCCAATCCTGGGATCGCAATCGTCCCGCTGGCGTTTGACTTTCCCGTGATGAACAGCTGCGCACCGTCGTTCGTTAACGCAGTCGGGAACATCAACCAGTAGTCCGTGCCCTTGTTGCTGGTGACGCACTGCGTGTCACCGACAAGCGCCGTGATGGAAACGGACGAACTTAGCACCCCATCGGTTGCCGAGAGCTGCAACACGTATGTTCCAGCGGCGCTAAACGTCACCGACGTTACAGGCGAAGAGGCATCTACAAACGCGGCACTGCCAGGGCCGCTTAGAACCGCCCATGTTGAGGTCAATCTCCGGCCAGGCTGCAGATTAGCTTCGGTCAAACTGCCGTTCAGCGATGCCGGAATGTTGATCGCGGCAACAATATCACTTGCGCTCACCAGTGGCGGCTGATTCTGCGGAAAGACCGTGATGGTCAAGTTTGACGAGGTTGTGTACTGGGTATCACTGGCACTGAGCTGCAGAACATAGGTGCCAGTACCGCCAAAGGTAACCATGGATACGGGCGACTTTACGTTCGAGAAGGTAACCGAATTCGGCGCGGCGACAACGGTCCACGCCGTATTCAAGACGCCGGACGGCAACCCATCGTCGGTGGCCGTGCTATTCAATTGCACTGTGTTCGTCGGCAATGTGATGGTCTGATTCGGTCCGGCATTGACGACCGGCGGAAGATTCTGTGCGTATACGATGACTTGAGTCGTCGCGCTTGTCGACAAAGTGGACGCTGAAGATGTTGCCGTCAGACGGAAGATATACGTGCCCGCTGTCGTGAAAGTTGCAGTGCTCGTTAGCGTGGTTGCGCTCTGCAACGTTGCAGCCGCTGGTCCACCTGCCTGGCTCCAGAGATAGGTCAACGTACCGCCCGCTGGATCGGATGCGGCTCCGCTCAAAGAGACCGTGTTTGTCGGCAGCCCGATCGTCTGGTTCGGGCCTGCATTCACAACCGGAGGCAGACTCCCCACCTGGCCGGTGATGGTTACGGTTGAACTGGCACTGAGTCCCGACTCCGTTCCAATCAACTGCAGGACATAGGTTCCGGCCTGCGGCAGGCTGATGGTTGTCTTGGGTGAAGCGGCATTCGCGAACGTTGCCGTCAAACCGGCGGGCGTGGTGCTTAACACGCTCCACTGCGCGGTCGGCGTACCCAGAGGAGTATTTGCTGAAGTCACACTTCCCTGCAATGGCAGGTTATTCGGTATCGGAACAGTTTGACTTGCCCCGGCGCTGACCATGGGCGCTTTCTTCACTGCAGTCAGATAGGTGATTGTGCAAGTGCTGGTGGTTGTGTACTGCGTGTCGTTTGCGCTCAATTGCAAGACGTATGTGCCCGGCTGATCGAATGTGACCGTAGTTGCCGCGCTGATCGGATTGCTGAACGTGGCATTGCCCGGTCCGCTCAGCATCGACCATTGCACTGTTAGAACCGAACCAACGGGCAAGCCATCGTCGGTGGCCGTCCCTGCCAGCGTTACGGCATTCGGAAGATATGCTGTCTGATTCTGTCCCGCATTCACAACGGGCGGCTGATTCGGATTTACCGCGGTGATCATCGCCGTTTTCGGAGTGCTGTCAGAGACCGTATCGTTGACGATCAACTGAACGACATAGGCTCCGGCGACATCGGCGACGAAACTGGGGGTCACTGAAGATGAGTTGGCGAGCGTGGCGGCTGAACCAGTCGGCTTCGATGTCAACGACCATCTGTATGTCAGCGAGTATCCATCGTTGCTGGTGGATGCCGCTCCCGTCAGGGCTACCGTCGCTCCTGTCGTTACGCTTTGTGCTGGCCCTGGATTGGCTACCGGTGGAGTGTAGATCGTCGAGATCGTCACAGTCGCGGGACTGCTGTTCAGATAGCCGTCATTGACGATCAACTGCACAACATAGTTTCCGTATTTGTCTGCGGTGAAGGCCGGATTAGGAGCGGTCGCCGAGGTCAGCGCAGCAAGACTTCCATTCGGCGCGCTCAGGATCGACCACGAGTATGTCAGCGAACGGTTGTCGCTCTCTGTCGAACTGGTTCCATCAAGCGATACCAACGCGCCGACGGCCACCGTTTGCCCAGCTCCAGCGTTGGCCACGGGGGCGATGTCCTGATTGCCAATGGTGACCGTCGCTGGGGTGCTGTCCACTGTGCCGTCATTGACGATCAACTGCGCGACGAAGTTCCCCGGTACGTCCGCGACGAAGGTCGGATTCACGATTGTCGTGCTCGAAAGAGTGGGGGCACTTCCGGCGGGAGTGCTTAGGATTGCCCAACGGTAGGTGAGCGAGTCGCCGTCTACGTCCGTCGAGCCGCTGCCATTCAACTGCACCGACGAGCCGATCTGTACGGTCTGATTGGCCCCGGCATTGGCGACTGGCGGCGTATTCACGTCGTTGATTGTCACAGTGGAAGGCGCGCTGTTGAGCTGGCCATCGTTGACAACCAACTGCACGACGTAGGTGCCCTTCTTATCCGTTGTGAACGTTGGGTTCACTGAGGTCGGGCGCGCCAATACAGCACTGCTGTTGGCGGGCAGGCTCGCGAATGACCACGAGTAGGTCAGTGAATTGCCGTCTACATCCGTGGACACATTGCCGTTCAACTGCACCAGCGTCTGCGTCGGCACAGTTTGGTTCTGCCCGGCATTCGCAACCGGGGCCGAATCCTTGGTGCTGATGACCACCTGGTTCGGCGCGCTACTGTGGTAGCCATCGTTGACTACGAGCTGCACCGTGTAGCTGCCATATACGTCTGCCACAAAGCTCGGCTTCGGCGTCGTCGGAGTCGAGATGGTCGCAGCACTACCGGAAGGTATCGAAGCGAACGTCCAGCTATAAGTTAGAGGGTTTCCCATCTGATCAGTCGACCCGGTTCCGTCGAGTTGCACGGTGGCACCGATGGAGACCGTCTGTGCGGGGCCAGCATTCGCCACTGGCAAGGGATTCATGCATCCCAGCTCCGTACCTTCAATGGTCAGCGTGACCGAATTCGATGTGCCGTACTGCGTCGTCACAACTACTGAACCAGTGCAGTTGTTCGTGGGAACTGGCAGAGAGATCGAGGTGTTGCTCCACGATGTAGTTGGTAGCGAAACACCATTCAGCATCACCGTTCCTGGAGATGCCAGAAAGTTTTGCCCGATGAGAGTTACCTGCGAACTGGGTGCCGCAGTCGGCGGGGTGATGTTTGTAATGACAGGCAATGGGACGTTCACGGTCACGATAGCCGAAGCCGACTTTGTCGAATCCGCCTGGCTCGTGGCAGTAACCGTCACGGTCTGTTGCTTTGTGATGCTGCTAGGCGCGGTATACAGCCCCGAGGCGCTGACACTTCCAGTACCCGTCGGAATGATCGACCAGTTCACCGCCGTGTTACTGGTGTTCGCCACGCTGGCCGAGAACTGTTGTGTCTGTCCAGCATAGAGCGTCGAGGTAGTTGGCGTGATGCTCACTACCACCGCCGGTATCAATGTCACCGTCGCCGTGGCCGACTTGGTTGAGTCTGCCTGACTCGTAGCAGTGATGATCACTGTCTGTTGCGTCGAGATACTGGCTGGCGCCGTGTACAGCCCAGAGGCGCTGATAGATCCAGTACCCGCAGGGCTGATTGACCAGTTCACCGCGGTGTTACTAGTGTTCGTCACGCTGGAGGAAAATTGCTGCGTCTGACCAGCGTAAAGTGTCGCGTTCACCGGCGCAACGCTTACCGAAATAGGTGGCATCAGGGTCACGGTCGCCGATGCTGAAACGCTCGGCTCAGCCTGACTTGTGGCGGTGATCGTTACCGTCTGCTGTGACGCAACACTGGCAGGTGCAGTGTACAGACCAGACGAGCTGATCGTTCCAGCGCCTGACAGCGACCAAGTCACCGCCGTGTTGCTGGCATTCGTAACCGTCGCGGAAAACTGCTGCGTCTGCCCTGCGTACAGTGTCGCGACCGTCGGCGTTACGCTCACCGACACTGCTCCCACCACCCCGCTGCAACCCGTGATTGCAAACGAAGAGTTCCCGTTGAAGTTGATCATGTCGGCCACAGCCGTCATGCAGCCCGTGCTCGAGTTGTTTCCGCTGAACAGAAGCGTATCGCTCTTGAAGTACATCGCCCCATTGAAAGTTGTTGAGGCTCCTCCATTGATCTGATCCTGACAGCTTCCTGCGGTGGAGCACCCCGCCCGGTCGCCAAACAGAACTACGCCAGCCAATGCGCCAGTGCTCGGTGCTGACATCGTCACATTCGCCTGTCCGCTGACTGTGATCGGTGTATAGCTTGAGCTCTGAGAGCAGCCCCAGCCAGTGCTTGATGTGTTATAGACCGTCACGCCAGAGCCACTGATGATGCCCAGCGAGTTGATGGTCAATCCACCACCGGCCATGATGTAGGTGCCGGGACTCATGGTGAACGTCGCACCGTTCGTATTGCCGATCGTCAGGCCGCCGCAATAGACTCCCGGCAAAAGCGTGTTGTTCGCCGGTTTGTTGTTCATGTCGTATGAGGTGTGGCTCTTGCCCACAATCGTCCCCTGCGTGGGTGCTGGCAGGAACGCAAACGGATCACCTGGATTGGTGATCGTCACGGGCGTGACCTTCTGGCCGGTCGCGGTGTTCACGATACTGGTCTGGCCGCTCAAGAGGTATCCGCCAACCACTCCGACTTGAGCATTGTTCTGAAGATTGAGGGTCTCGGTGCCCGACATCTCAAAGGCTTGGGCAGCACTCGACTCGACCACTGTGCTGCAAGAAGTGGAGATCGATGTGCTCCCCGAGATTGAGAATGCGCCTTGCGCGCTGGGGTCCAGAGCATAGAGACAAGCCGCCGCGGGCGTCACGGCCTGCGTCATCGGATGAGCAGACTGAGCTTTCGTCGGGATCGCTGCTGACGAAATCAACTGTCGGGACTCCGGCGCGATCACCCCCTGCTGCTTTTCCGCTCCAGTCGATAACGATTGCACGGCGTGAGCCTTGGCGACCGGATCGCCCGCAATCGAGGCGACACTGCGATCAAAGCGAGCAGACTCGCCGACGCTTCGCTCCGCGCCCAGCGGCATTGCTCCAAGAGAGACTGAGGTGCTGATGGTAATCGTGTAAATCAGGAGAATGGCGACAAAGCGCGCGACGCCGTCAAACAGCTCTTGTTGGCTGGGAACCAGGTTCCGCGTAACGGACAAAAGCTGCGACAGGTAAGACCCAAGACGAATGGACACACGCTCTCCTGCTCAGAGACAGACCTATCCGCTGACATAGCCGTCTGCTCTGCCGAGTGAAATTTGGGGTAATGCGAGCTCGAAGCCTAGATACGGATCACACCGTTGGGGGTCGAAGGGTCTTGTCGCTGCATGGCAGCAACAGGAACTTCAATTGGCATGGGTTTCGTAAGCCAGATCACCTTAACAGAGTCACTGGCATGAGACACAATGAATTTCACGTGAACGAATAGACACGGTAGTACATGTACCGATGGTGCCTTTCTCTATGTCTACACTTGGTTGTCTCATTTCCGATCACAACACCTCTGCAGTGCCCGGTTGTCCATACGGTCACAACCACGTGCTTACACAGGATCCTCGGTTGTTGTGGTGTCGGCAGAACCTGTCACACTGCAATGCTGAAACTGATACATTCGGCGACAGTTCTCGATGACCGAGAGGATGGCAGTTGCCTTCGATCCTGCCAGTGCGCTGTCGACATGTATACAGTTCATGCAGCCAAGTGGAATCGGACGCATCAAATTCTTCTCGCGGTGGCTTGCCCGATTGTTTGCACCCATTCTCGGACGCCGGACTTTCAACGATCCAACGATGCTCCCTTGCGTATCCGTCAGCGATACAAAAAGGATCGGTTGTGTATCCCAAAGCGGATGCTGATTTGATCCAAGGCAATCCGAGGGCGGGAGCGACGAGCGTCAGCGGTGGGCTGTGAAGCAGCCGTCGCTCCCGCCCACGTTCTGTCCTGTGGTTGACCCTGCTTTTTCCGGCATCACCTTTGATTGCAGTTGGTTATCGATTCCGAAGTAGAGGTGAAGATGCAGTCGTAATGCGAGGCATGTTCGTCAGCCAGCATTTTCCACCTCATGTCATCTCATAAACTCGAACGAACTCGAACACCGTCCGAGCTTGTTCGAATGCCGTTCGAGTTTTGTCCGGTTTTCGTTCGAAGATCGTTCGAAGTTTGTTCGAATCTCATAACGTCGCTCTCCGATACTTCATGCTCCAGAGCGGGTAGTCGTACTCAAGCAGATGCCCTCGGATCTTCACCCGGCTTCCGGAGAAACGCCGGTTGAATTCATGCTCGGCAGCATCGAAGTTGCGCGGGGTGTCCGCAACGTAGATGACTTCAGCGTGTGGCAACGAGTACAGAAGATTGGCGTGCTGTCCGAGCCAGCGCTCGAACGATGAGAGAGACCGCTGACCTTCGTCCACAAAAGCGAAGCTCACCAAGGAAGAGTTGCTGTTCCGTTCAGTGATGGCAACAGGCATCCGGTCGGGAAAGTAACGAGAGCAACTTGACGTTTGGTCGCCGCGTTTCGGCAAGATTGTCTCCGGCAGCCTGAGCCTGTCACGGAAGAATTCAACCTTCGCAGCTTCACTTTCCAGAAACTTCTTTTCAGGATGATCGAGTACATAGTCGAGCTGCATCAGCCGGAGCTTGATCTCCCGGTCCGACTTCTCGCGGCGGTTCTGTGAGTCCGGCTGAGCGATCAGCCGATAAAGCAGCTTTGCCTTGAGATGGTAGACGTGCCGTCCGGTTGCGTACTCGATGGGACGGAGGTGTTCGTGCTCGACAGATTTCCGGAGGAAGCGCTGCACCATTGCTCCGTCGTCTCGCTCAATGAAGTAAAGGTACTGCCGCCGAAGACAGTAGCCCGAGTGAATGGCTACAAGATACAAGAATGCTGCTTCGCGCTCGGTATAGCCGAGTCTCTCGATGTCCGGAACCGGATCGTAGCCGGAGCTCATAGATCGAGAATCCGGTCGAGGAGGTGGTGATCGCCTTCGGCTCGGGCGGAGATGGTGGAGTGATCGGAGCTGGAAGCGTAGAGATGAAAGCCAGCCTGAACCTTCGAGCGAAGGTGTGCGGGATGGTAGGCGGCGGTGACAACTTCGATATCGCTGAAGCCGGTGCGGCTCCCCTGGTCGAGGTCGTACTCGATCCGCGCGTCGGGAATCTGAATCTGGTTGTCTATGAAAGGGAGCTGAAGCTGTTCTGCCACCGCCTGCTTGATCGAATCGGTGTCGCGGTCGGGTTCAGATTTGCTCAGCTGGTGGATCGCCTTCTGGACTTCGGACTTCAGTTCGAAGTCGAGCCGGACACGGAGATGCTCGCCACCCTGCGCCTGAATCTTCTCGGCTTCCTTGCGATAGGCGCGATAGATCTGGGAGTCGTGCTCGACCTCGCGAGGCTTCACCAGTCCGTGATAGAGACGCTGTCCAGGCTCGATCCGGTTGGCGACGCGGGCTGCGCGTTCGCCATGCTCGGTAAGCGAGACAACTTCGAAGCGTTCAACTGGGCGCGCCCGTCCATCGCGGCGGGCGTTGACGATATCGAGCGTGACCAGTCTCTGCTTCTGGAGATACCGAAGATCGCTGCGTGCCGCTCGTTCGTCGCCACTGTAGATTGTCTGGACAACATCTTTCAGTGCGAGCACACGGAAGCGTCCGGTCTCGGCCAGAGTCAGCTTCTCTTCCGGACGCAACCGGACGTGCAGCAACGGAGACAGGGACAGATGATTGCGGCTGCGGACGTGCCGCTCGCCTGGCTCCGCACTCAACTTAGGACTGGGAGCGATCTTACGTTCGTACTGGCGGCGGGGAATCTCAGGGAAGTTCTTCTGGCTGGCCTGCTCGCGGAGCCGCTCAAATCTCTGTTCGAACGGCCCCGGCTCCAGCAGTGGTTCCGGCTGTCGAGACGGTTCCGGTGGACGTTCTCTGCGTATGCTTGGGAGGTCCTCGAAGTCGTCGGGGATGGAGATTCGCATCACGCCTCCTCATCGGTCAGCGTCTTTCCTTCCTGGTCCGCCCCGGCCTCTTGTGCGGCGTCTTCATCTTCGTCATAACGAAGTTCGGTTCGCTTGCCGACAATCTTGCGAATCTCATACTCAGAGACATCTCCGAACGATTCCATGTCGCGCTGCGCCGCTGCCTTGGCCGCACGCACACGAGCGACCATATCGTCCTCGTAGAAAGGCAGAGGTTGCTGACGGTTCTCAGTGGGTTTGGCTGCGTTGTCCTTGGGATCTTCGGGAGTTGGTGACTGGCTGGTAGTGATCTTCATGGCTCTGCCTCCGAAACGCTTGGGATGTTTGTGCTGACTGATAGGGGGCACTCCCGTGAACATTGGGCGGGCGCACCTGCGCAGAGAATGGCATTCCCCCTTAGTTGAAGAACAACCGTCGCGGCGGGCCGGGTCAACCCTGCGCCCGGAACGGTACGGAGCCTTGCAATATATTTCGGGCGCACCGCCGAAGGCGGCTGTGGGGTTGACGCGGCAGTGAGCTGCGACGGTTACACTCCCGTGCTCGCGGGAATGCCGGGGTTGACTCTGGGTTATGTCCTTCTTATTTCGTGGGAAGATCATTGGGAGAAGGCGACAAACGAATCACGCAACGACGTCAACGCTGGATGACGATCATCTGCACGCCATGCCAGTGCATAACCAAGCTGGATTGTCTCGGCCAGCGATTTGTAAACGACGCCTTGCCGCTGGAATCGTGTCGCCGACTGACGCAGCACTCCGAGGCGTCCATGTACGGCGACCTCATCGAGGAGTTCGGGAATGCTGGCAGCATCGTGAACTCTGAATGCGCGTGCACCTGCGGAAGAAAGAGCTTGGTCGATGGCGGCGCGACCTGGATCAATGTCCTGCGACAGCAACACTAGCGGCGCACTTTTCAGCTCCGTGAACTGGACGGTTGATTGTTTGGACAAGTTCAGTTTTTCCGGAAGAGCTACGACCAGCGTTTCTACCGCGAGTGGATGAAATCGCACGCCCCGAACCCGTTTGGGCATATCCACAACAGCAAGGTCCACATCCCCGCGCAGCAAGCCCGATATCAATTGCGGAGTGTATGCGGTCT
>Ga0302320_10029373_pt1 | contig 10519 bp, 15 predicted proteins | sample Bog_T0_3_FD_202130 | JGI IMG/M metagenome (GOLD analysis project Ga0302320, IMG submission 202130) | Peat permafrost microbial communities from Stordalen Mire near Abisko, Sweden - Bog_T0_3 | ecosystem: Environmental > Terrestrial > Soil > Wetlands > Peat | place: Sweden: Abisko, Stordalen Mire... | reverse complement strand
TGCCTCGCGGCCATCGCCTGCTGACGCTTTGCCACGGTCCTGGCCTCGCCCGCCATTCCTCGCTCGACAGCGTTGAGGAAACCGGGGTCGTCGTGCTGGATTGCGAACTCGTGGGCCAGTTTCTTGATTTCCTGTACCTCGCGTTTGATCGCATAGACGCTTGGACTGCCGAACTGGGGATGTGCCACCATGTCTTTGACCTCGTTTCCTTCCAATCTCCAATCGAGAATAGCAGCGGCCAAGGGGCCAAGCCGGTCGGCAACAAGGCGTTTGAACTGGTCCACCAAGGCGGAAGAATGAGGCCGCTTTCCTGCGAATCGGTCGGCCATCACGCCGGGATCGGTGTTCGTCGTCCATTTTCGACGGTTGCGTTCCTTTTCTGCTATGTTGCGAATCCCGTTCCAGGTGGCATTCTTGAGCCTCCGGTCCAGCGGCCCGTGACGCTCGGGATTCCAGCCACGGAACAACTTGCCGGGCTTGAGTAGGAGGCGGACGACCAGGGCGTGGAAATGCTCTTGCAAGCTGTCCCCCACGAATCCGGCTCGGGCCAACGATCTGGCAATGTAACTGCCAAAGTCGAAGCCTTTCATGGCCTCGATCTGCTCTCGGGCAGCGGGGTCGTCGATTCGGCCCAGTAGATCATCAAGGCCCGCAACGAAGGCGGAGTTATAACTCTGAGGCGAGAAATAGTCGGCACCTTCCAGCAATTGCAGGAGTGCGGCGATATCACGGTGAGCGAGCCATTCGGTAAAGTGCATACGGTATATATCCCCGCCGCATGTTTTTGATGAGACCGTTCAGAATTTGAGCCTGATCGGTCTAGCCTGATGTTCCAAGTTCATCGCCCTTGGTCGCACCCGTGGCTGTTCGGTATTGAGCAATCCTTGCCGTCCTAGAGCAAAACCTACCCCACGATTATCAAGGCAGCGGAGAACCGGCAAGCATTTGACAAGGCAAGCAAGGCCGAATATATTTTGATTCAGGCAGAATAAGTCCTCGAAACCGCCCGCAAGGACTACAAGGCAGCGGTCAAGGAATACAAGACCCACACCGGCAGCGTGCCCAACGTGCTAACAATCAACCTCGACTGATAATAACCACCATGAACGACCTGGCCACCATGCCCCGCAGTGAATTGATTACGCTCCGCAATTCCATCCTGAAAACTCTTGACGGCGGCAGCGATGATGCCACCATCAAGGAACTGGAATCCGTTGAATCAGAATTAGACCGAAAACGGGACTACCAAGGCGTGGAAGTGCTCTTAAAGACTGTCCCCAGTGAACCCCGCTCGGGCCAATGATCTGCTGATGTAGCCGCCGAAGTCGAAATTCTTCATGGTCTCAATCTGTTTTCGGGCGGCGGGGTCGTCGATTCGGCCCAGGAGATCGTCGAGGCCCGCAACGAAAGCAGAATTGTACTGCTGCGGGTTGAAATAATCGGCACCTTCCAGCAATCGCAGGAGGGTCTCGATATGCCTATGAGCGAACCTCATCCAGTTGCCCGGCCACGGTCTTCGGGCTGGCACGGCCAACTCATGCTTTCCCAAGTTCGTCAGTTCGTCGCCCTCACTCTCGCCCGTAGCGGTTCTTTCTCTTGAAACACCAAGACGAAAAACCTTGGAATCGTGCTATGAATCGACCGAACACTTTGCAGATAAGTGCGGTGCCGTCTCCGGATGGGACAAAGACGCTCGTGAAGAAAGTCTCGGTAGGGACGATTGGGAAGGACGCTCGAATCGTTTGGTTCGTACAGAAGGCGGGCGGCGAATGGACTGAAACCCCAGCCGAGGAAGCCCAAGAGTTGCTTGATCGGCGGGGCTGAGAATCCCGTCCTCGATGCAATCGTGGTGGTTATGTATTGCGAAACTTACCAACGCGAGCGGAAGAAACCATGCAGGCAAGAGACTTGAGCAAGGGCATGACGGTCGTGACCGTCCGGGGCGAGAAAGTGGTGCGGACCAGTTCGGCCTTCAAACATTCATGGCGACTGGCGTTCACGGATGGCACGCTTCTCATCTGCCAGCCGGGCATCGAATTTCCCGTGGCGGAAACGGCAGCAATCTCTCAGATTATCTAAAATCGTCGCTGGCAGCGGTCATGTTATAGAGGAATCCCTGCCACCGCGAAGACGGCTGACCAGGAGTGACCCATGAAAGCGAAAGACATTATCCACAGAGTTGAAGCCAGGATTGCGGATCGTCGTGACGAGTTGGAAGTGAGCCGTCAATCTCAAATGGTCAGCGAAGTCCTCAACTCGGAGATCGCGTTCTTGGAAGCCCTGCTTGCAGAGCTTAGGGCGATGGCCGATTAAATCTCGCCGTGGCTGGGGATGATGGTCCGTTGTCGTAAGCAGCGGGCCTTTTCCATTTCTTGGCCGCGTTCTCCTGGGGCGGTAAGTGTCTCGGGTTGGACCATTCCGGGTCTTGCCAACGAACTCTCGATTCTCCCCGGTTCGCCGCCCTCGCTCTCGACCGTGGCGGTCATGTATTCCAGAACCAAGGAGCAACCAACATGCTGAAAACCAAGAAGCAAGTGAAGAACGGCGAGTGGTTTCGTGACCAAATCAGGGCATTCCTGATCCGCAATGGAGCGACCGAGCAACTAAATAAAGCCTACGAATTCGTCATTATTACCAAGATGGGCACGCTGCAAGTCAGCGGCAATCATCATGCGGTGCTCGTCCTTCGGCGTGATGCCAAATCCCATGTTGCATTCATCGACCAGGGCCTCGGCCTATTCTTCGGTCAGGCCGGTTGATTCCGGACTGGCAGGCCCCGGTACGAAACCATCATTCCCTTCGCTCACTGGCACAACATCGATGTGACCGTCAGCCAGAGGGTTGCTGGCCAAGCACAATGCCCGGCCATTGATGATATCGCAGTATGTTTGGGTCTTACGACATCTAACACAACGAGCCTCCGGCTTTCCCCAATTCGGCCTATCCCCGGTTTTGTTGGGCGTCCTTTGTCATTGTGCTTCTCGTTCTTTGTGAAATGCCACCACGCCCATCGTTGGTTGATTCAATACCGGGAGATCGCATCCAAGCGGCCTTGGATTACATAGCGGCTGATCTCGCTCACGCAGAAAATAATTCTTTACGATTTGCAGAAATCGCCGTTGAGCCATACGGCAGATGCGTTATGCTTTCTTGACAGACGGCAGCAACAGACCTGTTGGGCTGTTGAAGTTTGCTAACCCTAATGAAAGGACAAAAACACATGAAACTTTGCTGCAACCTGTTCTACTCGATGGAGGTTTATACAGATGATCCCGCTGAGGCGGTTCAAATCGCCGCAAAGGTGCCCTACATGGAATGGGACTGGGGAACCGAATTTACTGATGAGCCACATGAAGATGAGATTTGGGTCGGTGACACTGAGGATGAAGAAGAAATGGATCGAAAGTGCCGCCAACAGTTGCTTGATGGCGTTCGTGCTCTCGATCCCGCTGTCTATTCAAACCGCAACCGTGCCGTACTCATCAAACTGGGGGAGTATCGTAAATATGGCGAGAGGATGTCGGAGGACTGGCTTCCCGAGGACGTACATGAGAAACTGCGTCAAGTCAATTTTGAATGGCATCACGAGTGGGCGGAGCGGCATCCTTGCGAGACGAGATTTGGGAAGGGGCACACGAGGTCGAGTCCGGAAATGTTTGTGACTTGCAAAGTGGTTGCCGAGTTGTTCGTCGATACGGATGACGTTGCTGAGGCGATTGAAATCGCATCTTCCGAGGCGTATGGGGAGTGGAGCGTGTTAACCGACCTCGACTTGTGCCCTCCCGAGGACGGGATCGAGGTCGAGCGGCGGGAGGATGACTAGGATGATACGCAGAACGTGGGCAACACAATCCAAGACGCCACTGGGCCGTCTTGAGGCCGAAGTGGGACATGGGTGAAGAAGGTAAGCCAGACGGTGCAGGTCGGTTCGACTCCGGCCCTGGCTTTTTGGATCGCAATCATTGCCCGGCTGCTGCGGAGGTCGCCAAGAAAGGTTCAGAGTCCCGGCAACACGAGGCCCAGGAAGACGGTCATGAATAAGCGGGATGCAATCGAGGAGTTGATCGAGCAAATGTCCTGGTACGGCTTCAAGGACAGCGAAACAAAAATGGCGTGGTCAAGATCGCCCGTGAGTTATATCACAATATCAGCATGGCCCACCCGGACTTTGCTCCCGAGGAGATTCTCGACTATTGAGGCACCGGGAAGTGGGATACAGAAGAACATGCCGGGGCGAATTAGGCGAATTTCTGGAAACGAGCGTTCTATCCGGCTTGGATAATGCCTGAGTATTGGCCTTGGCCGACCGGCAGGAAGTAGTTGGCAAAGCGAACAGTCTGGGAGCCAATATAGAATTCCGAACACCGGAGTTCGAAGGAAACCCGAGTACCGACCGTGCTCGGCTTTTTTCGTCCTCTCACGACTTTCCTGCCGTGACGGCGACAAAAACGAAACGGCGACACTATATAAGGCATTATGATAATTATGGGAAAACAACTTTATTCGACATCGGACTGTGCCAAAGCGGTAGGCGTGCAAGAGTACCAAGTCGCCTACGCCCACCGCACCAATAAGATTGCGGAGCCCGAATTCCGAGTTGCAGGAAAACGGATTTACCAACCGCACGAAGTCAAGCAGATACAGGCTTATTTCAACCAGAGGCGGAAGAAGACCGAAACCACGGCCACGCCGCACGAGCGGTCATGACCCAGAATCCCTTGGCTCTACCCGAAAGCCGCTGATACGGCTCTCGGGCAGAACCCAATAGAAAGCCCCACCGACCAAGCCGGGGCAGGAAAGGACCGGAATGCAGTCTCCTACCTTAGATAGAGTAAATAACGACCAGATTTTATGGAATATTCGCCAAGACATCAGAACTTTCACGAGTTGGAAGCACGTCCCCAAAGAATACGGCTGGCGAGACCAATGGCACAAACGCAGACGTAAGGTAAGGCCCAAGGAACTCCCCCAGGCAAGATGGGTCACAATCGAACCGGACCAAGGTGACGACTTCTTCGGCACCAAGGAAGTCTTCTGCCAAGACGGCGACATAAAACTGTTCATCGACCGGGAAGTTCCCCTTTACCACATTGACCAGACCGATCCGGCCAATTTCACCCCCCGCACAATCGCCTACTTCGCCTACGAGGAAATATTCTTCGAGCAATCCGACAAGGAGCAATACATCTGGTGGGACATCGAGAAGGCGAATAATCGCACCGGACTGCCGGGCGAGTGGTCCACCGTCACCGCCGATACCGACGCAGCCCAGTGGGAGGAAAAGCGGCTACTGACACGGGCCATGATCCGCCGCCACGTCAACCAGCGGGAAATCTTGGGGATCAGGGCGACCGACAGGACAAAATTCATCGCCATCGACCACGACTTCCACGGCAACGACCGGGAAGTGTTTCTCGATCAAACGGAAGTGCTGCTCGGTGCATTTCATGGCTGGGGCACTTGGCACCAGCAAGTTCGGCGGGATGACGTGAGCGGGATGCATTACATCTGCACCTTTGCCGGGTTTCAAGACCTCGATAAAGTCACGAACGCCCTCCGTTCTGCTCTTGAACGGCTGGACCAGCAAAATCCCGACCTTGCCGAACGTGCCAGGGGTAACGGAATGCCAAGTCTGGCCGACCTGGAAATCTACCCGACGATCACGAAAGGGTTCCGCCTTCCCCTATGCCGGGGCTATACGATGATGCTGGACCGTCCTCTCCCCTTGGTGACATGGAGAAGGAAGACCGCCCAGGATGTCGTGGGTTATACGAACTGGCTCCAAAATCCAAAACGGCAATTCATGGCGAAGGAAGCAATACTTGACCACTTATGGCAAAACCTCGGCTCTGGGAAGTCCCCATCGAAGGCGGAAACCACGAGCGAAAGCAATATCGCCAAAGGCTCGGGGGTAGGGTCTTTTCGGTTGGGCAGCCTCAAAGGGTGTTGTCGAAAGAAATTGACGGAATTCTTCCAAGGAACATTCAATCCGCCAGGGTCGCTCAACGACGTGCTTATCGTTGCGGCCCGCATCTTGTTCTTCGAGGGCGTTTCACAGGATCGGGCCGTCGAACTATTGACCCGATACATCTCCGACCTGCCCCCGACTGCTAGGAAGTGCAGCAAGCGTTTGGCCCCCGGTCGATTCGCTCTTGTTGAAAAAGACATTCACCGAGATGTGGCCACCGCCTATAACGGCAACTCGGGTCAAAAGAAAATCGAAGAGTCGAATGAAAAACTTAGAGTTACGGTCGAGCGGTGGAGCCGGATTGGTTTCCGACTCTCCGACAAGGCGACCTGGGGCAAGGGATTGGCGAAGACCAGCGTGGAGCACATTGAATGGACCGAGGATGATCGAAAGGCCATTGAGGTGTACTTGGGGCCAGTGCTGAAAAAGGGGAAACAACGGGCCGTGGAAGTTGCCGAGGGCATGGTCAATCTCGCCGCCGTGCAGTACGCATCGGAAAACGGCGTGAGTTATGGCTATTGGCAGTCCTTTTTGGAGGACAATTATGATATCGCCTGCGGAAACAGAAACAAGATTCGGGCGATCCTTGAGGCCGCAGCGAAGTTGGGCTTGATTGAGGTTCAAAGCAAGTACATGCGAGGGTTCGCCACGGTGTACCGACCGGGCAAACGAGTAGCAGATCGTGTCGTGTGGCATCATCAGGCTGCCGAGAGTGGCGAAGGACATACAGGTAGTGGAAACACAGGCCGACCAACGGGCCACAACTGATAGAGAGGAGACCTATATATTAGTGTATCATTTTGATGATTTGCTTAATCGTTATTAGATTCTCCCGCTTTTCCGGTCCGTTATTAACGATCCTGATCCCAACTGGGTAATAACCCGGCAGGACTTAAAGTGCTGCCGTCGAGGCCAACTCTTGATTCAGGTCTTCGGATGGCACTTTTCCCAGTGACACTCGGCCATTCGGCTGACGCATGTATTACTTGCGTATCAGTGTTGTGGCACCGTTGGGTAAGGCCCCGTTCGATTGCGAACAGGATTTCGACCATCGACTAAGCCCATCCACAAGTTGACCGCCGTGGCACTCTTATGCGAGCGGTCTTGATTTGCAGTTTGTGGAAACTCTCCCTATTCCGTGACGACTTTTCCAGAGCCGCTGCGTTGAGGAAAAGAATTCTGCTCGATTTAGAAAAGAAACCTTTTTTCGACTTCTGAAACTTGCTAAAACGAGGGCGAACGGGGCAAATGCACTTCGTGGACTTCTCCACGGGGCAATCTTGCCCGAGACAACAATCTATTAGGAGAAGTGCAATCGTGAGCAAATCCAAACATGCCCGAGCGAGCCATGCGTATTACAACCAGGGCATTACCTATGTCCAAGACGGCGAGACCGACAAGGCCATCACCGCCTTCACAGAGGCCATTCGATTGAACCCCAGGTTGGTTGAGGCATATTGTAACCGGGGCGTTATTTATGGACGGCGGGGTGAGACCGAGAAGGCCATTGCTGACCACACAAAGGCCATTCGGATGGCCCCGAAAATGGCTCAGGCGTATTACAACCGAGCCGTGGCTTATGCACGGCAGGGCAAGACCGAGAAGGCTATTGCCGACTACACCGAAACGATTCGACTGAACCCAAGGTTGGCTGTGGTGTATTTCAATCGTGGAATTGCCTACGGGATCGAGGGCGATTATAACAAGGCGATTGCCGATCTCACGCATGTCATTCGACTGGACCCGGAGAAGGCTGACGCATATTCCAATCGGGGCGTGTTCTACCGAAAACAGGGCGAGACCGAGAAGGCCATTGCCGACTACACCGAGGCCATTCGGCTTGACCCCGACATGGCAGAAGCGTACTTTAACCGGGGCGTGACCTATGCCGAGCACAGCAAGACCGAGAAGGCCATTGCCGACTACACCGAGGCCATTCGATTGAAGCCGACGTTGGTTTCGGCATATTTCAACCGTAGGGATGCCTACAAAAGCCTGGGCGAATATGAGAAGGCCAATGCCGACGAGGCAGCGGCCATTCGGATCGTTCCGAAAATGGCCATTGAACCGTACTGCTATAAGCAGGGCATTGCTTATTTTGCCCACGTTGGCGAGCATGACAAGGCCATCAACCCCTTCGAAGCGGATGGCTTGCGAAGGATTGTGGTCAGCGAGGACCGTGGAGGTCTACCCTATAATCCTGGCATTAAGGCTGAAATTGATGCCAATCCCGGCCTCAAGCGAATGCTTGAGGAAGTGCGGGACCGCCCGTGTATATTGTGTGGCTCTGAACCGTATGTTAATGGTGTGTACTCCGTACCTCCGGGCCACGAGTTGAGTCAAGGGCTTTTGCCGGGGAAGGCAAGGTACTGCCGTTATAGTGTTTGCGAACGCTGCGTATCGCTAAAGGGTTGGCAGGAGCGTGTAACGGCACGGCTCATAGAATCGCATAGGGCAGGAGGCTTTCGCCGGATGGACGCAGTTCGGTGTGATGGCTGACCACTCGCTGGTTGCGGCCATCGGCCTTGAGGCATCGAGGATTCAATACGACATGCGTTGATGCACTCAAGCCACTGGCCGACCGGCGAGATAGGGTAGGCCAGATGAGCCTTGATGGAAAGAGGGTGCCCGGCAGGCGAGTCCAAGGATCGTTCCCTTGGCGGGCAATTCGTGGATTTCTCACGACGGGCAATAGCCCAGTCGTCCCGTGTTGACCATGACTGTTACTCGGTTCAAATCTTCTCAGGAGCCTTCCTGACCGTTTCCGAACCGGAGCCGGATGGTTTCCAATTTGGAAGTTTTAGTGTCCGATCATATCGCCCCGCCGTTTTCACAAATATCCGAGCAACGACGACTCAACCGGGTGGTCATTTCGCCCCGCCTGCCTTGCCTTGATGGCCTGCTGGCGTTTTGCCACGGTCTTGGCCTGGGCATTCATTCCTCGTTCTACGGCGTTGAGGAATCCGGGGTCGTCGTTCTGGACCGCAAAATCATGGGCAAGTTGCTTGATTTCCTGTACCTCACGCTTTAGGGCGTAGGCCGTTGGACTGCCGAATTCAGGATTCCCGATCAAATCTTTAATATCCCGGCCATCAAGTCGCCAATCGAGGATTGCAGCGGCCAAGGGGCCAAGATGTTGGGCAACCAGTTGCCGGAAGTGATCGATAATCGGAGAGGACTGAGGCTGCCTTCCTGCAAACTGGCCTGCCATCACGCCTGGATCGGTGTTCGTCGTCCATTTTCGGCGGTTGCGTTCTTTCTCTGCGATATTCCTGATTCCATTCCATGTAGCGGACTTTAGCCTACGATCCAGTGGGCCGTGACGCTCGGGGTTCCAGCCATGAAACAACTTGCCGGGCCTCAGCAGCAAGCGAACGACCAGATTATGGAAATGCTCCTGCAAATTGTCGCCCCTGAATCCGGCTCGGGCCAATGACCTGCTGATGTACGCCGCAAAGTCGAAATCTCTCATGGCCTCGATCTGTTCTCGGGCGGCGGGGTCGTCGATTCGGCCCAGGAGATCATTGAGGCCCGCAACGAAGGCAGAATTGTACTGCTGGGGATTGAAATAGTCGGCATCCCCCGCATCGTCGCCAGTGTGAATGAGACCATCAGCGAATTGCAGGAACGGATCGAGGTTCTCGGCCATTTGCGGAAGCACCTGGAAAATACCGTCTGGACCGTCCGCACCGATTGAAACTTGGAAATTTCGTCGCCCACGCTCGACGCGGGGCGGTCTTGTATTGAAGAAGGAGAACAATGATGGGAATGGGAACAGCACCGTGCCACGCTTGGGTCATTACCTTGGACGGATTGAAGGCAATCTGTCCAAAAGAGGTCGAGGCTTGCGAATTCGCCATGAAGGCCGCGAACTTCGACTGGGACAAGTTTGCCTTGGGCATACAGCAAGAGCAGTTTGACGATCTGCCCGATGGCACCGGCCCCGAGAGCATGGTCAAGGCATGGGAGAAGTTGCAGGCCGCGTTCAAGAGGAACACCACGGTCGGCAAATCCCACCTGGAACTGGGCATCGGCCACTATTCCAGCGACGACGGCGACCGATACGACGAAATTGGACAAGGTTGCTACTTCACGGTGGACAACGTGACCGACTTCACCCCAGCGGGTGAGAAGTTTCGAGTCCACCTTGAAGAGAAGAATTGGACGGTTTTCGGGTAATTCTAGCGAAAGGGTAGCATGAAGTTTTCTCACGATGGCATTGAACTGAGCGACGGCGGGGTAATCGAGTATCCCGATCCGGACGACGGCACGATCCGCCGTAGGGATATTCACGGGAACACCGAAGAAATCCGCAGGCCCGACGAGGCCAATTACCGCGAGTGGTACGAGATGTTCACCCGTCGTTTCTTCGTGGGCCAGCATGTCCATATCGACACCGACCACATCGACAACGGCAAATGGGGCCGCGTTACGAGCGACGGGGAAATCGTGGAAGTCAACGACGATGATTGTCTGGTCGAGGTCGAGTCCATTCGGGCCAATATCATCGTCCCCCTGGCCGATATTTCCGCACGCTGGGATTGATTGCCG
>Ga0302320_10029368_pt1 | contig 10520 bp, 6 predicted proteins | sample Bog_T0_3_FD_202130 | JGI IMG/M metagenome (GOLD analysis project Ga0302320, IMG submission 202130) | Peat permafrost microbial communities from Stordalen Mire near Abisko, Sweden - Bog_T0_3 | ecosystem: Environmental > Terrestrial > Soil > Wetlands > Peat | place: Sweden: Abisko, Stordalen Mire... | reverse complement strand
TGGAGATCTTTGATTTCAAGAATAGGTTTGCTCATTTGTAAATTTTCGTCCTCGTCCTCCTCCTCGTTCTCGTAATCGAAATTGAATTCGAGGACGAGGACGAGGACGACGACGAGGAGGGAATATTAGCCGACACTGCCTTCCAAACTCACGCCCAAAAGTTTCTGCGCCTCGACGGCGAATTCCATCGGCAGTTCCTTGAACACTTCCTTGCAGAAGCCGTTCACGATCATGTTGACGGCGTCCTGCGTCGAAAGCCCGCGCTGGTTGCAGTAAAAAATCTGGTCCTCGCCGATTTTTGAGGTCGAGGCTTCATGCTCGACGGACGATGACGTGTTTTTCACCTCGATATACGGAAACGTGTGCGCGCCACATTTCGCGCCGATGAGCATCGAGTCGCACTGCGAGAAGTTGCGCGCGTTGGTGGCGCTCTTCTGGATTTTGACCAGGCCGCGATAGCTGTTCTGGCCGCGACCCGCCGAGATGCCTTTCGAGACGATGGTGCTTTTCGTGTTCTTGCCGATGTGAATCATCTTCGTGCCGGTGTCGGCCTGCTGCATGTTGTTGACGACGGCGACGGAATAAAATTCGCCCTTCGAGCCATCACCGAGCAGGACGCAACTCGGATATTTCCAGGTGATGGCCGAGCCGGTTTCCACCTGCGTCCAGGTGATGCGAGAGTTTTTGCCTTTGCACAGGCCGCGCTTGGTCACGAAATTGTAGATGCCGCCCTTGCCATTCTCGTCGCCGGGATACCAGTTTTGCACCGTGCTATATTTGATTTCCGCGTTGTCGTGCGCGATAAGCTCAACCACCGCCGCGTGCAACTGGTTTTCGTCCCGCATCGGCGCGGTGCAGCCCTCAAGATAGCTCACGGATGCGCCGTCGTCGGCGACGATTAGCGTGCGCTCGAACTGGCCGGACTTTGCGGCGTTGATGCGGAAATAAGTCGAAAGCTCCATCGGACAGCGCACGCCTTTCGGAATGTAGCAGAACGAGCCGTCCGTGAAGACGGCGGAGTTGAGCGCGGCGTAATAATTATCCGTGTGCGGCACGACCGAGCCGAGATATTTTTTGACGAGATCGGGATGCTCCTGCACCGCTTCGCTGAACGAGCAGAAAATGATGCCCTTCTCCGCAAGCTGTTCGCGATACGTCGTGCCGACGGAAACGGAATCAAACACCGCGTCCACGGCCACGCCGGCAAGCCGTCCGCGTTCGCGCAACGGAATGCCGAGCTTCTCGTAAGTCTCCAAAAGTTTTGGGTCAACCTCGTCCAGGCTTTTCGGCGCATCGCCCTTTGGCTTCGGCTGGGAAAAGTAGGTAATGTCCTGAAAATCAATCTTGGGATATTTGACGAACTGCCACGTCGGTTCGGGCATGGTCAGCCAGTGGCGGTAGGCCTTGAGCCGCCAGTCAGTGAGCCACGCCGGCTCTTTTTTCTTCAGCGAAATCAGGCGGATGGTGTCCTCGCTCAAGCCCGGCGGCGCGGACTCGGACTCGACGTCGGTGACGAAGCCGTATTTGTATTCCTGTTTGACCAGGCTCTCGATGGTTTCGGTGGCTGTGCTCATTGCTTCCGTTAAATCGTTAAATGGTTGAATCGTGAACCGTCATTTCTTCTTCGCGCAATCCGCGCAGGTGCCGTGGATTGCGATTTCGTAATGCTCGACTTTGAACCCGCGCGGCAACACGACGCCGGTCTGCGGATTGTCCGGCATATCCACGTCGAAAACCGTGTCGCAGGAGTCGCAGTAAAAATGGCAATGCTCGTGCATGTTCGGGCAGAACCGCGTCGCGCCGCGATCCAGCGTGACCTGCCGGGCCAGCCCGCACTTTACCAGTGCGTCGAGGCAGTTGTAAACCGTGGCGTGGGAAATCTCCGGCATCTGCCGCTTGGCGCGGATGAAAACCTCCTCGGCGGTCGGATGGTCGCTCTTGTGCAGAAGCACGTCATAGACCTGCTGCCGCTGCGGCGTGAACCGGAGACCGCCCGTGTTCAGCCGCTCGGTCAGACCGCCATTCAATTTTTTCTCGACCACGCTCATGGCATCGGCAAAATAAGCATGAACCCAAAGTGTGTCAAGATTTAGAATAATTCTAAATTGCCTGCGTGGCGATTTTCGGCAGAAAGCCGCATTTCAATCTGGAGAAGATGTGGCGCTCTGCCGAGACGCCGCTACGATTATTTTTGAAATATTTCATACAAATCCGGCGGCTCGCGGTGTCTATTTGATGGAAACAACTTAAATTCAACCTATGAAAACAACTATGGGGTCGGCAGGTTTGGTGATTCTGGGCATCGGATTGGTCATCGGCGGCTGCGCCAAGAAAAAATCCACCAGCTGGGAATCCATCAAAAATCCGGAAGTGGTGGCCCAATTAAAATCGTTCGTGGCGGAAAAGGAGGCGCAGGCCAATGCGGTGGCCAAGACTGACGGACAGCCGATGCCAGTCGAATTCAAAACATTTTTTGCAGCCGCTGAACGGGGCGACTGGTTGGAAGTGAGCAATACTTTTTTGGCTTTGGGCAAAGATATTGGTCACTCCGATGCCGCGGGCAAACCAGACTTTTCTTATGTGCATGGAACGCGATGGGAGGCCGTGAAGGAAATCTGGGGCGGGCTGGATGCCTTTGGCGAGGGCGAAGCCAAATATTCCGCGCTTTACGCCAGCGGCATCATCGAATCCATTCCGCCGGGCAGCATTTATTTCGGCGGCACCGATCCGGGACGGTTTCTGATTACGGCAATGCAAAAATCTAATGTGAATGGCGATCCGTTTTTCACATTGACGCAAAATGCGCTGGCAGATTCGACTTATCTCGACTATGTGCGTTCGATGTATGGCGACAAGCTTTATGTTCCCACGACTGAAGATTCGCAAAAGGCTTTCAAGGATTACACGGAAGACGTGGCGCGGCGTCAGCAGATGAACCATCTCAAACCAGGTGAGGACGTTCAAGTTGATCCAACCAGCGGCCGGATTCAAGTCAGCGGCCAGGTGGCTGTCATGGAAATCAACGGGCTACTCGTCAAAGACATTTTCGACAAAAACACCAACCATGAATTTTACGTTGAGGAAAGTTTTCCGCTTGACTGGATGTATCCGTATCTTGAACCGCACGGATTGATCATGAAAATCAACCGGCAGCAATTGCCTGAAATGTCCGATGAAATCGTTCAGCGCGACAGCGATTACTGGACAAAATATCTGACGCCGATGATTGGCGGCTGGCTGAAACCAGACACGACGATTGAAGAAGTCGCCGCGTTCGCGGAAAAAATCCATGTGAAAAAGGATTTGAGCGGATTTGCCGGCGACGCGCAGTTTGTCCAAAGTGAATACTGGTGCGAAAACTTTTCAAAATTGCGGAGTGCCATCGGCGGACTTTACGCGTGGCGCGCGCAACAAGCTGCTGACGCCGCCGAAAAAAAGCGCATGAACGACGCGGCTGACTTCGCCTTTCGTCAGGCTTGGGCATTGTGTCCTTATTCGGAAGAAACCGTTTTTCGTTATGTGGCTCTTTTGACAAGCCAGAACCGCCGGGCTGACGCGCTGCTGGTTGCGGAAACGGCGGCGAAAATGCCTGAAACCCATGGAGATATATTCCGCCGGCTCGTGACTGAATTGGGGAATCCCAACACCAAGTTTAACTGATTTTTCGCGTCACTTCCGAAACACGCTGACGCGGGCGGGCGGGAGATTGAGCCAGATAAACGGCTTTGAACACCTTAAAACTGGAATGAACTTGTTGTAACTATTGTTGTAAGTGGGCAGTTTTGAAGGGTTAAAAACTCATAAAACCCTTTATTTACAAGGATTGGAGCGGGTGAAGGGAATCGAACCCTCATCTCAGGCTTGGGAAGCCCGCATTCTACCACTGAACCACACCCGCCTTCGCTTCGCTTCGGCGCGGCAAGCCCGAAACAAATCTGGCGAAATGGATTTTTACCAGACCGCCCGTCCTCTTGCAACTGGTTTGTCCCGCCATGCGGAATTCACTTTACCGTCTCAAGCCGGTGGATGGCCTGGCGCAGCCCGCGTTCGATCTGTTTCTGCCGTTCCACCAACAGAATCTTGCCGCCGTCCAGCTCGCAAACGTAAAAACTGTCAATGGCCGCGCCGCGCTCGGTCACGATGCGCGCCCTGGCAATGTCCAGCGCCAGTTCGGAAAATGTTTGGGAAATCGCGTAGAGCAAACCCAGCCGGTCTTCGGTCTGGATTTCGATGAGCGTCCGTGTTTCGGAGGCTTCGTTGTCAAAATTTATCTGCGTCGTCATCCGTTCGCCGGCATAGGCTTCATACACCGGGCGGTCGGTGATCTGCCGCAGGATGAGCGCGGACAAGTCCACGTCCATGCCGATCAAAACTTTTTCGAGCAGCGCGGCAAATTTGTCGTGCTGCTCGCGGCTGGCGAGATTGCCGGTGCGACCGTCGTTGACAAAAAAAGTATCGAGCGCGACGCCGTCGGCGCGGGTGAAAATCCGCGCGCCCAAAATGTTCAGCCCGGAAGCGCTCAACGAGCCGGCAATCTTGCTGAACAGCCCGGCCCGGTCCCAAGTGCAGATTTTGACGACATTGTAACCGCGGTCCGGTTCGTCCCGCCACGCCGTCACGGGCGACAAAGCGCTGTCGTCTTCGATAATCAACTGGCGCATGAAATCGTGGACAAGCTCGACATCTTCCAAAATATCCTTTGCCGTGTGAATCTGGAAATACCGCGTCGTCAACGTGGCAAAGTGCGCGTCCACTTCCTCGGCGTCTATGGACTTTGGCGCCAGCTTGCGGACTTCCTCAAGAAGCATCTCGCGTTGTTTTTCCTCGGCGCGGACGAATTCCGTGCCGCCGGAGAGCAGCGTCGTCGCGCGCGAATGCAACTGCCAAAGCAGCGAGTCCTTGAAGCCGTTCCACAGCTTGTCGCTGGTGCCTTGCGAATCAGCAAACGTCAGCAGCGTGAGCAGGTTGAGCGCCTCGATCGTCTCAACCTGCTTCGCAAAATTACGGATGACATCCGGGTCGTCGAGATCGCGCCGTTGCGACACGCTGGCCATGAGCAGATGATTTTGGATGATGACGCGCAGCAGATGCGAAGCCGAATCTTCCAGCCGTAGCCGTTTCGCCGCGCGCATCGCCATCTCCGCGCTGACCTTGGGATGATCCCCTCGTTTGTGGATTTCAGATTTGCCCACGTCGTGGAGCAGCAGCGCGAGATAGAGCAGTCCGGGACGTTCCAACCCTTGGAACAGCGGCGCGTAATGCACATACGGCTCATTCTTCGCCTCCCACACACGATCCAGTTGCTCGAGGCAAACCAGCGTGTGTTCGTCGGCGGCGTATTGATGGTAAAATTCGTGCTGAACGAGACAGGTAAGCTTGCCGAATTCCGGGATGTATTTGCCGAGCAGGTTCACCTCGTGCATCGCCCGCAAAACCGGCGCCACCTCACCGCGGCGTTCCAGTATCGTCAGGAAGGTTTCGCGCACGTGCTCGTCGTTCAGAAAATCACGGTCTACCAGCGCAAGCTCGCTGCGGATAAGCTGTGCGAGGTCTGGATGCAATTTCAAACCGCGCTGCTGCGCCTGGAGAAAGACGCGCATCAACCGCCGGGGCTGATCACGGAAAATACGCTTGGACGCGGCGCAAATCTCGCCGTCCACGAACAGAAATCCGTCCACCGGCTCGACTGTCCGGGCGCGTTTGGGCAGCCAAGCGCGCAGTGAAAGCCGGCTCGGCGCCGTCGGCAGCAGGGCCATCCGCTGTTCGAGCGTGCGCGTGATGAGAAAAATGTTGCGCATGTGCGTGTAAAGGTCGCGCATGAACTTCTCGATGCGCCGGCTCGGCGAGCGGTCATGGTAGCCGAGGCCGCTGGCGACGGCGGGCTGGAGGTTTTTTCCCAGCACGTCCAGCGGACGGTTGACGTGATAATGCAGCTCCGTCCGCGTGCGAAGAAGAAAATCATACGCGGCTTCGAGCTGCTTGCGTTCGGCTTCGCCCACAAATTCCCGTTGCTCCAGTTCACGCGGCGAGCGCGTGCGATATTTGAAGAACGCCATCCACAACAGATTCTGGAAATCGCGCAGGCCGCCGCAGCCGTTTTTGAGGTTCGGTTCCTGCATGCAGGCCGAGTTGCCATATTTGGCGCGTCGCGTCGCCTGGTCTTCCAGCCGCAGGGCGATGTATTTGTCTTCAAAATCGTCCACGCACCGGGTCACAATCGTCTTTTGAAATTTCTTGAACAGCGCCTCGTCGCCCGCGATCAACCGCGACTCGATGAGTGACGTTTTCGATTGCATGTCGGTGTTGGCGACCTTCACACAATCGTCAATGCTGCGAACCGAGTGGCCGACTTTCAGCCCGACGTCCCACAACGGATACAGCACGCCATCAATCAGCCTGGACAAATACGGCAGCGGCCGGTTGGCCGCAATCTGGCCGTCGTGCAAAAACATGAAGTCAATGTCGCTGTGCGGATTAAGTTCCGCGCGGCCATAACCGCCGATGGCCACCAGCGCGAGCGGCGGAAATTCCTTTTGCGCCTCGGGGGACAGGCTGGATTTCGCCGACGCCCAGAGATGCTTCAACAGCGCATCCAGCATCGCCGCCCGGCCCGCGCAGATTTCGCGCCCGCCCGCGCCCGCCCTGTGCAGCAGCTTGAGCCGGTGCGTCTGAACCTTGAGAAATCCTTTGTAGCAGGCAAGCTTCTCGGCGACGGTGCTGGTCGCTGGCAACGTCAAGCGTTCCTCGGCGGCGGCTTCAATTTTTTTTAACAAGTCCTGCACGGGCGCATAAGTTGCGGAGAAAACATTTTGAAAGCAAGAAATGCCGCAGCTTCCCTGATGGTTTTTTCCTCCTTTTCTCCTTGGATTTTGGATTTCAAGGACGATTAAAACAGCGAAATCTTTCCGTGCGCGCCAAGTTTGTTACACTTTGCGCGCGATGCCAGTCCAACCCGATCCCGATGCCGCCCTGATGCTGCGCGTGAAGCGCGGCGACCGCGCGGCCTTCGCCGGGCTGGTAGACAAATACAAACAGCCCGTGATGAATTTCATCTTCCGCTCGCTGCGCGACGAAATCGAGGCCGAGGATCTGGCACAAAATGTTTTTCTCCAGGCCTGGAAATCGCGCAGCCGCTACAAACAGACCGCGAAATTCTCCACATGGCTCTTCACCATCGCGCGAAACCTTTGCCTGAACGAAATCCGTCGCCGCTCGCGCCATCCCGCCGAGTCCATCGAGGAGGCGCACGCCGAACATGAGGACCAGCCGCGCCAGCAATACGAGGACAAATCCCAAATCGCCCCGCCGGAAAAACTGCTGCATGGCGAACTTGCGCAAAAAATCGAGGAGGCGCTTGCCGGACTGCCCGAAAACCAGCGAAATGCCATCCTGCTTTGTCGGCAGGATGAATTGAGCTACGAGGAAATCGCCGAGATACTGGACTGTTCGCTTTCCGCCACCAAATCGCTCATTCATCGCGGACGCGAAACGCTCAAGGAAAAACTCAAGCCGTATCTGCAAACCGGCGAGTGGAGCGAGTCAAAATGATTTTACGGGTGCACTTCCAGCCGTAAAAATTGGTCCTTCGGGTTCGCCATCACGTTCGTTGAACTCGTGACCGTCACATTCACATGTTGGTTGGGTGGAACGCCGTTCGTCGGGGATTCGGCAACCGTCGTGCCTGCCGTGTTCGTCACCCAGCCGCTTGCGGCGGCGTAGGTCATCAGGTTGCTCCAGGCGGTCAAATTGGTCGAAGCCTGCACAATCAAGGTGATGTCGCTTGCATAGGTGTTGCGCGGGAAGTGAAGCTGGAATTGTTTTCCCGCGAGGCTTGCGGTGAACGGATTGGTGTTCACAACCAGCGGATTGAAGGCATACGCATACGCCATCAAATTGACGATGCCATCATGCTCCGGGTCCGCCGAATCGCCGGCGATCGCGGGGTTGCCGGCATTTGTTCCAAAATACGTCAGCCTCCAGGTGTCATACGGCAGTTGGATGATGGTCAGCGAGGTGCTGCTGTCAGTCGCCGAGGCCAGGCCGGTTCCGGCGTTGCCAGAGTAATAATAGGTGATGGTGTAAGGCGAATTACTGGCGTTGTCGGTCGCCAGCGATGGATCGTTGTAGTTGATCCAGAAGCCGCCCGTGCCGTTTGTCTCCGAACCATTGACGGTATTGCTGTTGATGGTCGCGCTGACAATCTCGCCGCTGGCCGGATAAACCGGACCGGAGCCACTCAATTCCCCGGTCAAAATGATGTTCGTCACGCCATAGTTGTTCGTCATGGATCTCAATCCCGTGAAAATCATCACGATTCTATTCACCGTCACGCTCGCCGTGTTGGTCACGGTGTTGTAATCCGCCGCGTCTGTTGGCGTGAAGATGACCGGCACGTTCGTGATTCCCGCCTTCGGCACCTGGCCGGGATTCACAAATGCCAGTGTCCCCGGAACCGCCGCGCCCGCCGCGTTGGTGAATGACTCGCTCGGTGTCGAACTCGCAAGCGTCTGGCCAAAGGTGATTGCCGTCGCCGTCAGCGCCACCGATACCAGCGGTGTCGCCATGTTCACCGTTACGCCCACCGTGTTGGTCACGGTGTTGTAATCCACCGCATCTGTCGGCGTGAAGATGACCGGCACGTTCGTGATTCCCGCCTTCGGCACCTGGCTGGGATTCGCAAACACCAGTGTCCCCGGAACCGCCGCGCCCGCCGCGTTGGTGAATGACTCGCTCGGTGTCGAACTCGCAAGCGTCTGGCCAAAGGTGATTGCCGTCGCCGTCAGCGCCACCGATACCAGCGGCGTCGCCATGTTCACCGTCACGCCCACCGTGTTGGTCACGGTGTTGTAATCCACCGCATCTGTCGGCGTGAAGATGACCGGCACGTTCGTGGTTCCCGCCTTCGGCACCTGGCCGGGATTCACAAATGCCAGCGTCCCCGGAACTGTCGCGCCCGCCGCGTTGGTGAATGACTCGCTCGGTGTCGAACTTGCCAGTGTCTGGCCAAAGGTGATTGCCGTCGCCGTCAGCGCCACCGATACCAGCGGTGTCGCCATGTTGATTGTCAGCAATGCCGTGAATTGTGTCCCCAGGGCCGACGCGCTGTTTGTGGGATTGCTCAAGGCCAGATTTACCGTCACGTTCGATCGCGCCTGATAATTGCCCAGGACCGGCACGGAAAAACTCTTCGAAGCTGTGTCTCCGTTCGTCCAGTTCAGCGCGCCGGAAACGCTGGTGTAATCCACACCGTTCTGCGCCGACCCGCCCGCGGTCGTTGCATACGAGACTTGAACCGCGCCGTTCGTGCCGCCAACGCGGTTCACGGTGATGGTCAGGTTCGTGGCTGTTTCCTTCACGCTGTAAGCCGCCGAACTGAACGAAAAGGTTCCCGCGAGCAGGCCGAAAATGGAAACAGAGTTCGAAGTGCCAACAAAAACCTCCCCGTCGGCGACCGTCGGCACGGCGAACTTGACGCCAGATCCAAGCTGGTCGCGGTTCCCCGACGCCTGGGTGCTGTTGTAAAGTTCGGTCGTGAGATTCGTGGCGTTGCAGGCCACGAGCGTGCCCGCAGCCCCAAGTGTTGAGGGCATTTGCAATGCCCAGACGATGCCGTTGTTGGTTCCGTTGGCGGAGATGCTCGGCGTCGAGCCTTTATTAGGGAATGTTTTCGTGCTGGTTGAAACCACCGTGCTGGAGAGCACTCCGTTGGTGAACAAGAACATCTTCAAATTATCACTTTGCGCTCCGTAATAAATCCTGTTGTTGAAATAAGCAGGCGTGTCAAACGAACTGCCGATATTCCCGATGTTGGTTTGCACGACAAAATCATGAACGTTGGTCGCGTCAAAATGACCGTTATTGGTCGTCATCAAATCGCGGTTGATGACGTAAATCTGGCCCTCCTTGCCCGCGCCGAGCAGCTCATGCGGAAACGCCCCCGGCTGGTCGGGCAGCAGCAGCAACCCCCCGGAGCCGACGTCCGTGTCGCCGGTTTGAAACGCGGCCTGGTCCCACGGTGTGAAATAATCCGCGACCTTAAGCCCGTTCGTTGTCGAAAGCTTCATGAAGCTGTCGCCAAAATCCACATTGCCGGAACCATTCGTGGCGCTGAAACTCCCGTTGCCCACCTCAAAATACAGGTTGGTATTCTGGTCCACCGCCAGTCCGCCGCCGCCCATCCAGATGCCAGCTTCACCCGGGTCCGCGCCGGTTGCGGCAGTCGTTGCGTTGGGCGTCGTGCAGAAAACATAGTTGGTCAATTGCACCAGATTTGTAGCGTCATAACCGATGATCCATCCATGATACGGGTCGGTGTCCGCGTAGCCGGCATACGCGACATAGACGATGCCGCCAGCCAGCGTCAACGCCGAACGCTGATTCTCCTGCTTGGGATTGAACGTTACCTTGCCGCCTGAACTGTCCACGCCTGTCCCTGCAACCGACGCCGTGATCACCACCGGGCTGAAACTCTGTTCCGTCCCGTTCGTGATGTTCAGCGCGTAGAGAGTGTGGAAATAATT
>Ga0302320_10029367_pt1 | contig 10520 bp, 9 predicted proteins | sample Bog_T0_3_FD_202130 | JGI IMG/M metagenome (GOLD analysis project Ga0302320, IMG submission 202130) | Peat permafrost microbial communities from Stordalen Mire near Abisko, Sweden - Bog_T0_3 | ecosystem: Environmental > Terrestrial > Soil > Wetlands > Peat | place: Sweden: Abisko, Stordalen Mire... | reverse complement strand
CTTCCCACAGCGAGTGGATCAGCGTTTTCGTCAGGGCTTCCGCCGACGGGGTTAGTACCCAACTCTGTAGCGTATTCATTTTGCCTCCTGTGCGGGTTGAGTGAATCGGATATTCGACTGAGCAGGTGCCCTGGGCGGCGCCGGGCCGAGGAGCGCGTCTTTATCCTCGGGCTTCATGACGAGGTGGAACTCGCCGGTCATGGCCGGGTCGGCAAACTCGATGGAAACGTTGTCGCCGAGGGCGGGAATCGCGCGATATCGCCAATACTCGACCGGGAAGCCTGTGACCATGGCCCCGCCTTCTTCGAGGGGGCGCCTGTAGCTTCCGCCCGAGGGGTGTGGGTCGAGTTCGTCAGGCGGGCCGTAGAGGATATAGAAGCGTCCTCGGTCGGATTTCCAGCCTTCCAGACTGGCGGTGCCGAAATGTTCGTTGGTGAAGGCGAGGCGACGGTAGTATTCGTCGCGGAATTCGTTTTCGGGCGTGCCGGGGGTGGGGTCGCGGCGGAGCCAGAATTGTTCGATGAATTTCTCGCGCTCGGCGGTGGCGTGAAGTTGCTGAAAGGCTCGTTTTTCCTCGGCGGAAATGATGTAAACCACGTCCTGGAGCCAGCGCTGCTGGTCGATGTCGGCCATTGCGATCACCATCACCTGGTTCACCGGGGCCTGACGCTGGCGCATCAGTTCTTCATACTGCTGCCTGTTCAGCGGCGGCACGTTCTGTGGACTGGTCGACGAGGGCTGAGTAACCTGCGCAATGAGAGTTGGCCGCATTCGCGAAGCGCGAGCGACTGCAAACGAAGTTTCCCCGCCAGATCCGGGTTCCCTGGTTGCGAAGTCAACTTTAGCCCTGACGGCATCGAGCTTATGCCCGGTTGCTCTTGCGTCCGTGCCCAGCAGCACCGCCGCCATCGCGGTCACGGCCATGAAGGCGGCCATGGCGGGAATGAGCGTAGGCATCGGCGCCCCTTGCCGCCGCACGCGCTTTCCCAGGATGCGCTGCACGCGATACACCAGATTTCCATCCGTGGCGGCGAGGGCCTCGCCGAGAGGCGAACGATTTCTTTCGAGCGCTGTCAGCGCCGAGGCATACTCGTGAGCGGCGCCCGTCGTCGCCACCACCAGATCGTCGCAGCAATTTTCGCGCTCGCTGCGCATCACGCCGGAGATCCACCAGACCGCCGGGTGGTAAAACAGCAAGCCTTCGATGGCCACCTGGGCAAGGTTGAGCAGGTAGTCGTACCTCCGGACGTGGGCAAGTTCGTGGAGCAGGATCGCCTCCACCTGAACTACGGGCAATGCGGAGAGCAGTCCCACAGGCATGAGAATGACCGGCCGGAGGTAACCGATCACAACCGGCACGTCGGCCAGGGAGGATTCCAGCAAAGCGACCGGGCGCGTCAGAGTCAGTCGATTGCGCAGATTTCCGAACCGGCTGAGCCAGAGATCCGGCACCGCGCAGGTACCGGCAAATCTCAAACGGCGGACTGCGAGCCAGTTGGTAACGCCGCGCAGCCAGAACAGCAGCACGCCCGCCATCCAGATCGGCGCCACCCAAAAGAGCAGTTCGGACTGACTTGCGGTGGTGGGGGTGGTGATTTGCGGCCACATCCGAACCGGATGGGGCGAGGTAAGCGCCGGAACCGCCGATCGGAGGCCTGCGCCGAGCCGGAGACCTTCCGTTGACGGCAACTGACGGCCGAAGGTCACCGCCAAGGCGCTCAGAATCATCAACATCGCCAGGCAAGCCGCGGCGTAGCGCGACCGGGAGGATCGCAGGACGCATAGGACCAACGCGAGCGCCAATGCGACGGCCGTCCCTTCCCACAACGAGTAAATCAGCGTTCTCGCGAGCGCGTCCGCGGCGGGTGAATGCATGAAATTCCAGCCACTCATAACGCCCCCTTTTCGCAGTCGTCCAACAGCTTGCGCAATTCGGCCAGTTCGTTCTTTGAAGCCTTGCGGGCCGAAAGCGCACCCACCATCAGGCTCCGCGCCGAACCGTTAAAGGCCCGCTGGAGGAGGTCGCCCGCCAGTTGCTGCTGGGTCCACTCGCGGGGGTTCGCCGCTTCGTAAATGTGGGCGCGCTGCTGTTCGTCGCGACGTACAAGACCTTTCTCCGCCATGATTTGCAGCATTTTGAGTACGGTCGTGTATTGGGTGGGCTTGCGTGCGGCGATGGTCTCGTGAACTTCGCGCACGGTAATCGGCCCACGGCTCCACAGCACCGTCAGGATTTCCAGTTCGGCGTCGGTGGGCCGGGTTGTAGGTTTTGGCGGAATCTCCATATACGAAGACATTACTACGATGGCGTTCGTATGTCAACAGGAAAGTTTGGGTCTTTTGGCCGGGAACGTGCATAGATCGGGTTGTGAGTAATCACACTCCGGTTTGAGACCGTTTGACAGCAAGCGGCGTATACTCAGATCGGCAAGAGGCAGGTATCTATGCGAACCCAACATTTCAAGTCCATTGGCAGGCGAACAGCGACAGTCCTGGCTACCTTAATATTTGCGATGACAGTCACGACGGTCCAGGCCCAACAGCAGCCCCCGGCGCTGCCCCCGCCCGATCAGGCCCTTACGCCGGATCAACTGGACGATCTGGTCGCGCCCATCGCGCTATATCCGGACGAATTGCTCAGTCAGATCATGGTGGCCGCCACATATCCGCTCGAAGTGGTGGAAGCATTCCAATGGCAGCAGAAGAACCCCGGAATCAATGGCACCGCGCGTACTCAGGCAGCACAGCAGCAGAACTGGGACCCGAGCGTGCAGGCTCTGGTAATTTTTCCCGACGTTCTGAAGCGCCTGAATGACGATGTTACCTGGACGACAAATCTCGGTAACGCCTTTCTGGCCCAGCAGCAGGACGTAATGGATGCCGTGCAGCGTTTGCGCCAGCGCGCGCAACAGGCGGGGCATTTGCAGTCGACGCCTCAGGAAAACGTCGTGCAGGCTACCGACGGCGGGCAACCCTACATCGGCATCGAACCGGCCGATCCGAATGTGATCTATGTGCCGGTCTACGATCCGACCTGGATCTGGGGACCTCCACTCTGGTATCCCTACCCCCACTGGTATTGGCCGCCGCGCAGCTTTCTCACGGGAGGCCTCTACTGGGGTTACGGCCCGGGCATCGACATGGACCTTTACTTCGGCTTTGGCTGGGGTGGTTGGGGTGGCTGGGGCTGGCGTCCGGGATGGGGCGGACACCGCATCATCGTGAACAACGGCTTCATTCATCAGTATGGATTTAACGCCAGAAATATTGGGGCGGCTCATGGGACCAGCAACTGGACGCACGATCCCTCTCATCGCGCGGGCGTTCCTTACGCGAATTCCCGGCTGCAGACTCAGTATCGCGGCAATGTGCGCCAGGCGGTAGCGCCGCGCGCCATGCCGGAAGGTGCCCGCGCTAACCCGGGGCAGACCACTGATAAAGTGGGCAACCGAAACGTGCCCGCGAATAATCCTGCGCGGCAACAAAACCGCAGCGCGTTCGGCGGTCAGGAGAATGGTGCGGCCGCCAATACTCATGCCGAGCACGGAGCATCGAGTCTGGGGCCGGCCCGGAGCGCACCGATGCAGCAGGCACCCCGAATGTCGGCGCCGGCGCCCAGAGCTTCGTCGCCCCAGCGATCTTCCGGTGGAGGCAGACGATAATGTGCACCGCTAACTTAGTGAGGAACACGAGCATGAAAAGCACATTTGCAGGTCTCGGCCTGATAGTCCTATCGGCATTGCCGGTATTGGCGCAGGTACCGCGTGCGCCTGCGGCAAAGTCTGCCGCCCAGGCGCCTCTTGAGCGGATGTTTCCGAGTGCGCAGGAAGCGGCTCAGGCGCTGGTGGATGCCGCCGCGCAGAATGACACTGCGGCCATGCTGAAGCTATTCGGCGCGCGCGGCACCGATATCGTGCAATCCGGCGATGCCGCGGAGGATGCGGCATCCCGGGCGGAATTTACGCGCAGGGCAAAGGAAAAGCTGGAAGTTCGGATTGAGCCGTCGAATCCGGGTCGCGCCACGGTGATCACCGGCGCCGATGGCTGGCCCTTCCCGGTTCCACTGATGCGCACGAAGTCCGGCCAGTGGCATTTCGATGCCGCGCGGGGACGCACGGAAATACTCGCCCGCCGCATTGGCCGCAACGAACTCGTGGCGATCGACGTGGTTCGCGGGTATGTGGAAGCGCAGCTGGAGTTTTCAGCGCATGACCGCAGTGCGGATGGTCTGCTCAAATATGCGCAAAAGCTGGTGAGCGCGCCCGGGAAGAAGGACGGCCTTTATACAGAGGGCGAAACCAATAACCTGGTCTCCAAAGCCTTCGCGGACGCTGCCGAAGGCTCACAGTCTCCAGGAAAGCGTGTACCTTATCACGGCTATTATTTCCGGATTCTGACCGCCCAGGGGCCGGAGGCAACGGGCGGCGCTCACGACTACATCGTGAAAGGCCAGATGATTGGTGGCTTCGCATTGATAGGCTGGCCTGCCGAATATGGCGTTTCCGGTATCAAGACATTCCTCGTCAACCACGCAGGAATCGTCTACGAGAAGGATCTGGGAGCAGGGACCGCCGCACTGGCGCATGAGATCCGGAGCTTCAATCCTGGCAAGGGCTGGGAAGCGATCCGGGGCGAGTAGACGGTCAGGCAGATTGCCCGGGCTGGTGCCCAAATTCCGGGCCTGAATGCCGTGTTTGCTCCGCTGTGGGCGGCTCATCGCAGGCAAGACTTCGACACGTCTCCGCCAGGCGCGCTGGAGGACGGCATACGCCGTTGTCAGCTCGCGGCTCGTTCGAACCGACTGGGCTTCCACCGACGGCTTATCCGTTCGGAGAGACTTCCGGGCCGCGAACCGCCCGAAAGCCGGATACACTTCCAGCAGGCAGGCAAGGCAGGGGGTGCAGATTTTTCGGACGGCCGAATTGTTACAACGGCGGGATGTTGCCACCCACCGAACCATCGAAACGCATGATGAAGGCCCCATCAATTTGGGGATTTCTCATCCTGGCGCTCATAGGCACGCAACCGGCTCACGGGGCTTCCGTGTTTTACTCCATAGACTTCTTGCCCGCCAGCGGAGTCGCTCCTGCTTCGGGGTCGTTCGACTTTGACTCTACGACCGACGCATTCACCAATTTCGACGTGGTGTGGGCTGGGATTTCTTTTGATCTCGATGCCGCAGCCAACTCGTTTGCGGGGACTGGCGGCGCGGATTGCGCCACCGGGCAGACGGGTGCTGGGGCGGTGTTCGAACTGCTCACTTCATGCACCGGGACGATTTGGTATGGCACTCAATGCGCATTACCGTGTGGCCCTTTTGGCAGCCAGTTCACTTTTGAAAGTAGTGCATTCAATATTGTTTTACGAAGCGACCTGGAACCATTTGGAGGTCACCAGATCGGGAGCGGCAGTTTCACCGCGTCGTCGACACCGGAACCAGGCACAGCCACGCTGGTCCTGGTTGCCTTGGGCTGGCTGCTTTTGTTTCAGAAACGGATGGCCTGCGGGTTTTTCGCTCGTTTTCGTTCCAGAACCTGGAACAAGCGCTTGCACGGAGAGCACGATTGGACCGAAGCCGCACCCTAAGCAGGATCTTCGGAGATGGCCCGAATCGCTAGTGGGGCCTTCCGGCGACCAGGATCATCGAAAGGTTCCATACGACGAGTCCGGCGTACCAGTAGTTGGCCCATGAGAGCAGCCGCATACGGCCCGTCCAGATGCAAAGGGCTCCGATGCAGAGTCCCACTATTTTCGAAGCCCCAACGCCGATGGCGGGCGAAGTGGTGTGAATCAGGTGTGCGATAAACGGGCTGACTTCGCTGCCGCCCAGCTTGAACCCCACCATGGTTGTCAGAAAATCGAGTAGCTGGAGGTAAACAAACACCTGCATCACCAGCATCAGGCACCGACCCTGATTCTGAAGTGGACGATCATCAACAGGGCCGCAGCACCGACGGCAATCATAGCTCCGTGAGGCAACCGCATTCCCTTGTTGCTCTTGACGTCAAGCTCTTCGCTGCTTTGGTAGGGTGCCCGTAATTTCGTCAGGTCGCTGATAATCCAGGACAGATTGAAGAAAGTATGACGGACGCGTCCGCGGATGGTGAGCCAAACGAGCGCGATCGCCCCACCGAGAACGGCCGTAAGCAAAAACATCCAGAAACAGTTCCCCGGTCCGACAATGGCGCCAACCGCCGCGAGCAGTTTCACGTCCCCGGCTCCGCGGGCCCGCAACAAGTACAGCGGGAAATACAGAGCGAAGCCAAGTCCGAACCCGGTCGCCGCATGGCCGAGTCCGGACCAGCCGGAGGAATAGAGGTTCCAGAGGAAACCCGTCAAGATGCCTGCAAGCACCAGCCAGTTCGGTATGCGGCGGTAGCGGATATCAAAACCCGCAGCCACCAGTGTCAGGATTGAAAGCAGGACCTGTGTGGCTCCGGCTAGCGTGGGCTGTGTAAGCATCGTTGCAAAATGAGTATACCGTGAATCGGATCCGGGAAGACTCCTGAATTTTGTTAGTTAACTTAAGTTAGAACCTGGTACCCTAACGCCCATTACCACCCGGATCCGGCCCGTACAGGCAGCCGGGGCAATGAAGACGGGGTAATAATAGGGTGTGCTCCAGGCTACGGACAATTCGCGTTTGGTCGGGTCCTGGTTCCGGGCCGGATCGGTAATCCTGGAGCGACTACTGTTTTTGTTTTTTCTTTGCATCGCTGCCAGAGCTCAATCCTGCCTGCCCGGGGACCTGCGGGTTTTCGTCAAGGATTCGCAGGAATCTCCCATTTATGACGCGAAGGTACGCATCGGGCCGGATTCCGCCGTGATCGCCACGCAGTCGACGCCCGCATCGGGACTGGCCGAATTTGAGTTGATACCCTGCGGTACCTGGAGCGTGAAAGCTTCCAAAGAAGGCTTCGAGGACAGCACGGTAACGGTGGAACTCAAAGGAGACGCCCTGAACGAAGTCGCGCTGACGATGAACCCGCAGACAAGCCGCACCAGCGTCGATGTCAGCGCCAGTAACCCCGCCCCGATCGACCAGAGTTCCTCGCAAAATTACGAACTGCACCCCGCCGAAGTGAAGAATTTGCCCTCGAATCCGGCCACGATCAGCGACGCGCTACCGCTCGTCCCGGGCGTGGTCCGTGCTCCCAACGGTGAACTGAAGCTGGATGGATCGGGTGAACAACGCAGTTCGCTCGTAGTGAACGAGAGCGACGTTACAGACCCGGCTACGGGAAAATTCGGGCAAACGGTCCCCGTTGATTCGATCGAAACGGTCAACGTGCTGAGCACTCCCTTCCTTGCCCAATACGGACGTTTTACGCAAAGCGTGGTCGCGGTGGAAACGAAGCGCGGCGGCGACAAGTGGCATTATGACCTGAACGACCCTTTTCCGGATTTTCGCATCCGCAGCTATCATATGCGAGGCATCGCCAACGAAACTCCGCATGCGGTGGCGGGCGGACCGATCATCGCCAATCGCCTTTTTATCATCACGGCGCTCCAGTATTATCTGGATAAGACTCCGAACCGCACGCTTTCATTTCCCTACAATATTTCCAAACACGAACGCGAGAATTCGTTCACGCAGATCGACTACATCCTTTCGCAACGCCAAATCGTCAACGCGACCTTTCACTACAACCCCGAACACACTAACTTCGTGAATCCGGATTACTTCAACCCGCAATCCGTGACTCCGAGTTACGCACAGATGGCGTACGAAGGTACGCTGGCGCACCATCTGGGTCTTTGGGGCGGCACGCTCGATACTTCGTTCGCCTACCAGCGATTCCGCACCTATATCGGATCCCAGGGGCCGAATGACGAAATTGTTACTCCCGAAGGAAACCGGGGGAACTACTTCGGCGTCGGGTCGCGCGATGCGTTCCGCCGGGAGTGGCTGGAGATTTGGTCGCCCGCGCCGGTCCGATTCCACGGCGCACACCAGGTCAAAGTCGGGACGTCGCTCACGGTCTCAACCGATCACGGCGTATTTTCATACCGGCCGGTCGACATAGAGAATTCCGCCGGGCTGCTGCTGGAACGAATCGATTTCGCCACGTCGCCGTCTTACAAACGCAACGACCTTGAGTTTACGGGTTATGTGCAGGACCACTGGACGCTGACCTCGAAAGTTTCGGCGGACGTTGGGTTCCGGGTGGAACATCAAAGACTGGCTGAAAGCCTGCGCATCGCACCGCGGGCCGGCATCGCATGGAATCCGTTCGCTAATCAGCGCACCGTGTTCCGCATGGGTTACGGGCAGTTCTACGACCATATTCCCCTCGACGTTTACAGCTTCAGCCAGTACCCCAACCGAACGGTAACGACGTACGCCCCCGATGGCAGCGTCATCGGCACACCTCAACAGTTCGTGGATGTGATCGGCAGCGCTACCGGACCCCGGTCGTTCCTGGTGCATGGCGAGCGCGTGGCCGGAGATTTTTCGCCCCGCGGAGTGACCTGGAACACGCAGGTGGAGCACAGTTTTTCCAAACGCTTTCGAATGCGGGGAGTCTACACCGACAACCGTTCGGTGGGACTGGTGGTACTACATCCGGATGTGCTCGGAACCACGAATGAAATCGTGCTCGATGGCAGCGGGAGCTCCACTTATCGCCAGGTCGAAATCACCTCGAAGCTCACGCTTGAGCATGAGCAGCAACTGGTATTCTCCTACGTGCGGAGCCGCGCACAGGGCGATCAAAACGTTTTCGACTATTTCGTCGGAAACTTCGCAGAGCCCATCATCCGGCCCAGCACCTATGCTAATCTGCCCGGCGATCTTCCCAATCGTTTTCTGATGTGGGGGCACATCAACCTGCCGTTCGGGAAATTTCAGATACTCCCCACGGTGGAAGTACGCAACGGGTTTCCCTACAGGGTGCTCGATGAGATGCAGAACTACGTGGGCGTTCCATACAGCACCCGGTTCCCGATGTTTTTCTCCGCCGACGCGCGATTGTTGAGGGATTTTAAGTTCTCGAAGAAATATACGATCCGGTTATCGGTAACAGGCTACAATCTGACGGATCACTTCAATGCGCTCGCAGTTCACGCCAACGTCGCCGATCCGCAATACGGAGTCTTCTTCGGGAATTACCATCGGCGGTTTCGGTTCGATTTTGAAGTGCTGTTTTAGCGCAAGACCACGTCTACGGCACACCCCCGCGGCGACCAGACCTTCGGGTCGCTCGCGCGAAACAACGCCAGCACGGGAGTCCCTACTGCCGCCGCAAGGTGTGAGATTCCGGAATCATTGCCAACGAATACCCTGGCTCCACGAAGCCAGCATGCCAACTCGTACAAATCGGATATTGCGACTGCTCCCGGCAGTTGCTCTTCGGGACCACACAGCCAATGGACCGGCATGGCCTTCGCCAGTTTGGCGGCCGCCGCCTCGAAAACGTCCATCGGCGCGCGTTTGGCAATGGAACTCGCAAAAGGATGAATTACCGCGAAAGTCCGCCGAACCGCCGGGCAAGCGATTTGCGGTATGCCCTGGGGAACCGCGCCCAGTCCGCGGGCCTGCGCCGCATAGAACTCAACTCCGTGGCGACGCCCATCCGGCAAGGCCTTCAGAAAACGGAATGGCAATCCGAGCCCGGCAACAAGCTCCCGAAATTCCGGCCGGTTCTCCCCATACCAGGAAACGATTTCGTCAAATCCACGCAACCGGGCAATCACGTCATCCGCATGAGTGATCCCCAACCGGTCAAGCCCTGTGGACACAATCGATTGGGTTCGGTCTGCAAACCTCGCCAACGCCACGTTCTGCCCGGCGCACCACACCTCCGTGAAGTCACCTCGCAACGCTTCGAGCGCCGGCAGACTGAGAATAAAGTCGCCGATTGCACCAGGCCTGATGAGGAGACGCTTCATCATAATGTTGAATCCAGACTCCTGCGGAACGAATCACCCATTGTAAGATAGAGATACTCCAGATTCACTTCGAGCAGCCCCCGACATGACCACTGCGGCAATCGCGCCCCCAATGGCGCACGATCTCATCAGCCAAATCGGCAACACACCCCTGCTACGGCTGGAGAAGGTTGGCCGGGAATTCCCAGGCGTAGAAATCTACGGCAAGGCCGAGTATTTCAATCCCGGCGGGTCCGTAAAAGACCGCGCGGCGCTCAACATGATCCGTGAAGGCGAACGCGCCGGACTGCTGACACACGATAAAGTCCTGATCGATTCCACCAGCGGTAACACCGGCATCGCGTATGCCATGATTGCCGCCGTGCGAGGTTACAAAGTCAAGCTCTGCCTGCCGCAAAATGCCTCGCCGGAACGTAAGCGCATTCTAAAGGCCTACGGAGCCGAACTGATTCTGACCGACCCCGGTGAGGGTTCCGATGGCGCAATTCGAGCGGTCCGCGAAATCTACGCCGCAGACCCGAACCGCTATTTTTATCCCGATCAATACGGCAACGATGCCAATTGGCAAGCCCATTTTAAAACCACCGGCCCCGAAATCATCGCGCAGACCGAGGGCCGCGTCACTCACT
>Ga0302320_10029366_pt1 | contig 10520 bp, 12 predicted proteins | sample Bog_T0_3_FD_202130 | JGI IMG/M metagenome (GOLD analysis project Ga0302320, IMG submission 202130) | Peat permafrost microbial communities from Stordalen Mire near Abisko, Sweden - Bog_T0_3 | ecosystem: Environmental > Terrestrial > Soil > Wetlands > Peat | place: Sweden: Abisko, Stordalen Mire... | reverse complement strand
CACGATGTCGGCGAACGTCTCTTCGCCCTGGCCGCGCACCGTCACATCGACCGAGGGCTCTTGCAGGCACTCGCGCGAGAACATGGACGGATGCCAGCCGCCCCACACTACGGTGAGCTTCGGCTGGGCCTTCTTCACCACCCGCGATATGCGAAGCGCATCCGAAATCGGCGCGCCGGTAAGCACTGTCACCGCAAAACAGAGGGCGCCGTCGATGTGCGAGAGAACCGACGTCTCGGCGTCCGAATCGACGCGCGAATCGATGAGCACGACCTCGTAGATCTCCGGGTCGAGCTCCGAGCCAATGGCGAGAAGCGCCAACGGCATCGTGTAGAAGACCGCCCACGGGTTGTAAAGCACGACTTTGAGCCGTTTGCCCGCCGTCATGAGTCTTCCCCGCCGGCCGCGGGGGCCGGCTCGCGCCACATCGAGCACACGCAAGCCGTGCACTCCGCCCGCTTGCCGTCACGGATATCCCGGCGCAACGCCGCCATGGGACCGCTGTCCAGCTGGGCGATCACATCGGTGTCCATCGGCCGAGCCTTCGGTCCGGCGATGAAAAAGCACGGCTGAATTCGGGCGCGGGCGTCGATGACCGCGGAGAACTCGGGCGCATTGCAGCGCACCTCGGGGTACGCGTGCCGGCCGCGAATTGCGCCGAAATACTCGAGGATGCGGCGCAGCTTCTTCGGGCTTTCGGCGATGAGGCCGGATTGGAAATCCTCGGCGCGGTCCCGCTCCAGCGACGTCAAAATCCCTTCGAGCTCCTCCAGTTCCTCCGCGCGCAGCGCCGGATCCACGTCGACGTCGCCGATCCGCCCGAAGGCGTGGGTATTGGCGACATCGACCGCGAGAAAAGACACCTGACGAACACCCAGCTCCTTCGCCAGCGTCACGAATTGCGGCAGTTCACGGAAATTGCGCCGCTGCAGGGTCACCCGCAAACTCACCGGCGCCTCGCGCGCGGCCGCGCGCACGCCCTCGCACACTTTGTCGAAGGCGTCCAATCCCCGGATCGCGGCATAGGTCGCGCGATTGACCCCGTCCATCGAGACGGTAATGGCGTCAAACAGCTCGGCGGAGCGGCGCGCGTGCTTTGCGAGCGCGAGTCCGGAGGTCAGCAGCCAAACCTCGTGGCCCTGCGACTTCAAGAGCTTGGCGATCGATGCCCATTCAGGATTGAGCAACGGCTCGCCGCCGGAAAGAGCCACCACCCGAGTCTCGAGCTGCCTGAGGCTCGGCAGCAATTCGAGGACCGATGCCGCGCTCATATCCACACGGCCGTGTCGCCAGTAATCGCAGGTCACGCAGCGCGAGTTGCATCGCTCGGTCACATAGAGGGTGATGAGCGGCAGCCGCCGGCGCTGTACCGCCATTGAAAGTGAGGGAACGGACAAATTGGATTCTCGCTCAGGACGCCCCGAGTGAGTACCCGGATCCGGGCGGCGGGTTTAACTCAATGAAGTATCGCGGAGTTATCCTGCTTTTCCGCCAATCGGTGATCGGGGTCGGCTGCCCTGCATGAACCCCTGCCCATCAGCCCAGTGACCGCGGCACAGGCATCGACCTGGGCACCGGAGCCCTCCTCGGTGCGGGAGCTCGTATCCCGCAACAACTGATAGGCCGCCGCTGCCGACAGCGCTCGTTTCTTTTCGAGCAATAACGCCACCACGCCCGACACATGCGCTGTGGCGATCGAATCGCCGGACGCAAAGTCGTAGTGTCCACCGGGCAATAGGGTGAGAATTTCTTGTCCCGGGGCATGAAGCGCAAAGGGCGGAGCCGATGCACTCTCCGAACTCGAGACTTCGATGACACCCGTTTGATGCAGCAAACCGCGCTTTCCATCGGATCTGTCCGAAGAGGCCGCGCCGACGAACAGAACACCTCGATGCAGCCCTTCTCGAATGAGATCGCTCAGCAACGGATCTTCAGGGCCGGCAAGACTCATATTGATCACTTGAGCGTGGGCGTCCAGCGCCGCCACCAGCGCCCGCGCGAGGGTGAACGAATTGCATTGCGCGGCATCGGCCTCGGCGCGGGTTTGCCAGCATGCCTTCATGACCAGCAGGCGCGCCTCGGGCGCCACCCCGACGATGCCCTCGTGATTGTTCGCAACGGCGGCGATGACGCCGGCGATTTCGGTGCCGTGCCGGTCGCTGCGAAACTGCCGCTCATCGGAATCGACGAAGTTCTCTGCAACCGCAATGCTGCGGGCCAGATCCGGATGCAAGGTATCGGCACCGGTGTCGATGATGGCGACTTTGACCCCTTCCCCGCGCGACCACGGATGGGCATCCGCCACGTCCATTTGCTGGAAGCCGCGCTGCAATGCGACGTAGGGATCGTTGTACTCATCGCTGCGCGTCGCGAACGTCTGCAGCGGTTGGGCGAGCGTGATGCGCTTGTCGTGGGACAGTTTATCCAACAGGGCGGCGCGATCGACACCGTCCGGTAATTTCAGGACCGCGCAATGCAGATGCAGCGGATCGATCGGCCACGCATTCATCTCGCGCAAGCCGTAGTCGGCCTCCAAGGACCGCATGACTTTCTGGGCGTCCGAAGTGGGACCGTAGGCCGCAAGCGTGTCGTAGCCGCGCGGCGTGCTGCCGGCCCGCGCCAACACCGCGGCCGGCCGATTGTCCACCGCGGCAATGATGAACCGGTCCGTGGCGCCCGGGTTCGGATCGGCGAGGGCCTTCGATTCGATGAGCACCGGGCGACCGGCACATGCGCTCAAGAACGCGGCCAGGAACAGCGGCGCCGGCCATCGGCTCACGGAGACTCGCGAGTATCGGTGTCGACGCTCTCCGCAAAGCGAACTTCTGGATGGCTTCGCAACATCCCAAGCGACTGGCTCACCGCCCGGGAGGAAGTCGACGCCAGAGAATACACGCCGGCCTCCGTGGGCCCGGAGACGATCCGCAGCTGCGCCTCGCCGAGCAGAACCTGCAGATCGGCCAATTTGATGGTCGGTGAAAATACCGCGCGAATGACCTCGCCCGGCGGACGCACTGCGGCATTGGTCACCGTGTGGTAGTTCGGAGGCAGATCACGCACCGGGAACATTGACCATCGACCGGCGGCGGCAAATGCAACAAACACGGCCGTGACCGCAACGGACGCGGCCGCGAGGCCTTTCCAAGGCATCGACCAGCGGGCGGAGCGGACCTCCCGCCCCGGCGGCGCCGGGGCCTGCGCGGCGGGCGCGCCGATTCCGTCGAGGGCTGACTGAAGGCGCTTCAGGGAAGCGGCTGGCATGTACTCCACGCCGGGCGCGGAGGCGACCGATTCGTAGACGCGGCGTTCCGTCTGCACGTCCTCGCGGCATACCTCGCAGGTCAGCACGTGCGCCTCGACTTTCTCGCGTTCGGGCTGGCCGATGGTTCCGTTGACGTACCACGGGATGAGCTCAGCGACCTGTCGATGCTCCGGATGGTTGCTGGGCGCGCTCATAGGCCCGTCCCGCCGAGGGCCGGCAGGTAATGGCGCAGCTTTTCGCGCGCGTGATACATGCGCGCCTTGACGGTACCCACCGGCGCATCGGTGATCCTGGCGATCTCCTCGAGAGAATGGCCCATGTGATAGGCGAGCTCGAGCGTCATCCGCTGTTCGAGGGGCAGCTGGTCAAGTCCCTGTTTCAACCAATCTTTCACTTCGTCTTCCAATACGGGATCAAAGGTCTGTTCGGGGCACTCATCCAGGCTCCGCGCGGCGGAGTGATTTTTCTGCCGCCGCAGCGACTTGAGCGCGGTGCGGTAGGCGATCCCGAATATCCACGTCGACACTTGCGAAGCGCTGCGGAAGTCCTTCGCGTTCTGCCACACCACCATGAACGTATCGTTGACGATTTCCTCGACGTTTTCGTAGCGCGGTGTGAAGCGCGACAAAAACCGCGCAAGGCGCCGGTGGTAGCTCAAATACAATTCTTCGAGCGCGCGGCGATCCCCGTCGCGGATCGCGGCCAGGAGCTCGCCGTCGGTCTCCCTGGACGGGTTTTTGGCGGGGAGGCTCATGGGTGACAGTCCTGCATATGTTGGTCGATTCCGCGTAGGTACCGGCATCCATCAAAATAGTTGCGACCGTCGACCTAAGTCCATGACACGACATGCTAAAAGCGCCAAATGACCGTGCCCGTCCAACGGCCGGTCGCCGCATTATCATAGAACAAGGTCTTCGCCCCCGCCGTGGTGTCGACATAGGACACCGCCAGGGCCAGGGGAGCCAGATCGTAGGCAACCCCGGCGCTCCAGTAGACGTAGCCCGCCGCCGGCGCGCCCGGCGAACCCGACATATTGTAGTAGCCGATACCTGCCGTTGCGGACAGTTTGCCGAGGACCGCATGCTGCACATTCAGCTCCACGGATTCACCCGACACGCCGACCAAGCCCCTTCGCCCGTAGCGCGGCGCGTCGGGTGAATAGGAGAGCGCGACGTCCATCCAGCCTTGGTACCCGATGTCGAGATCCACTTCGCCGTAGTTATAGCTCGAGCCGTCCGGGTTCCATGGGTAGACGTAGTACCCGCCGAGCACCCTGCCGTTCCAGTCCCCAGTGCCCGACCAGATAAAGCCGACATATCCATTCAGTTCGGCATCGCGGCGCTCATAGGGGTCGATTTGGGTGTTGGAGGCGAAGACCCCGGCCAGAAAGCCCGTGCTGTCAATGTAGTGCAGATCGAGCTGCAGCGCCTCGAGATCATTGGTGCGGGTAATCCCACGGACGAAGTAATCGCTGGTGAGGGCAAGAGAGCCGCCCCAAGTGTCCGCGGCCCGAGTCGGCGCAGTCGCGAAACTCAAGCCGAGCGCCAAGCAGCCCCCAAAGATCCTGCCCTTCATCGGTTCAAAGAGTAACCCTTTGGCCGGCCGCGCGCCTCAGATGTAGCTGCGCAGCACGAACCAGTACATGCCGACGCCGACCAGGCCGCAGGCCAATACATCCGTGACCGGCCGCCTCGGCAAGCTCAAGCGCAGCCGCGCGAGCAGGTAAACGATCGACAAAGCGAGGCCGACGAACGCCAACTGTGCAATCTCCACACCTAGATTGAATCCCACCAACAGTTCCGCCAGGCGGTTCGTCGGAAGCCGCATTTCAAGCAGATTCGAAGCGAATCCGAAGCCGTGGATCAGGCCGAATACCAGGGTGACCGCAATGCGCACCCGGCCGGCATCCCGCAGGCGGCCCGAGACCATCAAATAGTTGGCCGCAAACAGGCCGCTGCCGAGCAGCACGAGAACCGGCAAACCCCCGAACCCCCACCAGCGTCCGATCGCCATGAGCGCGAGCAGGCCGCCGACGCCCAGAGCCGCCGGCAGCGGCCGCCGCGTGTTGGCGATGACGTTTTCCGCACCGATCAATGCGATGGTCAGACCGACCAATGCGTCGATGTATTCGGCATGCGGCCGGATGACGCCGGTGACGGCGAGCGCCAGCGTCAGGCTGTGGCCGAGCGTGAAGCCCGTGACCACGAAAACAAGATCGCGCGGCCGGCGCGAGATCAGCACCAGTCCGAGTAAAAATGCCTGATGATCGATCCCGGTGAAAATGTGCAGGATCCCCATCGCCAGGTACTCGAGGAACCCGGCGTTTTGCAGCGGGCTTGCGCCGCCCGCGGCGCCGAGATCCAGGCTGGTGCGGTCCTCGGTGAACAGCTGCTCGACCAGCTCGCCGTCTTCGAGGCGGATCTGGGCAAAATTCGTATGGGTTGCCACGCGATCGAAGAATGCCGTGTCCGACAGCTCGATGTCGGCCGCCGCCGGACAGCGGAATCGAAACTCGAATCGACGATACCCGGGGGTCGAGGCGACGGCGCGCGGCGCCGCGCTCGCGGCACAAGACTCGCCCTTTGCGCGCACCGCGAGGTGCCCCGCAAGATAGACCTGAAGCGCCGCATCGGTCGGATCCTCGCTGCCCGGCCCGGCCACGCGACGCGCTTCGAGATCGGGAACCGTGAATTGCACCCGGACATCCGGCCCGCTGATTTGCCACGAAGAATGACTTTCACTGCGCGTGTGGCCGTGCGCACAGCTCGCGGCCGCCAGCCACAGCAACAGCGACGCGGCGCGCGCGCGCGGAGTCACCGCAGCTCGGCCGCAATCTGGACGTCGGCCTTGCCGTACAGATATTTCTCATCGGCAGCTCGCAGCCGCGCTGCGGCGTCGCGCTTGTAGTCGCCGAGCACCTGCTCGCGCGCGCGAACGTACTCGCGCGGTGCCGGAGCATTGTTCTTGATCATGTGCAGAATATGCACGCCGTCGGCCAGGCTCACGGCATCGCTCACCGCATCGTCACCCATCGTCCGCGCCACCTCGAACAGTCGCTCTCCCAAATGAATCTTGGCGGCGAAGTAGAAGTCCTCTCCCTGATTGGGCCGCAGCTCCTCGAGCACGTAGCGCTTGATCACCTCGCGCGACGCCCTGCTCCGGCGCAAAGCCTCGACCACATCAGCTGCGGGGGCGGCACCGGTCAGACGAAAATCCTGCAAGAGCATCGTGCCCTCGGAGGCGTAGCGCGCCTGGTGCGCCGCATAGTAGCTCTGCAGCGCAGCCTCCGAAGGCACCTCGGTTGTGGCATCGGCGACCGCCTGTTGCTCGACTGCCGCCACCAACGCATTGCGAGTGTCGGGATCGGTGCCCGGGAAATCGAGCTCGAGGCCGCGCTGCACGTACAGCTCCTCGTGAATCATGCTCGCCAACACGGTTTTGCGCCGCTCCTGACTGACCTCGGCGAACGGCATGGTGTAGGTGTTCTCGGCCTGTGCGATGAAATCGCTCATGAGAATCGGGCGCGCGTTGACGAGCGCGGCATCCTCCGGCGGGACCCGGTGCATGACCGTGCCTTTCGCGGTGAAAAGACCATAGCCCGCGACCAATAGGCCGAGCACGGCGCTGCCGGCCATCAGCAGTGTCGAGAACCGACCCGTCATGGGTGTTTCGGCAGCGAGGCGCCCGCGACGTAAACCGCCAGCGCCCTAGCCTGCCAGGCCGTCAATTGACGCGCCCTCGCCGGACACGAACCGCTGTGACCCAGCGCGATGGAATCGAAGACGCTCGCCCGCGAACCATCGCCGTACAGCCAAATATCATCCGTGAGATTGGGAGCCCCGATCGCCGTATCGCCGCGGCCGTCGGGCGCGTGACAGTCATAGCAGGCGCCGCGCCCCGAGAAGATCTCGTGGCCACGCGCCGCCGCATCGACATCCGCCGGCTTGTGCTCGAGTGTGCGCAGATACTCGACGGTGTCGCGGATATCCCCGGGACTCAAGGACGCCACCGCCAAGCGGCGATCGGAGATCGCGCTCGCGTACGCCGGCATGACGGCGAGATTCCATCCCTTGCCGCTGCCGGATCGGATGCCGTAAAGAACGATGCGCTCGATCTCGGACACCCGTCCGGAGCCGTACAACCAGTCATCGTCATTCAGATTCGGGACACCGCGCGATCGATCGCCGGCCATATCTGCTCCGTGACAGCCCTGGCAGAACTCGCCGTACAGCGGCGTCGCCTGCCGATTCGCAAATCGAAACAAACTGTCATCGCGATGCACGGCATCGGCATCGGTCTTGAGGAGCCGCGTGATCATCGCCTGCCGATGCACGACCTGCGCGATGCAACCGATGACGATCAGCGCCAGCGAAGCCATCAGAACCCACCGCGAGGATCGGGCGAAGCACTTCACGTGGTGAAGCCGATCCATCGCCCCGCGGCGACGATGGCGATCCAGAGGATCAGCGATATCCCCCCCGCCGCGCGTGCTCCCCAGGGCGGCGGGCCCAAATCCCACTCGGCGACCCTGCGATAAGTGAGGAAGTGAAACACCGTCATGTTGACGCCCGCCAGCACAAGACAAATCATCTTCAAGCGAAACGGCAAGTCATCGTAGTAGGTGACGGCCTTGGAAGAGAACAAGAGTGCGCCGGCCGCCGCCGCGACTGCGAACCCCGCCCAGGTCACCGGCAGCCTTTCGGCGGTCACCGCGCGCACGGAGCGCCCGCGATTCGCAAACCCCAGAAGGCGCAGATCCACCATCAGAATCGATCCAACCACCAGCACCAGCGCGAGGACATGCACCGTCTCGATGGTCGGGAACAGCCATTCGGATTCCCGGATATTGGTCGGGAAACTCAGATCTTGCAGCCATTGGCAGCTCTCGCGGAGATTCATTTCAGATGTACGCGATCCAACGGCCGGCTACCACGATCGTCACCACCAGCACCAGAGAGATTGCGCCGATGGCGCGGGCCGATGCGCGCCGGGCCGACCAATAGTTCGGATCGCCCCTCAGCCGCTGCTGCACGATGCGCAATAGCACCGCGACCACGGACACCATGAGCATTTTCGCTCGAAAGGCGTTATTGAGCAGTTCGCGTGACGGCTCGGTAATGGTCAAAAGCGTGCCGGTGACGAGCAAGAGCGCGAGCGCGCTCCATATCCAGGGCATGAAATACGCCACCATCGCCGCCAGCGGCTGATTGCGGCCGGCAAGCCCCAGCATCTTGAAGTCCAGCATCCCGACGGAGGTCATCACCACGGCGATGCACAGAATATGGACGGTTTGTACCGTCGGAACGAACCAAACCCATTCTTGAAATGCCTGACTCAGCGGCGTCGCGTCGAGCCACTTGCAAAACTGCGAAATCACGCATCGCTCCCGGGATACTTCTCTGGTTTGGCGGCTTAGTTTACCGGAAGGCCGGCCAGCGGGCGCCACGATTCGAACTCACCGAATGAGCTTAAAGCGCCAACGTGCCGGGAAGGCGCGCCGCCGTGGCGTCAAATGTAGCCGTCGCTCGGCATCCGAGTTGTCGATTGTGCGCGGTGATCAAGCAATCCGCGAATCCGCAAGCGCTGTCCTTCCAGTAGAACAGAGCCTCCTCGATGGCCGGTTCATCCTCGAATGACAGCTCTCTGGCCTCGAGCAGCGCTCGAAACATGTTGAGCACCGCATCCCGCTTGAATCCGTAGCTGCTTCGAAGAACCCATTCCGATTCGATCAATACAAGCAGCGACACCAGCACGGGCAAACCCTGGTCCCTAGCGCTTCATCTGCGCAATCGAAACCCGCTTGCCACCGGGTGGTTTGAAAGCGATATCTCTGATGCTTCGGTTCTTGACGCGCACGATGATCGTCCCGTCTTCCAGCACCGCGAAATGGATTCTATCGCCAGGCTTTAGATTTGCTGCGGCACGCACCTCTTTGGGTATCGTCGTTTGACCCTTGCTGGTTATGGTTGCGGTCGCCATTCTATGTACTCCATCCATACGATAAGTAATATAGTAAGCGCACAGGTCCCCTAGTCCAATGCATTGTGTGGCGCCAGGATTGCAAGCCAGACGAACGTTGACCGAGTTATGAGGTGGAACTCAAACTCGAGACACCGCACCCCTTGTCACTCCGGAGAACTCCATCGCCGGAGGCGGACCTTGAGAGCAACGATTCATGCCGTGAACCCTGCGTTCGTCTCTACCGATCTCGCGGCGCCCGGGATCGCACGCATCGCGTTGCGCAGCAGAAAATCGCGACCTTGGGCGCTGCCATTGACGGCCGTGCTGCTATATCCCGCGTGCATCATTGCTGCTTCGCACGCTATCAATCGCTTTCACCAAGACGGTAGTCTGATCGCCGCGCTCGCTGGGTTGCTCGCCCTGCTTCTCGCAGCCTCTGTTCTGTTATTTGCGCTGCGGGCGCTACTGCTCCTTCGCAGCGACAGTGGCCATGGTCTGATGCGCGGCGCCCTGTATGTGATGTTTTCTACCGCGCCGCTTTTCTCCCTGATGTATTCGCTCGCTCGTCTGGTGCACATCGATCAAAACTACGCTGCGCTCAGCGCTGTGTGGACTGGGTCCTGGATTACCGTTGGCTTCGTATTGAACTTTCACGGGACCGGGGCAGCGCCGATCGCCGACAGTCGATCTCCCGCGGCGCTACGGATCCTCCATGGCGTTGCCGCGCTATGCGTGCTAAGCGGATTTCTGATCGCCCATCTGATTAACCACGATCTTGCGGTCTGGAGTGTGAAGCTACATGGCGCTGTCATGACGTTCTTACGCCTATGGTACCGATCGAAGTGGGTGGAACCCGCTCTCCTCGCTGCGCTGGCCATCATGATCGGTACCGGGATCCCCATGGTCGCGAGATACTCTCGGCGCGCCGCTGACGGGTATCGGGTGCTTCAGATGGCAACGGGCGTATTCGTTGGCCTTTTTCTGTGTTCTCACGTGATGGCTACGCTCATGGGTCGACACAATGGCCTGGAGACGGACTGGTCTTTCGCAGCGGGCCCCACATCGCTTCTTGATGGAGTCGGTGTCAGAGACCGGTTGATTCCGCATTACTTCTTTGCCGTCCTCTTCCTGTGCGTACACGTCGGGTCCGGTGTGAGGATCGTGCTACTCCACCACGGGGTTAAACCCACGCTCGCCAACTGGGCATTGTATGGTTTCGCGATCATGGGCCTCATCGTTACCGCACTTGCCGCGGCCGCGCTGCTCGGATTCCATGTGAGAGCAACTTGATGTGACA
>Ga0302320_10029365_pt1 | contig 10520 bp, 7 predicted proteins | sample Bog_T0_3_FD_202130 | JGI IMG/M metagenome (GOLD analysis project Ga0302320, IMG submission 202130) | Peat permafrost microbial communities from Stordalen Mire near Abisko, Sweden - Bog_T0_3 | ecosystem: Environmental > Terrestrial > Soil > Wetlands > Peat | place: Sweden: Abisko, Stordalen Mire... | reverse complement strand
AAGCTGGATGGTCGTGTCTTCTTCGTCCAACTCAACCTTCCGCGCTGATGCGGCGACGCGCGTAGCTTCGAGCTTCAGCAGCAGTTCCACGGCCTTTGCGGTCTGCTTCACAATCGATTCAATGTTCTCGCTGGTCATCTCTTTGAGGGGCCTTTCTCATGTATTTGGTGCGTCAGGCAACAACACCCCGCACCATCGCGCTGATTCGCGCAATCGCGCTTTCGCAGTTCATCATCATGGGTGGCTTGATGATGGTGATGGTGAAGGCAAGGGTTGCCGGATCGTAGTTCCACTCGAACGAGCCGCCGAAGCTCGAGGCGATTCCGGAGTTGCTATCCATCAGGATTCCAGAAGCTTTCGCCTTTTTTTGCAAAGCGGAGAATTGTTCCGGTGTAATGTTGGTAAAGTTCTGCGCTGGGCACGCGGGCATTCATGTCTCCACAGAGCTGGTTGTTAAGGCCTTCCAATTGAAGGTCCCACGGAAAATCGTCTTAGCCCTGTGCGAATACTTTACCTCAATCGGCCGCGGTGGATCTCTTTGCCGGCTCTTTCTGGGCGCGAATGGAAGTGGGAGCCGCCTTGGGCGGAACAGCCGGCGGAATCGCGTCGAGATCCGTTTTGCCTTCAGCCAGGCGCATCAGGAATTCCTGGCTGGAAAACACCGGAGCATCCTTAAAGAGCTTGCTGGCGCGGATGTAGGAGCCATCGGGCTGCTGGATGCGGGCCTTGACCGTATCGGCGAGGTATGAGGGCAGAATCTCCTTGTGAATACGGGCGATGCCCAATGGGTCGCGAACTGGGAAAACGACCTCGCAGCGCTCGAACAGATTGCGGGGCATCCAGTCCGCGGAGCCGAGGTACACTTCGCTATTGCCACCGTTGTCGAAGTGGAAGATGCGCGAGTGTTCCAGGAAGCGGCCGACGATGGAGCGAACGCGGATATGGTCGGAGAGCCCCTTGACGCCCGGCCGCAGGACACACAGACCGCGGATGATGAGGTCGATCTCTACGCCGGCCTGCGACGCTGCGTAGAGAGACTCGATTACCGACGGCTCCAGCAGCGCATTCATCTTTGCCACAATGTGCGCTGGCCTTCCGGCTTTTGCGTGCTCCTGCTCACGCCGAATGAGGCCGAGGAAGCTTTCCGCCATGGTCAGCGGCGCCACCAGCAGAGGGCGGTAGTCATCCACTTCCGCGTGGGCTGTCAGATAGTTGAACACCATGTGCACCTGCTCGGTGATCTTGGGATCGGCGGTCAGCAGGCTCAGATCGGTGTAGAAGCGGGCGGTCACGGGGTTGTAGTTGCCGGTGCCCAGATGGCAGTAGCGGCGGGTCACGCCGTCCTCGTCGCGGCGCACCAGCATTGCCAGCTTGCAGTGGGTCTTCAGGCCCACAACACCGTGAAACACCTGCACGCCGGCATCTTCCATGCTGCGCGACCAGGTGATGTTGGACGCCTCGTCGAAACGCGCCATCAACTCAACCACCACCGTGGCTTCCTTGGTGGCGGCGGCCTCAATCAGAGCCTGGAACATGGGTGAATCGTGGCTGGTTCGGTAAAGGGTTTGCTTCATTGAGAGCACGGCGGGGTCTTGCGCACCCTGCTGGATGAAGCCGACAACAGGTTCGTAGGAGTCGTAGGGATGATGGAGCAAAACGTCGTGCTGCCGCAACTCATCGAATATGTTAGCGGACTTCCGGCTCAGGTGCATGGGCTTCGGAGTGAACGGCGGAAATTTGAGGTCGGCCCGGTCTACGTCCCCATTCAGGAACATCAGGCGCGAGAGGTTCACGGGCCCCTCGCAGCGGAAGACCTGGTTTTCGTCGAGCTCAAAATTTACCCGCAGCCGATCCACAATTTCAGAATCGGCTCCTGCCTCAATCTCCAGGCGGACGGCATCGCCCTTGCGGCGGTTGTGCAGTTCAAAGCGGATGGTTTCGAGGAGCGACCGCGCTTCTTCCTCCTCGAAGTAGAGGTTCGAGTTGCGGGTGACGCGGAAGGCCGCATGCGCCAGCACTTCGTAGCCGCGGTACATGCCTCCCAGGTTCTGCGCAATCAGGTCCTGCAGCAACAAGTAATCAAATTTACCGTCCGCTGCGGGCAGGCGGACGAACCTGGGCAGCGCGCGAGGAACGGTGACCACGCCAAGCACCTGCGGCCCGGAACTGCGACGCTTGGCACGCAGCAGCAGTGCAAGGCACAGCGCCTTATTCAGGACGCGCGGAAAGGGATGCGCCGGATCAATGGAAATGGGAGTCAGCAGCGGATCCACGTCGCGCAAAAAATAGCTTTGCGCAAAGGTGCGCGCATCGTCCGAAAGCTCCTTCCAGCCGAGCAGCCGGATGCCTTGCTTGCGCATTTCGGGCAGCAGTTGATGATTCCAGCAGTGGTACTGGGCGGCGACGAACTCGTGAATGTCGGCCGTGAGGCGCTCCAGGGATTCATCGGGACGGAGGCCGTCGAATCCGGGCTCGCGGTACCCGTCCTCGATGCGCTGCATCAGCCCGGCCTGGCGGATTTCCACGTACTCGTCGAGATTGGACCCGGTGATAGCCAGGAACTTGACACGCTCCAGCAGTGGATTGGCAGGATCCTCGGCTTCTTCAAGGACACGGCGGTTGAATTGCATCCAGGAGTGATCCCGGCCGCTGAAGAGCTTTTGTTTTGGGGAACTTCGGGCCATCATGTCCGTCCGTTGCGTCGTGTTGGAAGTCTACAGCGTTTTCCCCTGGGGCGGCATCTCGTTCTCCGGGATGGGAAGAAAATGCCCCATCTGGCAACTCATACAGGATGCAGGGGGTAAACGGTGTTAACAGCAGGAAAAAAGGCGCGGCAGATACGAAATAGGGGAACGGCCCACTGGGTTTTGGTGCCTCACGCGTGTCCCTGATGCGCAACTGATTCCAGCTCGCCCTACTTGGTGTTGGTGGAAGCACCGGTCCCCGACGCGGGAAACTTCGTCAGCAGGTTCCGGAGATTCGCGAAATTGGCTGCCCACACCTGGACAGCAATCTCGTATCCCTTGAGCTGAACCGTCTTCTCTTCAAAGAACCGCTCCGGTTGGTCGGCGCATTGCCGCAGGGTTTTCATCGTCTCCCGCCCGATCACCATGTCCAACCCAATCTCCCTCGTAGCCGACTCAAATCGGAACGCCGCATTCACCGTATCGCCCAAGGCCGTGTAGTCGGCGGTGTGCGCGCTGCCCGCGTTTCCAATTGCGGCCGGCCCCGTGTTGATTCCGGCTCCAATGGAAATAGGGAAAGGCAGTTGAAATTGCTCCTGCAGCGCGTTCACCACCTGGGTCAATTCCCCAAGCGCATGCAGGATCGACAGCACCTGGGATCCTTGGTCGTTCTTGGTGTGAACCCAGACCGACATCAGCGCGTCCCCAATGTATTTCTGCCCCCAACTGCCGCGCCTGCGCATAATTTCGCCGCCACTGCGAAAGAGCGTTCCCATTACCTGGCTCAGTAGTTGTGGATCGATGGCCTGTGCGATTTTCGTGAAGCCTCGCACATCAACCACCAGAACGCTCGTCAATTTCTGCGTGAAAAGAACGGTGGTGGCCTTGGTGTCCCTGACCGGCGCGGAGTCCGCAAGCACTTCGACGCTTTTCGGACAGTGAAAGCTGATCGGAAAGTCCCCAAGCGATATCTGGTCGCCATCGTTTAACGGCACCGGAATGGTGACGCGCGTTCCGTTCAGAAATGTGCCGTTGCGGCTGCCCAGGTCGAACAGGCAATACTCCCCATTCTCCATCCGTTGCACCAGCGCATGCTGGCGCGATATCAAATCGCTGTGCACTCTGATTTGGTTGTCGCTGGAACGGCCCAGCCTCCACGCGTTGCCGTTTTCTAGGAGGACATCCTGGACGCCGTCGCTCTGCGGAATGGTCAGGTATCCGATGATGGCGGTCATTTCTCCCCCCAGCTCATATAGCTTGTCGTGAGGGATTGATCATAAAGGCGGAGCGAGCGCCGCTGCAATCGGAATTCAGAATAGATGTATGATCCCGCAATAGGTGGAGGAGAATCGCGCAATTTCGGTTGCGCGAATCGGCCTTTCTTGCGCGAATCCGGTTTGCGCACAATCAAATTCGGTCATTGTGCAATATTCGGTCGCCTGAACCGTCTTTAATTACACGAATCGAATGTCCCACACCCTGCTGAGGTAACGTTGACGGCAAAGCCCAGCGGGTTCAGGATAGGGATACGGCAGTTTGCTCCATCCCCCAAGAGGAGGCCTTTGCATGCGTCAGGATCTTTCTACCCCGATTCAGAGACCAAATTCAAGCCTGATACCGCCGATAGCAATCCCGGCCGAGGCGCGGGCGTTTTCAAGTCGCATTTATGGGCTCCTCGACGGCCAGCCAAAGGACGATGCCACCGTGGAAAAAGCCTTTGAAGGCATGGACTCCATGTTCGATCTGATTGCCGCAGGCCTCTACAATCTGGCTTCCATGCTGGTGGGCGAGGGCGAAGACAGCATCCGGCTCGTGGAAACGGCCGTCTCCAATACCGATCTTTCAAGCAGCAACGATCCGGACCGTTCGCGCAAGAGCACCAAGCGGGCGCTTGCCGATGCGGCACTGGCGATTCTGGATCAGCGCGATCCCGGAAGCCTGGCGGCGCCGAAGGGTCTGCAGCCGGCCGGCACCTGCATTGAGGATGACGATCTGGACGCCGCGGACGATTCCGGCGAGGAACTGGAACGGATGCTCGCGGGACCGGACCGGGAGCGTGTGCGGCAGTGGCTTGAAAGCCTGCCCACCGCCGTGCGCACCATTTTTGTGCTGCGGGCCGTTGCTGGTTTGAGCGCGGCGGAGACAGCCGGGCTGCTGGCTGAGCACGGGGGAGCCGCGGCGGCATCCTGGACAGCCGAAGCGGTGCGCGGAGTTTTCCGCCAGGGCCTCTGCTCTTTGGCTTCGCAGCTGCTTCAGGCCACCGTCCGCTGAGAAAAATAGGGACCAAGGGACAGGGATCAGGGATCAGGGAACGACGTCGCACGGACGAGGCCTGCAAATGGCAGATATAAGGCCAGCCTTGTCCGGGCCCTTCATTGTGTCTGTCAATACCGCCCTCCCCGCCTCCAAGTCCGATACACTAGATTTAAGAACCGCGCAGACAATATCCCGCATCCATTAGAGGTATCCATTTTTACGGCTTTTGGGCCTCGCAAGTGAGTAGAAGACCCTTGAATTCATCACACGACTCGAAAATGCGCACCAAACGCTCCTGCGTCCAGGGGGTTCTGCTGGGTCTCGCAATCATGGCCGCACGCGGGCTTGCGGCGCAGCAGTCCGTTGGCCTCGCAAGCCCCCAGGCAGTCGGCCCCACCGCGCAAAGTTTTCAGGGCAGCATTGCAACGGGCGAAGCGACAGCAGACACATTGGCCCTTACTCTCGATGACGCGATCCAGCGTGGCTTGAAAAACAACCTGGGCCTGATTCTGAGCGGTACGCAGACACAGTCCGCGCGCGGGCAAAGGCTCAGCGACCTGCAGGCCCTGCTCCCGTCCATCGACGCCAGCGGTAAAGAGACCGTGATGCAGTCCGACCTGCCTGCCGAGGGCTTGCGCATTCCCGGTTTCCCCACTGTGCTTGGGCCGTTTGGCTATACGGATATCCGTGCTTCCCTGAGCTGGTCGCTGGTGGATATAAAATCGCTGCGGACCTATCTCGCAGCGCGGCACAACTTTGCCGGGGCGCAACTGTCGGCGGAAGACGCACGAGACATGGTTATCCTGACCGTGGGCAACGCCTATCTGCTGGCGTTGGCCGATGAAAGCCAGGTAAGCAGCGTGCAGGCCCAAGTGAAAACGGCTAAAGTTTCGCTCGACCAGGCGGTTGCCAATCACCAGGCGGGAATCGCGCCGCTGCTGGACGAGCTGCGGTCGAAGGTGGATTACCAGACACTGGATCAGCAGTTGATCGTTGCCCAGAACGCCCTCGAGAAAGACAAGCTGGCGCTGGCCCGCACCATCGGTTTACCCCTCGCCCAGAAATTCACGCTGTCCGATAAGGTGCCCTTTGCGGCGTTTGACCGGCCGGAAGTCGGTGCGGCCATTCAGCAGGCGCTCGCCGACCGCAAAGACCTTGCCGCGATGAACGAGCAAACCAAGGCGGCTATTGAACAGCGCAAAGCAGCCACGGCTGACCGGTATCCCACGCTCAAGTTCGACGGGGATTATGGGGATATCGGCGTCACGCTGGCTCACTCGCATGGAACCGAGGACGCTACCGGGACCATCAGCGTGCCGGTCTTCAAAGAATTTGAATTGCGCGGCGAGGGTTTGTCGGCGCAATCGCAACTGGACACGCAGCAGGCGCAGTTGAGCGACAAGAGCGCGCAGGTCAATGCGGATGTGCGCGATGCGCTGCTCGACATTGCCTCGACTGAAAAGCAGGTTGAGGTTGCGAAGTCCAGCGTGGAACTAGCGGGCGAGGCTTTGAGTGAGGCGCAGCAGCGGTATGCCAACGGCGTCAGCGACAACCTGGCAGTGAGCCAGGCGGAGCAGAGCGTGGCGCAGGCCAACGATCAATATGTATCCAGCCTCTATCGCCACAATGTGGCCAAGCTGAGCCTGGCAAGGGCCCTGGGTGCAGGGCAGAGTTACAAGAACTATTTGGGAGGAAAGTAACAGTGGCGGATCAAACATCGACACCGAGCCAGCCGGCGGCGGCTGAGACAGAAATCGAGCAGCCGAAGAAGAGCCGCGCGGGCATCGTTCTAGTTGTGGTTGCGGTGCTCGTGGTGGTTGCGGTCGCACTGTGGTGGCGCTCCACGTTCACCGAGGATACCGACGACGCGCAGATCAACGGGCATCTTATCCAGGTGAGCTCGCGCATCAACGGGCAGGTGCTGAAAGTTGATGTGGAAGAGAACCAGGTGGTGAAGGCGGGCGACACGATTGCGGAGCTTGATCCGGCGGATTACAACGTCGCCGTCGAGAACGCGCAGGCCGCCCTCGAAAGCGCGCAGGCAAACGCCGCCGCTGCCAACGTAAATGTGCCTCTCACTTCCATCAACACCGGCAGCAACCTCATCTCGGCCGGTTCGGATGTGAGCGGAGCCCACGCCGGCGTGGAACAGGCGGAGCAGCAACTGGCGGCCGCGAAGGCGCGCGTGGTGCAGGCTCAGGCCAATGCCACCAAAGCGGATGCCGACCTGGCACGCTACAAACCGCTGGTCGAGAAGGACGTCATCAGCAAGCAGCAGTTTGACGCCGCAGTGGCTGCCGCCGATGCAGACCAGGCCGCCGTGGCCGACGCGCTGGCCACCCAAAAGGCCGCCTCGGATGCCGTTCGAATTGCCAAGGACAAGGAATCGCAGTCGCAGGCGTTGTTGAAATACGCGCAGACCGGGCCGCAGCAGGTAGCCGCGCAGACTGCGCACGCCAAGCAGGCTGAGGCGCAGGTGGCGCAGGCCAAGGCACAACTGGATCAGGCCGAGCTGAACCTTAGCTACACCAAAATCATTGCGCCGGTTGCAGGCATCATCACCCGCAAAAGCGTGGAAGTAAACCAGAATGTAAGCATCGGGCAGAACCTGCTTACGCTGGTTTCGCTTGAAGATATCTGGGTGACGGCAAACTTCAAGGAAACGCAGTTGCGCCACATGTCCGCCGGTCAGCCGGTGGAGATTGCGGTGGACGCCACCGGCAAAAAGTATCAAGGCAAGGTGACGCAGATTGGCGGAGCGACAGGTTCGGTACTGAGCCTGTTCCCGCCGGAGAACGCAACCGGCAACTACGTCAAGGTAGTGCAGCGCGTTCCGATCCGCATCGACTTTTCCGACCTGAAGAACGAAGACCCGAACCACCTGCTGCGACCCGGGCTGTCGGTGGAACCGACGGTGAAGGTGAAGCAGTAGAACAGTGGTTAGTGGTTAGTGATCGTTAAAAGCCCCCAGCCGCAGCCTATGCGACTGGGGGCTTTGCTTTGATGTCACTGTTTTTGAGCACCAGGACTCGCCGCCGCAAGGTTTCCAGCGGAATGAACCTGTGCAGGACTACCACTTCACTTTGATAGGATGGCGCTCAAAGACTGAACTCAGGCCACGGGGTAGGAAATAGAACGAAAACGGGTTATCGCTTGGTGGTCGCAGGAGGGCAAATGGTCGTGAGAATTCTGCTGGGGTTGGTGATTCTTGTGGCTGTGGTGCTGCTGTTCGCAGCGACGAAGCCCTCGACGTTCCGCATCGAGAAATCGGTTACCATCCAGGCCCCGCCAGAGAAAGTGTATGCACTGATTGCGGACTTTCACAACTGGCCGCAGTGGGCTCCGCAGGATCGCGAAGACCCGACGATGCAGCGAACGTACAGTGGTGCCGCGAGTGGACTTGGTGCGGTCTCTGAGTGCACGAGCAAAGGGAGCGCGTGCGCAGGACAAATGACAATCACCGCTGCGACGGCGTCGTCGAACATCGACGTAGCTGTCGAATGGAAACGACCCTTCAAGGTTCGGAACGCGCACACCTTCACGCTGACTCCCGCTGGAAACGGAACGCAACTAGCATGGAGCGCAGAAGGTACTAATCTTTACATCATGAAAGTGATGGAAGTGTTCGTCGGTGTGAATGGGCCAATGGGGAAACATCTCGAGGCAGGCCTGGCAAATCTGAAGAAAATAGCCGAGTAATAGAATCCGCCATTTCGTCGTCAGGGTGCCTGGAAAACCGTGTGCCTCTTCCGGAAGCCAATAACTCGACATTTAGCGGGACTCTTCTACTGTGTCGTATCCGAGTCCGCATCGACTGGCTTCGCGGGCCTCGGCTTGGGCTTCACCGGCGGCGGGGGCGCGAGCCGCTTGGCCCAAGTGCAGCCGGAATCATCGCCTGCCGCGCAAGCCTGGGTGTAGACAGCCACAGCCTTCACATCATCCATCGGCACTCCCGTGCCTTCGTGGTAGATACTCGCCAGGTGGTCGCAGCTTTCGAAGTCGGCCTTGTCGCAGGCCTTCCCAAACAGCTCAATCGCTTTCGTTGTGTCGAGAGCAACCCCATTGCCATAGAGATACTTGAGGCCGAGCTTGCGGCACGCCAGCGGAAATTTCAGTTCGCAGGCCTGCGAGTAGAGAGCTTTCGCCCGCGCAGGGCCATCGGAAACCGTGTAATCCTGCTCGTAGAGCGCGGCCAGGTCATAACAGGCCTTGCCGTCGCCCGAGGTGCAGGCCGTGGTCAGTTTTGCCATCGGCTGGTCGGCCTGGTACAACGTATAGCGCCAGAAGCCTAACCCGCCCGCTGCCAGCAGCAACACAACCGCCAGCACGATCCAGATGGTGCTGCTGCCACGGCGGTCCGAATCGCTATCTTCCTCCTCCGCTTTCTGGCTGAAGTCGAACCCTGTAACCGAAGTCGCGCCAGCAGGAGTGGAATGCGCCGCCCTCAGTGTTGCCGTATCGGCTGCCCTTCCAGAGTCGATCCAATCAACAGGAGTCGCCTCCGCCGGCGGGTTGCTCGATTCCATCTGAGATAGTCTGAACGCATCCCCAGCCGAGGCAAATGCTTCAGTGAAGCTGACGGTCGCTGGAAGCCCGGAATCCGGCGAAGGCGGCTCTTCAATACCAGACGGTGTGTATGGCTTGCCAAAGAAATTTGTTGGTTCGGAGGTTGCCGGGGACCCTTCTTGAATGTCGGATTCATCGGCCGGCGCGTCAAAGAAGTTGGGGGCACCGGTTCTCCGTCTCGGAGGAACGTCGGGTTTGACGCCCGTAGCGCCACTCGAATCCGCGCGTCCGAAAAGCCGCTTCAGCTCATCAAGGTCAAGGGCCGAATCCTGGTCACTCCCATCTTTCTGTGTTGCCGAAGTGAAGACACGCGGCGGCTCTGGCGCTGCGGCGGGAATAAATTCAGGCTCCGATGGTCTGAATTCGGGAGCGAAAGAGTTCGGCCGCGCGGCATGGACAGGTTCTTCGACGGGCGACGGCTCGGTGAAACCAGACTCGGACGGAATTACCGGGGCCGGTTCCGAAAGAGCATCCGGAATGAACTCAGGCTCGGCGGGTCGGAACGCGGGAGCAGCTAGTGGGGAGGGCGATGCGACGACAGGCTCTTCCACAGGCTCCGGCGCGGTGAAAAGAGGCACGAAGGCATTCGCCTCAGCCGGGGTCGGCTCGGCCTCGGCAGACGGAATAAGGTCCGTGGCGACAGGTTCTATTTCGGGTTCGGCCGCAATCAATTCGTGCGAATAAAAGTGCTCCGGCTCGGGGGTAACTGGCAGATCCTCGATTGCTTCTGGGACCCGCTCCTGGACCGGCTCCTGGACCGGCTCCTGGACCGGCTCAGAGACCCGCTCGAAGACTGGCTCAGGCGCAACAAACTCAGCGGCCTCGGCAGGCAGGGAGACGCTGGGCGGCGGCTCGGCAGCAGAGGCAGGTGGGACTTCCGCGTCATCATCCGAGGCCGGGGAGGGTTCGGCAGGGGGCTCGAAGGCTTCGTGTTGAATATTCTCTTCCGCAACGACGAGCTCGTTTTCCGGCTCCGGTTCTGCGTGTTCGCCCGCTGGCTCAACAACTGCGAGC
>Ga0302320_10029364_pt1 | contig 10520 bp, 11 predicted proteins | sample Bog_T0_3_FD_202130 | JGI IMG/M metagenome (GOLD analysis project Ga0302320, IMG submission 202130) | Peat permafrost microbial communities from Stordalen Mire near Abisko, Sweden - Bog_T0_3 | ecosystem: Environmental > Terrestrial > Soil > Wetlands > Peat | place: Sweden: Abisko, Stordalen Mire... | reverse complement strand
GCTCGCGGTCAGGATCAGCACGGCTCCGACGCCGATCCGACGCAAGGCGTTCGATCCCAAATGCGTTTCAGCCTTCGATGCCATCTTGAATTCTCCGCGCCCGCCCCGCAAGATTGTCCTTGCATCCGGTCGCGCACACGCCTAACCCCCGCTTTGGGCAAAAGCAAGGCCGGAGCCGGAGCCTTTCCGATTGGAAAGGCGCAGGGCTTGTTCCGTTGACGCGTTTTCGCAACGCGAACCGGTTGCTGCTTCGCCTGAATTCGCATTTGGCGCCGCCAAGGATCACAAACCATGATTTTCGGCCTTTTCCGAAAAAATCCGCATGAGGAAACGCTGGCGCGGCTGCATGCGGCGATCATGGCGCAATCGCGCCTGCCGGCGTTTTTCACGGGCCCTGGCGCTGCGCCCGACACGTTTGAGGGCCGATTCGAAATCCTGGTCCTCAACGCCGGGTTGGTCCTGCGACGACTTAGCCTGCTGCCGCAACCGGGGCCCGAGATCGCCCAGGCCTTGTCCAACGCCATATTTACCGGTCTGGACGATGCCTTGCGCCAAATCGGCATTTCCGACGTCGGCGTGCCGAAAAAAATGAAAAAACTTGCAAGCGCATTCATGGGACGCGGCGTCGCCTATGCGCAGGCCCTGGAACAGGGTGAAACGGAACTTGCCGCCACCCTGACGCGCAATGTTCTGGCAGGCGACGGCGACGCCCGCGCGCTGGCGACCTACATGATCGCCGCCCAAAAGATATTCGCCGAGACGCCGCTCGAAACGTTTTTGCGCGGCGAGGCGCCTTTCCCAACTCCTTGAGATATCAAGAGGAGCAATCCAATGACCGAAACGAATTTTCCCGGCGGCCCCCCACCCTTCTCGCGTCCGCTGGCTGTCGCTTCCGTCGGCGAAGCCGGCCTGCGGCTCAAATGGCCGGCGAGCGCAGCCGAATGCGCCGCCCTGGCCGAACTTGACGGCTTGGTCGCGCTGCGCGACCTGCTGGTCGAAGCCGAAGCGTCACGGCGCGGCAAAGAAGGCCTTTACGTCAAGGGTCGCGTGACGGCCGTCGTCACGCAGACCTGCGTGGTGACGCTGGAGCCTTTTGAAACCGCGGTCAATGAGGCGTTCGAAGTCGAATTCGCGCCTCAGGCCGAGGCCGAGGCGGCTTATGCGCGGGCGATGGCGGAAATCGAGGCGGCTCAGGACAAGGCCGCCGTTCTGGCCGAACAGCGCGACCCGCCCGATCCGATTATCAATGGCAAGGTCGATATCGGGGCTTTGGCCATGGAATTTCTGGCGCTTGGTCTCGACGCCTATCCGCGCAGCCCCGGCGCGCGTTTCGAGGACGCCATCGAGGCGACCGAAGACCAAAAAATATCGCCCTTCAGCGGGCTGGCCAGCCTGAAAAAGGATTAAAGCTCAGCCGGGCGGGTCCGGTCCCGAAGTTGGCACGAGGGGCTTGCCAAGCGCCGCGCAGAAGCTATTGTCGCGCGCCGGCCGGAAGCGGCGGGGCGCGCGACGCCCGGAATCGGAGAAATAGCGGGTATGGATAAGCCTGTGCGGATTGCGCTGGACGCCATGGGCGGCGATTTCGGCCCTTCGGTGGTCGCGCCCGGCGCGGAAATGTTTCTTGAGCGTCAGCCGAACGTCAAGTTCCTGATGTTCGGCGACCGCGAAAAAGTCATGCCCTTCCTCGACGCCCGTCCCCGCCTGGCCGACGCGACGGTCTTCCGTCATACCGAGGTTTCGATCGGCATGGCCGACAAGCCGAGCCAGGCCCTGCGCGCCGGACGGCGCCATTCCTCGATGTGGAAGGCGATCGAGGCCGTCAAGACCGGCGAGGCCGATTGCGCGGTATCCGCCGGCAATACCGGCGCGCTGATGGCCATGTCGAAAATCTGCCTGCGCACCATGGCGAATATTGACCGTCCCGCGCTGGCCGCGATCTGGCCGACCTTGCGTGGGCGCTCGGTCGTGCTCGACGTCGGCGCCACGATCGGCGCGGACGCGCAGCATTATGTCGATCTTGCCATCATGGGCGCCGCCATGGCGCGGGCGCTGTTCGGGGTGGATCGTCCGACCGTGGGCCTGCTCAATGTCGGGGTCGAGGAAGTCAAGGGCATAGAAGAGGTGAAGGCCGCCTCGCGCCTGCTCCAGGCCATCGATTCGCCGCTTCTCAGCTATCACGGCTTCGTCGAGGGCGACGATATCGGACGCGGAACGGTCGATGTCGTCGTGACCGAGGGATTTACCGGCAATATCGCGCTCAAGACGGCGGAAGGCACGGCCAAGCAGATCACCGCCTATCTGCGCCAGGCCTTGAGCAAGAATTCGATGACCAAGCTCGGCGCCCTCATCGCCCGTTCCGCCTTCCAGGACCTCAAGGCGAAATTGCAGCCGCGCGAAATCAATGGCGCGGTGCTGCTGGGCCTCGACGGCGTCGTGATCAAGGGCCATGGCGGCGTCGACGCCGATGGATTTTCCGGCGCCATTGAAATCGGCCACGGCATGGCGCGCCACGGATTGCTGGACAAGATCCGTGACATGATGAGCCTGGTGGAAACCACCGCCGGCCCCGAAAGCGAATTGTTGGAAGCGCCGGCCGGCGATGCGGGCCAGGCATGAAGCCGACAACGACGATATCCGAAGGAAAGCCTTAATTGACGCAAGAAAAAAAACGCCTGCGCTCGGTGGTGAAAGGCGTTGGCTCCGCGTTGCCGCAGCATTGCGTGACCAATCGAGAGCTGGAAAAGCAGGTCGAGACCTCTGACGCCTGGATCGTGCAGCGCACGGGCATCACCCAGCGCTATCTCGCCGGCGAGGGTGAGACCACCTCGACGCTTGGCGCCGCGGCGGCCCGCGTCGCCCTCGCCAAGGCCCATTGCGCCCCGGAGGACATCGACCTCATTATCTGCGCCACATCGACGCCGGACTACACCTTTCCCGCCGCGGCGACCATGATCCAGGCGGAACTCGGCATCACGGGCGGGGTCGCCTTCGATTTGCAGGCGGTGTGCTCCGGCTTCGTCTTCGCCGTGGCCACGGCCGACAAGTTCCTGACCTCCGGTTCGCATAAACGGGCGCTGGTTATCGGCGCCGAGACATTTTCGCGCATCATGGACTGGCAGGACCGCACGACCTGCGTGTTGTTCGGCGACGGCGCCGGAGCCATGGTGCTCGAAGCGGAGGAAGGCGACGGCACGGTCGAAGACCGCGGCGTGCTCACCACCCATTTGCGTTCCGACGGCCGCCACCGCGCCAAGCTTTATGTCGATGGCGGTCCTTCGACCACGCAAACCGCTGGCCATCTGCGCATGGAGGGCAAGGAAGTCTTCCGTTTCGCGGTCGGCCAGGTTACCGACGTGATGACCGACGCCTTCAAGGCCACCGGCCTGACGGCGGAGGATCTCGATTGGTTCGTGCCCCACCAGGCCAATCGACGTATTATTGACGCCTCGGCGCAGAAGCTCGGTATCGCTCCGGAGAAGGTCGTTTGCACGGTACAGTTGCATGGCAACACTTCTGCAGCTTCTATTCCCCTTGCGTTGACGGTCGCTGTTGAAGACGGGCGTATCAAACGCGGAGATCTTGTAATGATCGAGGCGATTGGCGGCGGTTTTACTTGGGGAGCCGCACTTATACGTTGGTAACACGTATAAGTAACGTTAATATATTACGATTTTTCTTGCCGCCCCATGGCGAACGCGAACGCGACCGTGGCGCCGCGGCGGGCGGAACAGGCCCGTTGCCTCCGTATCATCCGCAATCGCTGGATTTTCTCTCGAATTCCGTATGTTAGAGATTATAAATTGAAAAAAGACGAGCGGCGAGTCTCCATTATCGCCGTCTGGTCGAAAGCTATTGGAGCAATTTTTTGGGGTTCGACACATGACGAATGCAGATCTTATTTCGCGAAGCTATCGTCCGTCTCCTCTTCCGCACGAGCGCGCCGTAGAAGCGCCAGCCGAAACAAAGCACACTGTCACCCGATCGGATCTCGCCGATTCGGTCTTCCGGCGCATTGGCCTTTCACGTCTCGAATCGGCGCAGCTCGTCGAAGCGGTGATCGAAGAGATTGGCGATGCGATTTTGCGCGGAGAAAATGTGAAGCTCTCCAGCTTCGGAACTTTCCTGCAAAGATCCAAGCGCGAACGCATCGGCCGTAATCCAAAAACCGGCGTCGAGGCGACCATCACACCGCGCAAGGTGCTGGTTTTCAAGGCCTCGCATATCATGCGCGCCCGGATCAATGGCGAACATCCCGACGACGAGTGAGTTTACGGGCGCAACTAATGCAAACCTCTTGCGCCCGGCCTCTCTTGGGCAAGGCTCTGCAATTCTCTGGACAAGTCCTTGGCTTGCCGCGACATTAGGTCGTTGGCGATAGGTGAGATGTAGCCTTGGCGGAGGTTGCGGTCGCCTGACAACGCCGGGAGCGCCGCTGTCGAGAGGCGCGGCGCAATGAGGACGCGGAGCGCGCGATGGAAAAGACTCAGGACGCTTTTCGCACCATCGGCGAAGTCGCTGAAGAACTCGATCTACCCCAGCATGTGCTGCGCTTCTGGGAGACCAAATTCAACCAGATCCGACCGGTCAAACGGGCCGGCGGACGACGCTACTATCGGCCGGACGACGTGCAGCTTCTGGGCGCCATCCGCATCCTGCTCTACAGCGAAGGATATACCATCAAGGGCGTGCAACGCATCTTGAAGGAACAGGGTGTTCGCGCGGTGGTCACGGCATCGCAGGGTTCCCTGCGCGGGGCGACCGTCCTGTCCTTGTCCGAACGCCGGGCTCGCGGCGCATCACCGGAATATCTGGTCGAAGTTACGTCAGACGACGTCCCGGCGCAGCCATGCTCATTTCCTCAGGACGACCTCTTCGAATCTGCGCCTGCCGACCCGCCTAATTCGCCCGAATCGCCGCAGTTGATCACTTGCCTGTCGCCCGAAGACCGTCACCGCATGGAAGCCATTCTCGCTGAATTGGACGAATGCGCAAAAGCTTTGAAGGACGCGAGGCAAAATTCTCCCCCGCGCTAAGGGTTTTTCCGCGTTTTTTCAGGAGCGCCGTTGCAAGCCTGGAAAGCCTTGTCTATAAGGCGGGCAGTCGGAGTGTAGCGCAGCCCGGTTAGCGCACTAGTCTGGGGGACTAGGGGTCGTGGGTTCGAATCCCGCCACTCCGACCATTTACCTCATTGAATTAATTGAAAAACACCTGCCCCTCAGAGGGCTCCGTTTGTTTGAAAAGAGAACATAACGGCTCCAAACGCACATATCGGGACATAAAGTCCCGCAAAAGTCCCGCAGCATGTTTCTATTACGTTCGCGTCCGGCGGCACGCTGAAAAGGCGCAATCCGATTCCAACCGCCGCTATCGGCGCGATTCGATCATCGCCGGGGCCGTAAAAAGCAACCATCTCGCGGACGCTTCTGAACCCTTGATTACGTCGGGACGGAGCCTGTGATGGACGCCTCCGATCCCAAACAACCTGTGAAGCTCTCGCGGCAGCCTGCCGGTCGCGCTGGTTTTCGCATTCGGCCGAATGGTTGGGGACGTCCGCCAGGGGCTGGCGCTTTTTGCCGCTATGGCGGCGTTGTTCCTCGCCAGCCTGTTCGTGCTCTATTCTGTCGAGGCGGCCGGCAATCCTCTGTTGACGGCGCTTGGCCTCGATCCGGCCAACGGCAATCTCGAGGGCAAGGACCTGCGTTTCGGCCAATCCGGCGCGGCCCTTTTTGTCGCTGCCACCACTGGCACCGGGACCGGCGCGGCCAACGCCGCGCTCGACTCGCTGACTCCCATCGGCGGCCTTGTTCCGATGTTCAACCTTTTCGCTGGCTGCATCGCGCCGGGCGGCGTCGGGTCGGGCCTTTACAGCATCCTGCTGCTCGCGGTCATCACCGTCTTCATTGCAGGGCTGATGGTGGGACGCACACCCGAATACCTGGGCAAGAAAATCGAGGCGCGCGAAATGCGCCTCGCCCTTCTGGCGCTGCTGGTCCAGCCTGCGCTAACGCTCGGCTTTGCGGCGGTCGCCGTCAATCTGCCCGTCGCGGTCGCCAGCCTCGGAAATTCCGGCCCGCACGGTTTTTCCGAAATCCTCTACGCCTATGCCTCGACCGCCTCCGACAACGGTTCGACTTTCGGCGGCCTGTCCGCCAACACTTTGTGGTTCAACATCACCACGGCGGTCGCCTTGCTGCTAGGCCGTTTCGCCCACGTTATCCCCCTGCTGGCGATGGCGGGCGCGCTGGCGCAGAAAAAGAAGGCGAAAGAATCCGCTGGCACTTTTCCAACCCACGGGCCGCTGTTTGTCCTGCTGCTGCTTGGCGTGGTCGTCGTCGTCACCTTGCTGCAATTTTTTCCGGCGATCGCCCTCGGCCCGCTGGCGGAATATTTTCTTCTGGCGAGCGGCAAGACTTTCTGACCGCGCCGAGGCGCCTAAAAGCGGTTTTCCGCCTTGCCGGCCGCAATTTTCGGCTCCTGACCGGATTCGAGCGCCGCAAGACGGCGGCGCAGTCGCGCGAAATCGTCGCTCTGGATTCGCCCCTCACAACCGCCGAACAGCCGCTGGCCTCTCGCGACGAGATCGGCGCGAATATTGGGATCGGTCACCGTGCTGGCGATGTCGGCCAGCGCCCGCATGAGGCGCAGGCTGACCGCGGCGTCCGCGACGGCGTAATGACGGATTTGCTCGAAGGCGAGGTCAAGCAGTCCTTCGAGATCGATCCACGGCACAACAAGGCGCAACACATGCGGCGGGTCGTAATAGGCGCGGCGCGGCGGCGACCGGCCAATCCAGCGGATCAGGATGCAGGAAAGCTGGTCGACGCAAGAAATAGCGGTGGTCGGATCATTCACCGCCGGTGAAATGGCGCGCAAGGCGACATCGACGATCTGCACCACGCCGAATTCCACGTCCTGCTGCAACGTGCGGGTCGGGCCGATGTCAATGGTCGCCAAAAACTCCTGCGCCCGCGCCTCGGTGATGCGGTCGCCGCGCGTCAGCCTCAACAAGGCGACGCCCTCGGGCACGAAATGGCCGACCCGCCGCTCCAGGCGCAGGCAGACGCGATAGGCCTTGGCCAGTTCGCGCAGGCGCTCGATGTCGACGAAACGGATATAGCCGGACTGGCGCGCGGCGATCGTCACCTCCAGTTCGCCGGGAAAGGGCGCGACGACTTCCGCCGTCTGCATCGGACGCCGGCGCTCGGGCATCAGATCGTCGATCACCCGTTCGGTTTCCCGCCGGATGCGATCGACGATGTTGTTGACGCTGATGGCGTTGGATATGTGGTGGATGAAATAGATCAGCCAACCGACGCAGACCGGGGTGAGCGCCATGGCGCCCATGACCGTGAAGGTCGGCGCGAAGGGCGTTGGCAAGGCGCGCGCCGCCGGCATTGCGGCGATGCAGTAGGAAAAGGTGCCGAGGAAGACGCCAAGGGTCCATTGGGTCACCCTGTCGCGCACGAAGCTGACCAGAAGGCGCGGCGAAAATTGCGTCGAGGCGAGCGTCAGTGTCATCAACAGGATGGCGAAGACGATCGACACCACCGTCATGGTCGACGTGGCGATGCTGGCGAGAATGATCTGCGCCGATTGCGCGTCGGTGTCCGACGGAAACAGAATTCTGGGCACAAGGGCGCGGAGCGCCGGATGGCTTTCCTCCAGCGCCGACAGCACCGCGCCACTGACGCCGAGCGCCATGACAATCAGCAAAGGACGCACGAGAAAGCCGCCGCGCAAAGCGTAAAACAGCGCCCGCAACGACGGCGAGGAAAGGTTGAACATCAAATGCAGCCTGTGGCGAATCTCGCGAAAAGCCGAAGCGCTAGATTAGCGCGGCAGCAAAGCAAAACTCCAGCAAAACTGGCGGCACAAGAGGATACTCCGCTTGAAAACCAGCGAAAGCCGATCGGGACTCGGGAAAGTTTCCGGCGTTGCCCGGGTGTCCGCCGAATGACGGAGCGCGATAGCTCCTTTCGGGTCAGTCCGTCAGTCCTGTCAACGTCGAGACGGTTGAATGGACGGCCCTACCCAACCAACTTCAGTTCGGTAAGAGCCGAAACAATTGCGAGGCCCGTCTCGTGGCTTACCGGGACGAGCGGCAGCCTGACATTCGGACTGAAATTGGGGCGCAAAAGCGAAAGCGCGTATTTGACCGGGGCCGGGTTCGGCTCCAGACGAAGCGCTCGCAATAATGGAAGCAATCGAATTTGAATAGACGCAGCGCGGCTCCAATCTTGCGCGGTACAGGCTCGCTGGATATTCGCCCAAAGCCCCGGAACGACATTCGCGATGATTGAAACAGAACCTTGCCCGCCCGCCATGCGAAACAAATTGCAGGTCGCGTCGTCGCCGGACAACAAAACGAAACCCGACGGCGTCGGCAACGAGCTGACCGAAGTGATTGAGAAAGACCCTGTCGCATCGGCAATTCCGACGACATTGGGGATTTCGGCCAAGAGCGCCAGCGTCTCCGGACGAATGTCGATACAGGTGCTTGACGGGTCGTTTTCCACAATGATCGGAAACCCGACCGAAAGGGCAATTTCGCGATAGTGCCGATAAAGCCCATCCTGGGTAGGTTTGTTGTAATAGGGCGTCACGATCAGCGCCGCGGTGGCGCCCGCCGCTTCGGCCGCCTGCGTCAACACGATGCTGTGCCGGGTGCAGTTGGTTCCTGTCGCAGCGACTACCGGTAGACGCCCGCCGACCCTCTCGACCGCAATCCGGATCAGCCGAAGGTGCTCGTCGTCAGACAGTGTTGCCGCCTCGCCTGTCGCGCCGCCCACAACCAGCCCCTGGCTGCCTTGCTCGATTTGCCGGCCGATGAGATCGACGAAGGCATCCTCGGAAATTTTATCGTTTTGAAACGGCGTCGGCAGCGCCGTCAGCACGCGAGGAAACGTTTGCAATGTGTCGTGACGAAAGCTAGTCACTTTATCGATCCGCAGTCATGGCTAATGACATGACCGCGGACCATTACGCAAATCATATCAGGTTCGGCGCACGGCGAAGGCCGGAACCGCCGACATTTTTCTATTTCCAGACCGCCACGGGCGACTTCGCAAAAATCAGGACGGCCGAACGGCGGCCCATCTCGCTTTCCGCGTATTTCACTGCGGCTTCCCGATTGACGAATAATCCGCCACCGCCTCCGTTGGCTTCGATGGCCATCCAATGGCCTTCTTCATCCTGACCGACAACAAACTGCATGCCTGCGACCGCGCGCTGAATATTCCGCGCTTGAACAGCATTCGAGGGAATGCGCATTTTTTTGCCCATGGCTACGCGATCCGGGTGTGGACCGCGTCGGTGATCTACGGCGGGTCGACATAAGCATTCGATATGGAAAAAGACCTGACCGGAGCCTCGCCTTCATTCGCGCTGCGGGATAATTTTGGATGACGCCGAATGTTCTTCGGCGTCATCGGCGCCCTCGCTCCGCCAGTTGACTGTTGAAATTCCGACGAGGTGAGTTCGAATTGGACCGGCCTGCCGGTCTTCTTTTGGATGATCGCCGCGCGGTCCCGCAATCTCCCGCCGACGCACAAATCGTCGATCTTCAAACGGACGAGGTCGCAGCCCCGCAGTTTGCTGTCGATTGCCAAGTTGAACATCGCGAGGTCGCGTTTGCCCGCCTCGATTTGCAGCCGGGCTCGGATATTCCAGACTTCCTTCGGCTTGAGGGGACGTTTCTGGCCGATAAGGCGCCCCTTGTTCCATGGCGACTGCCGATGGTTTTGTTGCTGGGTGTTGGTCTTGGACATGGAAGAACCTCCTCGTCCGACCACGCCCTCCCCTGCTCCCGCTCCCTGCGGGCCAAGAGATCCAACGCCCTGGCAGTGCTGATGCTCCGGCCTCATAACGGCCGTTCAAAAGGCCTGCTGGTCGCTGGCTTCGCGCCTCAAGCGGTAGTTCAAGTTGGCCACAAGAACTGTGTTCTCGGCGGAGAGCTATAACGAAGGCGGCATGGTCGGCCATGTCGGATGTGGCTCGGGGCGTTCGCGTACGACGGCCTAAGCTTGGCCTAAGCTACATCCGGCCTGGGAAATCTCAAGGCTAGTCTTTTGATTTGGCCTCGCCTTCCTTGATCTTCATCATTTCTTCCGGACTCGCGAGTTGCATCGGTCCGAGCTTGAAAATCACGTCGTTGATCTTGCCATTGAACGCGAACGGAACCTGATAGTCGTCATCGTCGACGCCTGTCCGCGTGTCGGCGCCGACATCGAAAGTTTCGTCCGCTACGCTCAGCAGCGGCGTGGTATGCGCGATCGTCTGGGTCGCCACTGTCTTGCCATCAACGCTCAGCGTTCCCTTGCCGCCTTTGCCGAGGCCGGGTCCGTCATAGGCAAAGTCGAAGCTAATCGTGTGCTTGCCGGGGGTTAAACTGTCGGCGCCCCTCCAGTGATCTTTGGCGAGGGCGAGAAAGTTATAGGTGAACACCGGCTTGCCCTTGAGGATATACAGGCCGTATCCACCGAACCGGCCGCCTTCCGTCACGATCATGCCATCGCCGCCGC
>Ga0302320_10029361_pt1 | contig 10521 bp, 2 predicted proteins | sample Bog_T0_3_FD_202130 | JGI IMG/M metagenome (GOLD analysis project Ga0302320, IMG submission 202130) | Peat permafrost microbial communities from Stordalen Mire near Abisko, Sweden - Bog_T0_3 | ecosystem: Environmental > Terrestrial > Soil > Wetlands > Peat | place: Sweden: Abisko, Stordalen Mire... | reverse complement strand
GGAAATCACCGATGCAATGGCCGGGCACGAACTGACGCCAGACCAAGAGGATTATTTTGACCTGCTCTGCCGCCTGATTGAAGACTACGACAAGGAACATGCGCAACTCGACACGCCCAAAGTCACCGCGCTGGACGCCTTGCAACACCTCTTGGACGCGAACGACATGAACGCGGCGGACTTGGCGCGGTTGCTGGACGTTCACCGCACGCTAGGCGCAATGATTTTGCGCGGCGAACGGCAATTGACACTGGCGCACGTCCGCACGCTGGCGAAGCGCTTTTGCGTGTCAGCCGATTTGTTCCTGTCGTAATGCGCCACGGGAACAGCAGGCGGGGCAGGTTAGCGGGGCAAAGCGGCCTGCTAGGCGACGACGGGAATCAAGCCTTTGCCCCTGCCCTGCCCTTTTCTGGCGTCAGCGCCCTTTGTCCCCCACGGCGAATCAAAACGCGCCTACGGTCAACCGTCGAAGCGTAGCGGATGATTTAAACGGGACTGGCCATCCACTCGCTGAGGTTCTGGCTGTTCGTCACGGCTGGGGTGTTGAGTTATCCCCACGGCAAAACCACCATCAAATTAGCCGTACCCCATCGTGAACGAGCTTGGTGGGGCCGTTTGTGGGATAAAATCTTGAGCCCTTTTCCCAACTGCAATGCAGTTGAAAATCGTCCAGCCTTTACCAGCTAAATCAGGTCGAAAATCAACTCCCAACTACATTGTTCCGGCTCAGAACTATAACAACCGTCTGATTTTAGCCAGTGGTGCTACGGGTGACGCTTACGCTGCTGGAAGTTTTTATGCATTTACAACGATTGCAATTTCTGAACCTCCGACATCTGCCGGCTCGTTTAACGACTGAAGAGACCGGCTGGTTTCTGGGTTTTTCAGAACAATGGGTCCAAAACGGACACCAAAACGGACACCATTTTTTCTACTCCGCCAGAATTCGGCGAAACCGGCGTTAACCCACCCATTAATCGCTGAACCGGCGGGACCGATTTTGTTTATCCGCGCGATTGCGTGAAACCATGAAAAATCGTCATCACCTGATGCGCCGGGGTATTCCTGGCGAAATTTAGAGCGTTTAGAGAAATACTGTAGTCGCGTCTTACGGCTGTTTCGCCCGGTAATATTCTTGGCTGTTGGTCGCGGCCGGAACCGTATAGGTCCAGGTCCCATCCGGACCGGCCACATTGGTGCTCACGGTCACCCACGGTTGGGTCAGATCCGCCGTCTGCTGCACCACAAATGTCCCATTGGGCACGCCGTAAAACCGGAACGTCAACATCCCGGACTTCGATGCTGTCAGCGCTGCCGGTGCGGTGCTGTACGGCGTATTGGTGCTGAGCGCCGCCAAGCCGGCAATCTCCGCCGCACTCAGCGCGCGGCTGTAGATGCGGAAGTCATCCACGCTGCCAGTCAGGTTCGGATCCGCCCATTGCGACTTGCCAATGTAGTTTTGCGTCGTGCTGCCCAGGTTCGACGGATGCAACGTCATGCTGCTGTTGGTGCCAACGGCAGCGCCATCGATGTAGAGCACGCCCACGCTGCCCGACAAAGTTACCGCCACGTGATGCCAGATACCCGTCGAGAGAACAGCTCGGTTTTCGATCCGCTGTTCGCCCGCACTGCTGTTGGTGGTGATGGCGTAACGCACCGTGTTTGAGCCGCTATCCGGCGACAGGAACATGTAGGCACCCGTGCCCGAGCCGTAGTCGAAGACCCGGGCACATTGGGGATTGGCATCCACCTTCACCCAGGTGGACACGCTGAAGCTGTTCAACGTTCTCACCAGGCCCGCCGGGAAACTGACGTAGCCGTTAGTGGTGCCATTCAGATGCACAGCGTTGCTGATGACGCCCGACACCCAGGTCGCACCCGTCATCAAGGCGCCTTTGTTTCCGCCGGTGCCGGAATCGGCCGCCGTGACGCCGTTGGTCGCATCGAATTTCCACCAGCCATACAGGTCGGTCGGCATGACGCTCACCGGCGAGGAATTGAGGCTTTCACCCCAGGCGTTCACGGCTGACACCACATAATCATAAGTAGTGCCGTTGACCAGGCCGGTGTCGGTATAGCTGGTCGTGGTCACGTTGGTGATGGTTATATAAGACGCGCCGCTGCCCAGGCGTTTCACGTTGTAACTCGCGGTTCCAGGCGAAGCATTCCAACTCAAGATCGCCTGCGTGTTGCCGGGCGTTCCAGTCAGTCCGGCAGGGGCGGCGGGAAGTGCCGGCAAACACGGGCCAAACAGGTAATTGGCCGTAACCTGATTTGACGTCAACACGCCACCCCATACGCGAACGGTGTTGATATAACCGGAGAAGAGCATGTCCGGGGCGCCGCCGCCGCCCGTGTCGCGCTGGCATCCGATGTTGATGGGATCGCCGACGGGCGTCACCAGCGCGCCACCGAGCGTGGCGGTTGTCCACAGCGCACCATCCACGTAAATTTTAACGCCCGTGGCGCCGTCATAAGTGTACACGAGATGATGCCACGCGCTCGAGGATGGCGGCATCGAACCCCAGGAGACGTCATCCCCGTAATGCGTCACCGCCCCCCATCCGGGGGCGGTGCCGAAATTGAATGCGCAGTCCTTGCGCAAGCCGCTGCGGTCGCCCAGGGAAACCATTGTCTCTTCAAGGGCCAGCGCGGGATTGTAAGCCCACACCTCAATCGTGCGAGGGCCCGCGCCGGTGAGGCCGGCAAGAGAAATATTTGTCGAACTATAAAATGCCGCTGAGCCGTCGAACTGCACACCCGGAATGCCGGTGGCGGCCACCGTCGGCGAATAGGCAGGCGAACCGCTCTGCGTGAAATTGCCGACGGACGAACCCAGATTCGTCCAGGTTGAATATGTGACCAGCGCCGGCGACGCTGCATTAGGCGCGCGCAAATCCACGTACAGGGTCCCCGTGCCGACAAAATTGGCCGGCGGCACCAACGCGCTGATTTCCGCCGCCGTCAGCGGGCCGGTGTAAACCCGCACACTGTCAAGCGCGCCTTGAAAGTAGGGCAGCGAATTTCCCGCGCCCCGCGCCAGATAATTCTGCTGCGCGGCGGTGTTCACGTTCGGCGCGTTGAGTCGATCCGGCGTGAGGGTAATGCCGCCCGTGACGACGTTGGTGCCGTTGATGTAAAGCCGGCCGGTGACGCCGTTCGACAAGGAAACCGCAACATGCGTCCATACACCAACGGGTAGCGGGTTGGTCCAGGCGAGCGTCTGAGTGATGCCGCCGGTGGTGATGGAAAATTTTGCGGAGCCAGTGCCATCGTTGGGCGTGAAAAACATGCAGTTGGTCGCCGCCGTGCCGAAATACCAGACCGGCTGGCCGGCCGCGCCGCCGCTCCATTTCACAAACGCGGCGATGGTGATTTCCGGCAAATCGGACAGGGATCGGTCGAGGATGACGAACTGGTTCATGCCGTTGAAGGCGAGGAAGCCGACGCGCTGGCCGTCAGAAGCATACCACGTCGGACTGCCTTGCAGATAGCCGTCGGTGACGCCCGGCGAATCCTTGGCCAGCGAGTCGTGCGCGGAGGCGAATTCATAATCGGCAAACAAACGGCGCGGCGCGGTGCGGTTGGTAATCCAGTTGAGCGGACCGGGATTGTATTCCACAAAGCCGAATTGAAAACCATTGCTGCACGATTGCGCGGTCGAAAAATCACCATCCAGCACGGCGTCGTTCCACGCCTGTGGTTCCGTGCTGACGTTGTTATCGTGCCAGGTGGAGGCGGTGCCTTTCACCGTCGCCCAGTTGCAGATGACCGAGCCAGCGGTGATTTCGGCGTGCTGCAAAACCCGCGCGTAGTTGGCAACGGTGGAATTGTCCACGACCATCGCATAGTCGCGCACCTTGGCAAAATCCTTGACGACGGCGGTGTCGCGGACGAGCGCGTGGCCGCTGACGACGGCGTTGCTGGTCACCACCGCGCTGCCTTCCACGATCGCATAATCGAGAATGCGCGCGTTGCCGCGCACTTGGGCGGAGCCGAGCACGCGGGCGTTGGGGCCGACGTAAGCCGTGGCGTCCACGGTCGCCGTCGAGGCCCGCCAGCCGCCGCCGTTGGCCACCTGCACCAAGCCGCTGGTGCTGCCGTTGGTGCTTTCGCCGGGCGTCGCGCCGGTAATTTGCATTTCATACGGAAACCGTTCCTTGGCCGGCGAAGACTGGAAGGGTTCGACCGTTTCGTCAGTGGTCTCGGCCAGGAACGTCGCGGGCGTGCCGGCCACGGAGAGATATACCGTGTTCTCATTCGTGGCCAGGGTGACTGAGTTGGTGCCGGAGTCGAACAGCGAGCTGTAACGCACCGCGCCGGTGTCCGAAACGACGACGAAACTCGCGCGCCAGTCGGCGCCGCGCGAACTGTCCGGCAGTCCATGAAAATTGACGCTCACCACGCGCCCGGCGCCGCTGCCCTGCGGGATGAGCCGGTGAATTTTGTAGCCGGTCTGTTGCGGCGCGAATTCCAGCGGCGCCTGCCACCAGGTCGGATCGTCGGGCCGCTGGCGCAATTCGGCAAACGTCTGGCGCTGGTTGCGTTCCAAGTCGCCAGTGGCGGCCGCGTTGGTCAAGGCCGCACGATGCGAGTAATCCCACATCACGTCGCGCCGGGCCACGTAGCCGATGATATCCTGAACGGAATTACCCGGCGACAGCCGGGCGAGCGTGTCCCAAAGATATTCACCCGGTTTGGCGAATTCCCAAAGTTTGGGGGTGAAAAAATTTCCGTAGCTGGAGCCGAGGCCGGGCAGGTGATCCGGATTTTCATCCAAATACAGCCAGAACGGCCAGCAGAGATAATAATCATTGCCGTAGCCAATCCAAAAATGCGACAGGTTGGCGTAATTCGGATCAAGTCCGCTATTATTGGTTTCCCACGGATAGTCATAAAGCCATTGTTCGCGGCCATAGTCGGCGTTGTTTTCCCAGAACTGTCCGTCAACGGTTTGCGAACCGTTGGTGTTGGCCGACTCCTGACAGGCGTGGGTGAACTCATGCGGCGGCACCCAGGTGGGCGGATCGACGGCCAGGCCGTCCGGTGTTATGTTTATCCAGGGGTTGCTGTTGTCATCTTCACCCGTCCAATAACCCCCGTTCCACGTCGTAATATTGACCTTGTATTTTGTGCCGGTGTAAGGCGGCGTTGAACCGACGGGGTGGCTGGGTTCGGGAAACCCCAACCGCCAGACATGGTTCTTCCAGACTTCCTCCAAATTACGCAAAGTGCCGTGCGGCATGTTCGCTGTCCAAAAAACCGGAAAATTGGTAACGCTCCAGTTATTCCAGCAAAACCGGAAATGCTTGGAGTCCATTTCCTGCACCGGTTGGCCCAAGACCGGATCGTTCGCTCCCGGGGCGGGAACCGCGGCGCTGTAGTGGGCCACGTAAACATCCCCGACCAGATCGCCCACGCGGACGTAGTCGAGCGCGAACGCCTGTCCCGCGATGGCCGAACCGCCGAGCGGATCAATTCGCAAATCCGACAGGTTGCCGCGCCAATAGACATTTGGCCCAAAGAAAACCCGATACACATGAAACGCCCCGTCCGTCGGCGCATTGGTGATGGTCGCGAAGCGCAAAGGGTAGAAGCCTGTTGTACTGTTGGCGGTGCCAAAATAATTGTTCGTCGTCCCGAAATAAAATTGGATGCCGCCGCCAACTCCAGCCGGGACTTGCAACCGCACATCCAAGTAATCATAGAACGCCAGATCCAAGTCCGGGCCGTTGCCGCCCAACCCGGACAGTATCACCTGCGGATCGCTCCCGCCGGCCGTGCCGGTCAGCAACCCGCCGGAGACGCTGGCGCCGTTGATTTGCGCGGTGGTCCAGCCGTCAAAGTTTCCATTGGTGTTCCACTCGCCGCTGCTCCAGAAATTCGTCAGCGGGGTGGCCGGGTCCACTTGAACCGTCACCCCGGGAGACATGACGGGAGACAAGACGGGAGGCGTCACCGATGAAAGCGAAAAATTCTGGAATTGGACGGAACATTGATTGGCGGAGAAGGTGGAATCAAACAGGCCGACCTGCAGATTGTTTGCCAAATCGGAGCGGGTGGAATGATACGCCTGCTCCCAATTCACTCCGTTGGTGGAAACATAACAAGTCAAAACACCCCCAACACGGGCAATTTGCAGCCAGGAAGGCCACGTGGCGCTGTTGGTTTCGACATAATAAGCAGGAGTGTAAGTTGACTCCGCGCTAATCAGGTTGACCGTGTCCCGGACATCGATCGGAATACCATACTCGCAAAAAAGGGCCAGATAAAGCCAGTTGCTGGAAGACGCCGGATTCCGCACCAACAAGCCGGCCATGTTGTAGTTGATTTGGGACAGTCCGCTGACATGCACGATGTTGGTGAAATCGACGCTGCCGCTCACGGTGGTCCAGAGATACGGACAATCGCCGCCATTGGCGAGGCTGCCGCCGGTGTTGGTGACCGTCAATGTGCCGGTTTGAACAACATTGGCGCTCCATGCGGTGACGATGCCTGGATTGACTTGTCCGACGGTGAACCCCGTCCACTGCGTGCCGGCGACACCGTTGCTTAAATAATCATGGTTTGAATTAAAGTTGTCGGTAAACGTCGCGGCATGCAAGGTGAGGGCCAGACCCCATGCAAAAAACACCGCAAGTTTGCCAAACCAGTTGAGTTTCATATTTGGGTGATATTTTTTGTCGCTGTGAAAACGAGCGCGAACCGGGGTTGCAGGAACATGGGAGGGTGGTTGTCTGGATAGTCCCGGCCGAAAGACCGGCTCACGCCGGGGCCAAAACAGCAACCCGCCGGCCAGTGCACTATTTAAGCGAAGCTCGTCTGTTTTTGGCATAATAGTTTATTCTTTTTGGTGGGGGGAGACTCGGTTCAGTCTACGCCCCGTTTGCTCCGCAACCAATGAGCCTAATCAACATTCACCTATCTGAAACACACAGTATGCCGGGGGCAACGGAGCAGCGTGGGAGCGGCTCTTTGCCAAACGCAAGCTTAGAGACTGGAAAATCATGCCTTGGTCACCGCGTTACCACCAAAAGACTGGAATGGGAGTCCCATTCACCGTGGGGACGGTTCGCGGAAGCATGCGCGGAAATTTGCGCCATTCAACGTGACCATCCAGCATCCCGATACTGCCACCGACCGGAGAATTATTATTCAAATGAGAAGTCCGGTGCAGGAACGGTGGATAGCTTGGCGGCGGCCAATTCAAGCCACCGGTGATTCCGCTCCATTTATAGGTGCCAACCTTGGTCGGATCATCCTGCGTTGTGGCCGACATCGTAATGTCGGTGGTTAATGGGCGGTCTGACGGGGAAGGCGGCGGGTAAGATGGATTCCCCGGCCTGAGCGTGTCCATAATCGTGGTGGGAATGATTAGACGATTTTGATTCGTTGGAGTGAGGGATGGTGTGTTTTGCCACGCATAAGCGTATCCGGTGACATGGACTGTCCCACCTGCATAGCCCCATGCGCCATCATTATTTTGATCGGGAAACCCCGGATCATAAAAAACATCACGCGTGCAGCCGCTTGAAAGCATCGACTGCATCAACACGTCGGGCACATCCCACGGCCAGTATTGCCCGCCCGCAGCGACAAAGTCCGGGCATCGGTCCCGGTTTTCTCCGGTGTACATGAATGTGGCCACCTCTATTTGCTTGATGTTGCTCAGGCACTTGATGCGAATCGCCTTATCCTTGGCCTTGGCCAAGGCCGGCAAAAGCATGGCAGCCAGAATAGCGATGATGGCAATCACCACCAGCAATTCAATCAGTGTGAACGCGTTTATGGCAGCGGTGACCAGGCGTCCCGATGGGTTGCCAGTGCCCTTTGTCTTTGGAAAGCATTCGGTTTTCATAGATATAGTTTTTATACCGATCTGAACCGGGGCGAAGCGGACGCTTCGCCCCAGCCAGAGCAATTATTTGCCGGCCGGGCTATTGGCTTAACCGGAAAAACGCGGTCGCGTTGGTTGCAGCCAATGTCACCGTGTTAACGCCGTTGGCGGTCACGGGCAAAACTGTCACCGGCAGCCAGGTGGTTGGGCCAAGCGTTCGCGTGTATTGGAGCACGTATGTTCCGGAAGCCGGCCAGCTCAAGCGGAGGTTTCCTCCAGTGATGCTGGCAGCCAAAGCCGGCGAAGAAACGGTTTGATCCAGCATGAAGCTGTCGAAACCAACGGTCACCTGGTTGCCGGAGCCGAATCCACCGGCGAGCAATCCCACCTGCAGCGACAGACCGGCGAAGTTAGTGATCCCGTACGTCGTGCCGTTGGGTGTTGGCGCCCACGGATCGGTGGCCGACTGGCGCTGGAAGAACAGGAAGTTCGTCGCGTCTTTGCGCATGATCAACAGCCAGAGATTGGTGTCACTCGTGGTATTGGCGCCATTGAAACCGCCCGGTTGGGTGGACTGCGTGACATTGTTGTCCAGGTTCTTTCGGGCGTAGGTGCCGATGCCGTACAAGTCAAACCGGGTGAATGAAACCCAGGTTTCGCCCCGGGTGAGCGGATCGATATTGTAGGGCGATCCGTTGGTATTATAGGCGCGGGCGAGCAAACCCGGATTATTGTAGGCCACCATGCTGCCGCCATCATAGGCATAGGAGGCGTCAAGGTAGCTGATGTGAACGGAGGCCTGAAAGTCGCCAGCCACATTCTTGAACAGGAAGAATCCGTCATTCTCCGCCGCCTCCCAACCCACGTTCTCGCTTGTGACATTGAGCACCTGATTGCTGGTGACATTGGCATCGGCATCAGAAATGGACGCCAGCGGATCAGAAGCGTAGCTGGTGTTTGGAATCGAGCCGGGCTGGGCATAAACCCCATCCCACGTTGTGTTCGTGACCCCGTTGGCGATGTAATCGTGTGAGGTTCCAAAGTTATCCGTGTAACCCGCCGCGTGGACCACCGTCACGATTGGCGTGGTGAAGGTGCTTGTGCCAAAGACAAAGGTGACGGTGTTGGTGGCGGTGCCGACTGCGAGACCGGAGAGCACATTGTTGGTCACGGCGATGACGTTGGTGTTGCCGGAGGTGATCTGCACGGATTGGCTGACACCCACCGTCCCCCCGCCTTGAATTTGTGCGCTGACAGACACCAATCCGACGCCGCTCACGGGAATGCTGCCGTCCAGGCTCGCCGTGATGCCGGTGAACACCACCGGCGGCGAGTTGGTATAGGCGGAGCCGACCAGGTTGAATGACTTCGCCGTGCCCGATCCTGAATAGCCATATACTACGGCGTAATAAGTGACGCTGGGCGTCAGGCCCGTTACGGTGGCGGTGTTGCCCCCGCCGATATAAACCACGTAATTCCCGCCGCCGAGATCCATGCCCTGCCCAAAGACCGAGTTCGGGCCGCTGAGCATTCCATAGTAAGGCTGGGCGTCAACCGGCGCACCCGCGCGCATGACGACCAGGCTGTTTGCGGTGCTGCCGTCACTGTTTGTGCCCGGTGTCCATGTCAGCGTTTCCTGCGTATAGGTTGAATCCATACTGGTCATCAGGTTCGTGGTGGCGGAAGGCGGCGTGCCGCTGGCAATGCCCACCGCATCCAGCGTGAAGCTGTCGAATTGCACCGAGCCAGCGTTCGCGGTGAACATGGACTGCACGAGGCCCACTTCCATGGGCGCGCCATTAGTCAAATCAGGCCGGTTGATCGTCTCCGACGGCTGGAAAATCCACGGATCGGTCAAGTTTGCCTTTTTAAAGAAATAGAAGTTAGAGGAACTGGCGCGCACCATCAACAGCCAGTAATCCGTGTTTTCACCGTCATTCTGGTCGGTTTCGATGTTACTGCCATTGACGGTGTTGAAGGTCGCCGTCGTGACCCCAAATTCATCAAACCGCAACCAGCCGATGAAATTCTCGCCATACGCGGGACCGCTGGGCGAGGCATTATCCACGGCACTGAACGAGCGTGCCTGCAGGCCGACGAATTCATAATTCAGCTGGCTGTAATCCGTGATGTGAACCGATGCCTGAAAGTCTCCCGGCACATGCTTGAATAGGAAAGGGCCATTATCGTTTGCGCCTTGCCAGGCCGAGTTTGCCGCCGTGATGGTAATGGCATTGTTGCTGGTTATGTTCGCATCGCAGACAGTGGTCTGCGCCATCGGCGGGGAAAAGCTGGCGTTGGGAATATCGCCCCCCTTCAAGAAAAGCCCGTCCCAGGTCGAACCCGCCAGGCCGGCGAGGAAATTGTGCGAAGTGTCAAAATTGTTGGTGTACGCCGGAACGTGAACGGTCACCGGGTTAGTGGCGCTGAAACCGCCATACGTGGCCACGACTTGAGCCGTGCCCAGGGCCACACCATTGATGGTGCCGTCGGCCGCCACGGTCAGAATTGAGCTGTCGCTGGAAGACCAGGATGCACTGGCATTGGCCAGGGTATCCGTGTCGCCGACGCTATCGAAGGTCACCAGCACCGGCACGGCCACCCCGCCGACGGGAAGTCCGCTGGCCGGAGTCAAAGTAAAGTTGATGCCCAGGGGAAGGCCGGCTCCCGTGGTGGAGTTCGTG
>Ga0302320_10029360_pt1 | contig 10522 bp, 7 predicted proteins | sample Bog_T0_3_FD_202130 | JGI IMG/M metagenome (GOLD analysis project Ga0302320, IMG submission 202130) | Peat permafrost microbial communities from Stordalen Mire near Abisko, Sweden - Bog_T0_3 | ecosystem: Environmental > Terrestrial > Soil > Wetlands > Peat | place: Sweden: Abisko, Stordalen Mire... | reverse complement strand
GAAACGTGGCCCCTGCGTCCCTCAAGAACACCTTTGTTGTCGTGCAGGACATCTTTCTCACTGAGACCGCTGCTCTGGCGGACGTGGTGTTCCCCGCATGCAGCCTCTATGAGAAGACAGGCACGGTGACCAACACCTTCGGCGACGTGCAGCTTGTCCGCAAGGCGGCAGACCGCGCCGGCGTCAAACCTGATTTTGAGATCATCGTTCGACTCGCAGGCAGCATGGGCGTTGACGTCAAAACTCTTGTCCCCTTCGGCAGCAGCGGCACCACGGCGGACCTTGGCCAGTCGCGCGGAGCGCAGGCCGGTGAAGCAGATCGCCACGCCGTATGGCTCGCGGCCAACAACCTCGAGCTGAAAATCAGCCCATTCGATCCGCTGGCCGTGTTGGACGAGATCGCGCGACTCGTTCCCGCATACACCCTGGACCGGATCAATCTGTTCGGCGGCAACGATGTGCGGACCGACCCGGGATTTGTGCCGGTCTCGGCGCTCACTGGCGCGGATGTTGTAGCTCCCGCGCACAATGGGCTCTTCACCTCGGGAACGCTGTCGCGCTACAGCCCCGCACTCAAGGCATTGGAACAGCATCAGGCGCCCGCGATTCAGGAATTTGCGGCAGACTAGCAGCAAGTTGCAAGCGACGAAAGAGATGTTTGGCGAGAGAGGCTAAAAGCACGTGACGATTCTGCAATTCTTCTTGTGGAGCCTGCTGAAGGTTGCCGTGGTGACGGTGGTGATGCTGCTTGGCGTCGCGTACACCGTGCTGCTGGAGCGCAAGCTCGTGGGCCGCATCCAGAACCGCTGGGGACCCAACCGCGTGGGCCCATGGGGCCTGCTGCAGCCGCTGGTCGATGGCGCCAAGTCCTTCATGAAAGAGGACCTGATTCCAACGGCGGTTTACAAGCCGCTCTATCTGCTTGCACCCATCATTGCGCTTGGCTGTGCGCTCATCTCCATCGGAGTTGTTCCGTTTGGCGAGTCGAAAGTCGGCCCTGGGGGCCTGGATCTCTTTGAGATCTCCAACGTCAACATCGGCCTGCTGGTCATCCTCGGCATCACTTCCATTGGTGTCTATGGCATCGCCCTCGCCGGCTGGTCGTCGAACAACAAATACTCCCTGCTCGGTTCGCTGCGCTCTTCCGCGCAGTTGATCAGCTACGAGCTTGCGCTGGGACTTTCGCTCGTCGGTGTAGTTCTCCGCGCCGGGTCGCTCAACCTGCGCGTCATTGTGGAGCAGCAAGCTGAAAAAGGCATCGCCACCTGGAACATCTTCGGCGGAATGCAGTTTCTCGCCTTCTTCATCTATCTGATGGCGGCCTACGCTGAGACCAACCGCTCCCCATTCGATCTGCCCGAGGCAGAAAGCGAACTCACCGGCGGCTATCACACCGAATACAGCTCCATGAAGTTCGCCATGTTCTTCATGGCAGAATACGCCAACATGATCAACGTAGGCTGCGTGGCCACCCTGCTTTTCTTCGGCGGCTGGACCAGCCCCTTCGGCAAGCTCATTGATCCGCCAGAGAACATCTTCGTCCACGCCCTGTTTCCCATATTCTGGTTTGTGGCCAAGGTCTTCTGTTTTCTGTTCCTCTACGTCTGGGTGCGCGGTACGTTGCCCCGCTTCCGCTATGACCAACTCATGAAATTTGGATGGCGCATTCTCATGCCGCTGGCCATCCTCAACATTGTGGCGACAAGTCTCTGGCTTGCCTACCGCTGAGATACAATCGGGAGGGTTTCCATGGAGCCTGAAGCACTCTGCTCCCCCAAACTCTCCCCCAACCTGCCGGTTTTTCTCATCCCGGCACTTGCCCGATCGTGACGGAACGATGCACCTGATTTTGTTTATCGTCTTTGCCGGATTCTGCCTGGCTGGAGCTATCAATCTCCTGCTCCAGACCCATCCCATCAACAGCGCCCTGTCGCTGATTGTGGTGATGACCTCGCTGGCTGTGCTTTACCTGCTGCTCGGCGCGGAGTTCCTTGCCGCCGCGCAGGTCATCGTTTACGCCGGCGCCATCATGGTGCTGTTCACCTTTGTCGTCATGCTGCTCAACGCCGGCCGTGAAGAACGCACCCTGGGCAGCCGGTCGGCGCGTACGGTGGGCTTCCCCGCGGTCGTTGCCATACTTGCCGTGCTGGCCACCGTGATCCTCAAGACGCAGGGCCTCGGCACAGCAGGTTTGAGCGAGAACATCACGTCCACCGAGGAACTCAGCACCGTGCTCTTCACCAAACTTCTCTTGCCGTTTGAGGTCACCTCGGTGCTCATTCTTATCGCTATTCTCGGCGCGGTTGCGCTGGCCCGTCACGGAGATGGGAATGGAGAAAGGACAGGCGGCAAATGAACTCCCTTCTCACGCAGGAAGTCCCGCTCACCTGGTATCTGCTGCTCAGTGCGGTCTTGTTCGCTCTGGGCGTCGTCGGGTTCCTGATCAAGCGGAACCTCATTACCGTTTTCATGTCCATTGAGCTCATGCTCAATGCGGTCAATCTCTCCTTTGTGACCTTCGCCCACCAGTGGCATCAGGTGAAGGGCCAGATCTTCGTATTCTTTGTGATGATGGTGGCCGCGGCGGAAGCAGCCGTGGGTCTGGCCATCATCATTGCCGTCTTCCGCGCGCGTGCAACCCTGGCCGTCGACCGTATCGACCTGATGAAACTATGACCATTTTCATGAATGGCAACTTGTATCTCTGGCTGATCCCACTGCTGCCCTTCGCCGGGTTCCTGTTCAACGGACTCCTCGGCAGCCGGCTGCCCAAGTGGATCGTTTCGACGGTCGCACTGCTTGCTCCGCTGGCAGCGCTTGGGCTCGTTGTCAACGCAGCGTGGCTGCTATCTTCGACAAACCCACCGTTGCTGCCTTACATCGAGACCTGCCCCAACCCCTGGATTACCACCGCCTCGCTTCACATCGACTTCAGCTTCGTCCTCGATCAGCTTTCGCTGGTCATGCTGCTGGTCGTCACCGGTGTAGGCTTCCTCATCCACGTCTACTCCGTCGGCTACATGAAACACGAAGAAGGTTACTGGCGCTTCTTTGCCTACATGAACCTCTTCATGTTCTTCATGACCGTGCTGGTGCTGGCGGGCAACGCTCTGGTGATGTTCGTCGGCTGGGAAGGTGTCGGCCTCGCCTCCTACCTGCTCATCGGCTTCTACTTCGAGAAGAAGTCCGCCGCCGATGCAGGCAAAAAGGCCTTCATCGTCAACCGCATCGGCGACTTCGGCTTCCTCATCGGCATGTTCCTTCTGCTGGCCAACTTCGGTACGCTTACCTTCGCCGAGATCGGAACACAGCTCAACGCCAACCCCGCATGGCAAGGCGGCGTGCTCACCGTCATCTCGCTCTGCCTGATGCTGGGCGCTGCCGGCAAGAGCGCGCAGTTGCCGCTCTACATCTGGCTGCCCGACGCGATGGAAGGCCCCACGCCGGTCTCCGCGCTCATCCATGCAGCCACCATGGTCACTGCCGGCGTTTACATGGTCGCCCGCACCCACGTTCTCTTTGACCACTCGCCCTTCGCGCTTGGCGTTGTTGCGACTGTCGGCGTTGCCACCGCACTGTTTGCCGCCACCATCGGCCTCGTCCAGAACGACATCAAGCGCGTGCTGGCCTACTCCACCATCTCGCAGCTCGGCTACATGTTCCTGGCCTGCGGCGTCGCGGCCTACTCGGCGGGCATCTTTCACCTCGTCACGCACGCCTTCTTCAAGGCGCTGCTCTTCCTCGCCGCAGGCTCAGTGATTCACGCGGTGGGCGGAGAACAGGACCTGCGCAAGATGGGCGGCCTATGGAAGAAACTGCCCGTCACCTTCGCCGTCACCACCGTAGGCATACTGGCCATTGCCGGCTTCTTCCCCTTCGCGGGCTTCTTCTCCAAAGACGCCATCCTCTACGCAGCCTTCCAGCAGGGCACAAGCGGCAAGGTCCTCTGGACTGTCGGCCTCCTCACTGCCCTGCTCACCTCGTTCTACATGTTCCGCCTCTGGTACATGGCCTTCCTTGGCAAGCCGCGCAGCGAAACCGGCCATCATCACGCCACGCCCTTCTCCATGCTTGGGCCACTGGTGATTCTGGCCGTACTTTCTATCGGCGGCGGCTGGGTCGGCATTGAGCGCTTCAGCGCGTACCTCGCGCCCTCTACCGGCGCGCGAGTTGCAGAGGCCGCTGGCGGCAACCTTGAACTCATCCTAAGCATTGTGGCCGTAGCCGTTGCGCTGCTGGGCTGGTTCATCGCACACCTCTTCTACTCGCAGCAGCCGGAGCGTCCGGCAGAGCTTGCAGCCGCGATGCCCATGGGCTACAAGCTGCTGGCCAACAAATACTATGTGGACGAGATTTACGGCGCGCTGGTCGTCAAGCCGCTACTTGCCATCTCCAAGTTCTTTCTGGAATGGGTGGTGGACGTGGCCATCCTGGGCGGCGTTGCATGGCTTCTTGGCGGCGTTGCCACGCTTACAGGCGCTATCCTGCAACGTTGGCAATCCGGCAACCTGCGCTCTTATGCGGCGTGGCTCTCCGCGGGCGCTGCAGCTTTACTGCTCTACGTTCTGGTTCCGTGGGCCACGGTTCTGGCCAGTCTTTCGGCAATTCACTTCGGCGTGGCGGGGCACTAGATGAACGAGATAAACGCATCGATTCTTACGCTGATCCTGCTGGTCCCGCTCGCTGGGGCGGTGCTGGTGGCCCTCCTGCCTGACCGCGCCAGGCTGCCCAACTGGATCGCCCTGCTCACTTCGCTTGTCAGCTTCGGCCTCGCGCTCCATCTGCCGGCGCACTTTATTCTCGGCCGCGGCGGCTTCCAGTTTGAAGTCAATCGCGCCTGGATCAAGAACCCGGCCATCTTCTACCACGTGGGCGTGGACGGCCTCAGCCTCTGGCTTATCGTCCTTGCAGGCTTGCTGGCCCCCATTGGCATCGTCGCCAGTTGGAACGCAATCAAAGAGCGCCGCAAGGTCTTCTACTCGCTTTTCCTGGTCCAGCAGACTGCCATGTTCGGCGTCTTCATCTCGCTCGACCTGATGCTCTACTACGGCTTCTGGGAACTCTCGCTGGTGCCCATGGCCATCCTCATCGCCATGTACGGCCGCAAAGACGGACCCAAGGCCGCCATCAAGTTCTTCCTCTTCACCTTCATTCCATCGGCGCCGCTTCTGGTCGCAATCCTCTGGCTCTACGCGCAGACCGGCAGCTTCGACTTCACCACGCTGCAAATCCTCATCGCGCACGGCAACTTCCCTGCCGGCCCGCTCTGCTGGGTGGCCTTCGCGTTCCTCTTTGCCTTCGCGGTCAAAGTGCCGGTATTCCCATTGCACGGCTGGGTCGCAGACACCTTCAGTGAGGCTCCCGTTGCCCTTGCCATGGTGGTGGCCGGCAAACTGGGCCTTTACTCCATGCTGCGCTTCCACATCGGACTCTTCCCTGTCCAGGCCCGGGCACTTGCTCCCTGGCTTATCGCGCTCGCCGTCATCGGCATCCTCTACGGCGCTTGCCTGGCCCTGGTGCAGCGCGACTTCTGGCGTCTGATGGCCTTTGCAGCGCTCAGCCATCTCAGCCTGATTACACTGGCCATCTACGGCCTCACCATCACCGGATGGGACGGAGCGGTCTACCAGATTCTCTCGCACGGCGTCGTCGATGGGGCGCTCTTCCTGCTGCTCGGTTTCCTCTACGATCACTATGCCACCAGCCAGATCAATGCCTATGGCGGCCTGGCCAGCAGGCTGCCGCGCACGGCCACTCTGTTCGTCATCGCATCGCTGGCCATGATTGGCCTGCCCATCCTCAGCGGCTTTGTCGGCGAGTTCCTCATCCTCTCCAGCACCTTCATCGGCGTCAGCAAGGGTTGGGCCATTGCGGCCACGCTCGGTGTTATCCTCGGCGCGGCCTACATGCTGTGGCTGGTGCAGCGCATCTTCTACGGACCGCAGAGCGACCTGACCAAATCCCGCCCCGCCGACGACCTGCATTTCGGCGAGTTGGCCATTCTGTGGCCCCTGGCCGTGCTCATGCTGGTCATGGGCGTTGCGCCCTCCATCTGGCTACAGGCTATTGAAAAGGGCGTGCATCCTCCACCGTTGACCACCCTATCGATTGGACCTGCCGCCGTGTCCGCACCCTCCATCAACACATCCTTGCCCGCGGAGGTCCAGCGGTGAATCCAGTACCCGACATCTTCCGCATCCTTCCTGAAGTGGTCCTCACACTCACCGGCGTAGCTGTCATGCTTATGGATGCGTCGCTCGCGCCCGGTTTCCCGCGACGTTATCTCGGCTGGATGGCCGCCATCGGCACCACACTCGCACTCTGGGCCAGCCTGTGGCAGCTTTCCCTGCCCGTCGGAACCGGCTTTTATTCCACGGTCGAGACCAGCCCCTTCACCGTCTTCTTCCATGTGCTCATCTGCGGCATCGTACTCGTGGCCTTGCTCCTCTCGCTCGACACCCTGCCGGAAGACAGCCATCACCAGGGCGAGTACTATGCGCTCATTGTGTTTGGCGCAGTGGGCATGTGCCTGCTCACCGGCGCGGTCGAACTGCTTCTGGTCTTCATCGCCTTGGAAATCTCATCCATCGCCACCTACGTTCTGGCCGGCTACCGCAAAGACACCGCCCGCGGCCCTGAAGCCGCCATCAAGTACTTCCTGCTGGGCTCCTTCGCCACCGGCTTCCTGCTCTATGGCGTCGCTCTCATCTTCGGCGCCACCGGCACCACGCAGATCTACGAGATCGCCCACCTCGCACCCACCGCCGAGAACCACGGCCTTGTTCTTGCAGCTCTAGCCCTGATGCTCGTCGGCATTCTCTTCAAGGTGTCCGCCGCGCCCTTCCACGTCTGGACGCCCGATGTCTACGAGGGCTCGCCCACTCCAGTCGTTGCTCTCATGTCCACCGCGCCCAAGGCTGCGGCCTTCGCCCTGCTTTTGCGTGTGGTCTATGAGATGTTCCCCTCGCTCCATTCGGTGTGGTCGCCAATGCTCTGGGTCATCGCCGTGCTCTCCATGACCGTGGGCAACCTGGCAGCGCTGCGCCAGCAGAATGTTAAGCGCATGCTGGCTTACTCGTCCATCGCCCATGCCGGCTACCTGCTCGCGGCCTTCGCCGGTCTTGGCTCCAGTGGCATTGCCGCAGCCAGCTTTTACACTGCCGCCTATGCCGCCATGAACGTCGGCATCTTCGCCGTCATCACGCTGGTCAGCGGATACGAAGAGAAGCGCCCCATGGTCGAGGACTTCCGCGGCCTGGTCTATCGCTCACCCTTGCTCGGCAGCCTGCTTATCTTCTTCCTGGTTTCGCTGGTCGGAATCCCCTTCACCGGCGGATTCTTCGGCAAGTTCTACTCCTTCTCAGCGGCCATCGGCGGCGGAGCAGTGTGGCTGGCTATCATCGGCCTACTCAACTCCGGCTTGGCCGCGGCCTACTACCTGCGCCTGGCCCTCACGGCAGCGCAACGCAAGGCCGGCAACAGCCCCGAAGATGCAGTTCTTGCCCCGCAGGTGGGCGCAGCCGTGGCCGCGGCGCTGGCAATGGCCGTTGCCGCCACCCTGGTTCTCGGCATCGTGCCCAACGAAGTCCTGCGCGCCGCAGAGGCTGCCGCGCACACCTTGCAAGCGCCTCCGCCGCAGGCAATCATCCAGGGGGGCGTACCGGGGACGCAGCAGATCCCCTAGCTCCTGCTATTCGGGAGCATTCGGCAGCGCGTATCTCTTGAAGGGGAAAGCCTGGCTCGGCACGGAGTCTCGCGCCGGGCGAGAAGTTCGTGTCAACTCTGAATCCAAGCCGGAACCCTGAAGTGCTTGTCGCGGAAAAGGCTCACGCAGACGCGAACTGCTTCGGCATCCAGTTTGGTTCCCGCCTCCTTTTGAATTTCCTGCAAGACGATATTCATCTTGATGGCCGGCCGATAGGGCCGGGCGGTCGCCATCGCCTCCACAACGTCTGCAATTGCCAGCACCTTGCCCTCCGGCAAGATCGCATCCCCTTTCAGGCCGAACGGATAGCCTGAGCCATCCAGCCTCTCATGATGCTGCCGAACAATCTCGGCAATGGGCCACGAAAAAGGAATGCCGTGCAAAATGGTGTAGCCGGTCTCAGGATGCTCGCGGATCAAGCCCCACTCTCCAGCGCTCAGCCGGGTCGGCTTGGTCAGAATCTCAGCAGGAATTGAGATCTTCCCAATGTCGTGGACCTGCGCCGCCACTCGTAACCCCTGCAATCGCTCCTCGCGCCAGCCCATCTCCCTGCCAATAGCAACCGCGATCTCTGCCACTCGGCTCTCATGGCCAGCCGTGTAGGGGTCGCGCATCTCCATTGCGACCACCATCGGCGCCACCATCGCAGATAATGCATCGGTGAGCTGCCCCTGCACCCTGGCCAGGTTTTCCCGCTCCAAAAGCAGAAGACGTGTCTGCTCTGCCGCATGGATGCCCTCCCCAATCTGAGCGGCAAGCCGCTGAAACACCTCGATGGAGATCGGGTCAAACGCGTCGGTGATGGCGGAGCCCACCACGAGTGCGCCCCGCCAGCTGCCCTCAATCGAGAGCGGGATTGACACGGTTGAGCGTATCCCATGATGCCGCGCCCGCTCACGCCAGGGCATGAACCACGGCGCGGTCTCCGAGTCGAGCATCACTTGCACTTCTTTGGTGCGAATGCAGACGCCCGTCGGCCCTTGCCCCTCCGGATCATCCTCCGCCCAACTCAACCCCATCCCATCCAAATAATTCCGGGAGGTTCCCGCTGACGCGGCAACCCGAACTCGATTCTCCGCGTCATGCTCCGCAATGCCCACATAGGCCAGAACATAAACGGAGTTGCGCGTGATGGCCTCGCAGATGGCCTGCAACAGAAGGATCTCGGTGGAGTGAGCCCCGCCCAGGGCCAGGGCCGCAATCGCGTAAGCGCTCAACGCCCAGTTCTGGGTGGCAAGTTCGTGCTTCTTCTGCTCAATCTCTGTGATGTCGCGACAGATCACGATCACCACCGGCCGGCCAGCCAGCTGAATCGTCTTGGACGATGAGGCCAGCACTGGCACGCACACCCCGTCCTTGCGCAGAAGGTGAAAGCCGGTATGCGGCGATGGCTGCTCGGTAGCTTTCCGGAACTCGGCCCTGGCGGCCTCGCGCTCATTCTCCGGGTGCAATAGGCTCTGGTGCATCCCGATCAGCTCTTCGCGGGAGCAGCCCATCATTGCCTCTGCCGCCGGGTTCGCGTCCACAATGACACCGGTGTTCGCGTCAAACGCAAAGACGCCGCTCGGCCCGTAGGTCCAGGCAAGTTCGTACAGGCTCTGCTGATCGTTCATGGCGGGGTCGGTGGGCATGGATGCGCCTCCTACCCGGTCGGAACGCGTATCACCACACCCCGACAAACGCGCTCAACCGGTCTCAACCGGTCTCAACCGGTCTCAACCGGTCTCAACCGGTCTCAACCGGTCTCAACCGGTCTCAACCGGTCTCAACCGGTCTCAACCGGTCTCAACCGGTCTCAACCGAGTTTAGGCGATATGGAGGGAGTGCTGTCTGCCCAAAACTGCACATATTCTGGGGGAAGTCCATGAAAATACTACTTCCACTCACTTGAAGTGCTTGCAGTCGTCCACCGGAATCGGCACCTGCTCGACAATCTCCAGCCCGAAGCCCTCAAGCGCCGGAATGTGCATGGGCGTGTTCGACAGCAGCCGGATGCGCTTGATGCCCAGGTCCGACAGAATCTGGCCGCCCAGTCCGATAGCGCGCAGAATGCGCCCTGTGCGTGCCTGCGATCCCTCCCGCGCGCGCAGCTCTTCATGCAGAATCAGCCGCCCGCCGCTAGCCTCCGCGATGCCGTGGTGCGCCGCTGTCCCGTTCGGCTGGAAGGAAGCCGCCGGAGCCTGATCCACCTCAAACCCTCGGGAGGTATTGTGCAGGTAGAGGACTGCCCCGCAGCCCTCATCGGCAATCATGCGCATCGACTGGTCCAGCGTCTCCCGGCAGTGGCAGTCGGCCGCAAATACATCCCCAGCCGTGCAGCGCGTATGCACCCGCACTAGCACCGCATGTTCGCACGGCGCGCGCAGTTCGTCCTGCCCGTTCCCCATCACTGCCAACTCGGCCGCTACAGCTTCAACGGCAGGGCCGCTGTGAAATGCCGGACAATCCACACAAAGGTCTCCCCGCACCAGAGCGATGTGGCTCTCTCCGCCGTTCACTTCGCTCTCATAGGCGATCATGCGAAACTCGCCGTACTTGGTCTGGATGCGGCTCTCCCCCGCCCGCACGATATAACGCTCGTTGCGCAGCCGGTAGCGGATCAGCTCCGCCACGGTGAGGATCAGCAGTTCGTGTTCCTCGCAGAACGGAATCAGGTCTGGAATCCGCGCCATCTCGCCGTCGTCGCGCATGATCTCGCAGATCACGCCCGAAGGGTTCAGTCCGGCCATCCGCGCCAGGTCAACGGAAGCTTCTGTCTGTCCCGCGCGCACCAGAACCCCGCCCTTGCGCGCCCGCAGGGGGAACACGTGACCGGGC
>Ga0302320_10029359_pt1 | contig 10522 bp, 6 predicted proteins | sample Bog_T0_3_FD_202130 | JGI IMG/M metagenome (GOLD analysis project Ga0302320, IMG submission 202130) | Peat permafrost microbial communities from Stordalen Mire near Abisko, Sweden - Bog_T0_3 | ecosystem: Environmental > Terrestrial > Soil > Wetlands > Peat | place: Sweden: Abisko, Stordalen Mire... | reverse complement strand
TGCCGCGGAAATGCTCAAACAGACCCTGCCAATTTGTGCGAACCTTGGCATGGACAAAGTGCTGATCACCTGTGATGCCGATAACATTGGATCGTCCAAGTTAATTGAAAAATGTGGGGGAATTTTTGAAGCCATGACCTCCGAACCGGAATTAAAAATTCAGAAACGTCGCTATTGGATCGAAACTTCAAAGCTCTAACTGCTCAATTACGAGGCCGCAAAAAAACGGTAGCCCACCCCCAATTCGGTAAGAATGATTTCCGGCGCGTCCGGCTTGTTCTCAATTTTCTCCCGCAAATGGGCGATATAAACCCGCAGATAATGCGTATCGTCTTCGTGGCCCGGCCCCCACACTTCTCGCAGTATTTGCCGGTGCGTCAAAACTTTTCCCGCATGGCGCGCCAGTAGTCGAAGCAAATCGTACTCAGTTTTGGAAAGCTTCACCTCCGCCCCCCCCACCGTCACCCGCCGGGTGGCAAAATCGATGACCAGGTTCTTCACCTGCACCACGGAGACGTCCTCCTTGTTGCCGGAATGCCGCAAGGCCACCCGCAAGCGGGCCAGTAATTCGTCCGTGTTGAACGGCTTGGTCACGTAATCATCGGCGCCAGCGTCCAAGGCGCTCACCTTGCCTTTCTCATCGTCCTGCACGGAAAGCATGATCACCGGCGCCGTGCTCCATTCCCGCAGCCGCCGTAAAACTTCCTGCCCGGACAAGTCCGGCAGGCCAATGTCCAACACCACCAGGGCCGGCTGATGCTGAGCCGCCAGCACGAGTCCCTCCTGCCCGCTCACCGCCGCCAGAACGCGATACCCGTTCGCTTCCAGCGTCACGGTCAACAGACGCCGGATTTGCGGTTCATCATCGACAATCAAAACCAGTTGCTTCTCGTTCATGCCTCTTCCGGTACGGGCGGTAATTTTGATACCGGCAGTTTGACGGTAAAGACCGCCCCGCCGCCAGCGCGATTTTCCGCCGAAACGCTGCCCCCCTGCAGCTCGGCAAAACCTTTCACCAGCGACAAACCAATCCCCGTCCCCCCCGCCGCCGCATCGGGCCCGCGTTGAAACCGATCAAACAGCCGCATGGGCTCACCCGGCGGCAGTCCTGGACCGTTATCGAGGAACCGCAGAATGATCTGGCCGCCATCCACCCGCGCCTGAAACTCAAGGGTTGTCCCCGGCGGCGTATGCACGGCGGCGTTGCCCAATAAGTTCAGCAAAATCTGTTCCGTCAATACCGCATCCAGCTTCACCGGTGGAAAGTTTTTGGGAATGTCGGTTTTCAATACATGCCGGCTCAGGGAACGCCCGAGGTTTTGCACTGCCGAGTTCAATAAATCGTGCAAGTCGTGCCAGTCCGTATTGATTCGCAAATGGCCGGCCTCCAGCCGCGACAGATCGAGGAGATTTTGCACCAGCCGGTTCAGGCGCCGGGTGGCTTCGTCCAGTTCCCCGACCAAGGCTTGCTGCGTGGCATTGACCGGACCCGCCGCCACCAATCCGCTCGCCACACTGCTGATCGCCGCCAGTGGCGTCCGCAACTCGTGCGACACGGAGTTCACCAACATTGTCCCCATACGCTCGGACTCCGCGAGCAGTCTTGCCCGCGTATCGGCGTCCCGCAAGCGTTCCCGGTCAAACACCAGCGCCGTCTGCCGGACGAAGGCGTCCAGCAAATCCCGTTGCGCCGGCGAAAGCGGCGTTTCATCGCGAAATCGCAGGCTCAGCACACCGGCCGCGCGCTGCCCCGCCAGCAATGGCAGGTGCAATCCTTCGCTCCCCGGCAAATTGTCCGTTCCCTGGCCTGCCGCCTGCCGCTGTTGAAAGGCCCACGCCGCCACCGAGTGTTCCTTGTCGGTCAATGTCCAGGAACTGGCAAAGTAAGGCGTCACCGGCGCCGTCTCCGACTCCTCCGGCAATGACAACGCCACGTCCGCCCGAAAGGCTTTCCCCACTTGCTGAATCACCACCGCCAGCAATTGCGACAGATCCGCCGATTCCGCCAGTTCGCGCGTGAGCAGATATAGCGCCGTTGCCCGCTCCTCCCGCTGCCGCTCGGCCGCCTGTTGCGATCGAATCCGCGCCGTCAATTGTCCCAGCACCAGCGCCACGAGGAAGTACATCGCGAACATCATCCCGTCCTGAAAATTGGTGATGTAAAAAGTGTAACGGGGCGGTAGAAAGAAAAAGTTCCAGAGAACCGCGCTCAAACTGGCCGCAAAAAAAACCGGCCCGCGTCCAACAAACAGCGCCATCACCACCACCGCCAGCAAATAAGTCAGCGCCAGCGCATAATAACCGACAAACCGGTCCAGGATAGCGTTCAAGCCCGTGACCGCCGCCACCACCCCGCAAACCCAGCCGTAGGTCCGGAAATCAACTTTCGTGGCATTCGCGGACCTTAACGGTCGACGGGGAGCTTTCTCCCCTTCCGCGCGCACCACATGGACGTCAATGCTGCCGGTCTCCCGGATCAGCCGGTTCAATACCGATCCGCCGTGAAACAGGTCCAGCATCCGCCAGCCGGCGGGTTTGCCAATGATGATCTGCGTCGCGTTCTGTTCCCGGGCCAGACGCAAAATGCCGCGAACAATGTCATCATCTGTCGTCGTGATGATCTCCGCGTCCAACTCCCGCGCCAGGCTGAGATTTCGCGCCAGCCGCGCCTGATCCTCCGGGGACATCGCCTTCGTCGGCTCAACGTACACCGCCAGCCACGAGGCGTGAAGTTCCCCCGCCAGCCGCCGCGTCCAGCGCACCAGCGAGGCGGAGGTCGGACTGGCGCTTACCGCCACCAGCAACCGCTGCCCGGATTTCCACGGTACGCCCGTCCCATGCGCCCGGCGCTCATCCAAAACATCCTGCCCCACATGCTCCGCGGTAAAACGCAAAGCCAGCTCCCGCAGCGCGGAAAGATTACCCGGCCGAAAAAAATTGTCCTGCGCCGTGGCCGCCCGCTCCGTCAGATAAACTTTTCCCGCCGCCAGCCGCGCCCGCAGTTCATCCGGCGGCAGATCCACCAGCTCAAATTCCGCATAGGTCAACGCGGTGTCCGGAACGGTTTCGTGAATGGTCACTCCCGTGATCTGGCTTACCGCTTCGGCGCGGCTTTCGATATGCTGGATATTGAGCGTGGTGAAGACATCAATGCCGGCGTTTAATAGCTCCAGCACATCTTGATACCGTTTGGGATGGCGCGACTCCGGGACATTTGAGTGCGCAAATTCATCCACCAGAATCAGCTCCGGATGCCGTGCCAGCGCCGCATCCAGGTCAAATTCACTGAGTTGGATGCCGCGATATTGCACGAGCTTCCGCGGAATCGTGGCCAGCCCTTCCGCCAGCGCGTCCGTTTCCTTCCGGCCATGCGATTCCAGGTAGCCGATAACCACGTTCCGCCGCGCTGCGGCCTCCCGCCGCGCGGCCTCCAGCATGGCGTATGTTTTTCCCACGCCCGCGCACATGCCGAGAAACACCTTAAGCTTGCCGCGGCGCTTTTGGGATTCATCCCGTTGGAGCGCGGCGAGCAAGGCATCAGGATTGGGACGGGTCTCGTCAGGCACGCGCTATTTTAATCCTTTCGGCCGGCGGATGCAGTATCGATTTCTGTTCGCCGACGGCCAACCGATGAAGGTGGCCGGTGGCTGGGCGAAAGGGGAGGCCGCAAAACCCAGCCGAACAGAACGCCAATCCCGATCGTGGCCAATCCCACCAAACCCACTATCAGGAAGTCTGCCATGATCGGTCCTGAAATATTTTGGCCATTCGGTTCCCCCAGCGGTTGATTATTTTGCGGCCAAAGCATCCAAAGCCAGATTCAGCTTCAGAACGTTTACCCCGGGATCTCCGAGAACTCCCCAATCCGCGGAGTCCGTGTTCGCGTTTATGAGTTCAACCACTTTTCCCAACGCCAGGTTTCTGGTCTTCGCCACCCGCGGCGCCTGCACTTCCGCATTTTTAATACTAATATGCGGATCGAGCCCGCTCCCGGACGCCGTTACCGCATCGGCCGGCACCAGCGCATTGGTGGCCAGGTTGTTTTTCCCCCGGTAGTCCGAAATGCGCTGGGTGATTGCCGTCACCAGGTTGGACGAAGTCGGCCCGAGGTTGCTGCCCCCGGAACTGGTCGGATCATACCCATTCCCGGCCGCCGACGGACGCGATTGAAAATATTTGTCCGCCGCGAATTGTTGCCCGAGCAATCGCGACCCGCGAATCGCCCCGGTGGAATCGGTCAACAAACTGCCATTCGCCTTGTCGTGGAAAAGCGTTTGACCAATGCCAAACACGACCAGCGGATAAACACCGCAGCAAACAATGGCAAAAATAATGGTGGCCATGACCGCGCCACGAATTTCTGTAATGAATTCTTTCATAAATTAAACGAGCCGTAACAGAGTAATGATGATGTCGATAACCTTGATCCCCACGAACGGAATAATCACCCCGCCCAAACCATAGATCAGCAAGTTGCGCTGGAGAATGGCGAGCGCGCCAACCGGCCGGAACGCCACCCCGCGCAATGCCAGCGGAATCAGCGCCACTATGATGAGCGCATTGAAGATCACCGCGCTGAGGATCGCGCTCTCCGGCGAGTGCAGGCGCATGATATTCAGCGGTGCAATCGCCGGAAAAGTAACCATCAACATCGCCGGGATGATTGCAAAGTACTTCGCCACGTCGTTGGCAATGCTGAAGGTCGTCAGCGAGCCGCGCGTGATCAGCAACTGCTTTCCAATTTCAATCACCTCGAGCAATTTCGTCGGATTCGAATCCAGATCAATCATGTTTCCCGCCTCTTTTGCGGCCTGCGTGCCCGTGTTCATCGCCACCCCGACATCCGCCTGGGCCAGCGCCGGCGCATCGTTCGTGCCGTCCCCGATCATCGCCACCATGCGTCCGCCGGTCTGCTCGCGGCGAATGAGCGCCAGCTTGTCCTCCGGCTTCGCTTCCGCCAGAAAATCATCCACGCCGGCTTCTGCCGCAATCGCGGCCGCCGTGAGCTTGTTATCCCCCGTGATCATGATCGTCTTGATCCCCATTTTTCGAAGCTGGGCAAAACGTTCTTTGATCCCGCCCTTGACCACGTCTTTGAGATGAATAACGCCGAGAACCTGCTCCTGCGTCGCCACCACCAGCGGCGTGCCGCCCGAACGCGAAATCGCTTCTGTCGAGCGTTCGACCTGGGCCGGCATGGCCGTCGCGACGAAGCCGCGAATTGCATCCGTGGCACCCTTGCGATAATGCGATCCATTCACGTTCACGCCGCTCATCCGGGTCTGCGCGGTGAAAGCGATGAATTCCGCCCCGGGCAGATCATGAATCTGCCGCTCCCGAATGCCAAACTTCTTGGCCAACACCACCACGCTCCTACCCTCCGGTGTTTCATCTGCCAGCGAAGCCAGTTGCGCCGCCCCGGCCAACTCCTGCTCCGTGACCCCCGGTGCCGGCACAAATTCCGTCGCCATCCGGTTGCCCAGTGTGATGGTCCCCGTCTTGTCCAGCAGCAGCACGTCCACGTCGCCCGACGCTTCCACCGCCCGGCCGCTCATGGCCAGAACATTGTGCTGCAACAACCGATCCATGCCCGCGATGCCGATCGCGCTCAACAGCCCCCCAATCGTCGTCGGAATCAAGCACACCAGCAGCGCCACCAGCACCGGCACGGAAAAGCTCACCGCCGAATAAATCCCGAACGGCTTGAGCGTCACGCAAACCAGCAGAAAAATAACCGTCAATGCCGACAGTAAAATGGTCAAGGCAATCTCATTCGGCGTCTTTTGACGTTGCGCACCTTCCACCAGCGAAATCATCCGGTCAAGGAATCCCTCCCCTGGATTGACCGAGATGCGGATTTTGATTTCGTCGGACAATACGCGCGTGCCGCCGGTGACGGCGCTCCGATCCCCGCCGCTCTCGCGAATCACTGGCGCGGATTCCCCCGTAATCGCCGATTCATCCACCGTTGCCGCGCCCTCAATCACCTCGCCGTCGGCGGGGATCATTTCTCCCGCCCGGACGATCACCACGTCATCCTTGCGCAGCTCAGCCGCGCTCACCCAGGATTCCACGCCATTCGGGCCGGATTGCCGGGCCTTGGATTGCACCCGGGTCTTCCGCAAAGCCTGCGCCTGCGCTTTGCCGCGCCCCTCCGCCATCGCTTCCGCGAAATTGGCGAACAACACGGTGAACCAGAGCCACAGTGCCAGTTGCGCGATAAAGGCGCGATCCGCGGGCGCCGTGAAAATAGCCACGGTGGTCAATGCCGCACCCACCATGGTCACAAACATAACCGGATTCTTGATCATGAGCCGGGGATTCAATTTCCGGAAGGAGTCCACAATCGCCGGCCCGGCAATTTTGGCATCGAAAAGCGATGGAGCTTTATGTGTCATATATATTTAACCAAATGTTAAAACAACTTTCCTTGCAGCATCAGGAAATGCTCAACGATCGGGCCCAGCGTCAGGCACGGCAGGAAATTCAGCGCGCCAACCAGAAGCACGGTGCCCAGCAATAGGATCACGAAGGTCACGCCGGACATGGGAAAAGTGCCGCCGCTGAGTGGAACGATCTTTTTGCGTGCCAGCGAACCCGCCATCGCCATGATCGGAACAATCATCAAAAAACGCCCGATCAACATCGCGATTCCCAGTGTCGTGTTATACCAGGGTGTGTTCGCGCTCAGCCCGGCAAAGGCACTGCCGTTATTGCCGTTCGCCGAGCTGAAGGCATACAGTATTTCACCCAGCCCATGCGGCCCCGCATTATTTAATCCGGCCAGGCCCCACGTGCTCACCGAAGCCCACGCGGAAAAACCGAGGATCGACAACGCCAGCACTAATAGCGCCAGCATCGACATTTTCACTTCATACGACTGGATCTTCTTGCCGAGATATTCCGGTGTGCGCCCCACCATCAGACCCGCGATAAACACCGCGAGTACCACAAACACCAACATTCCATAGAGGCCGGCGCCCACACCGCCGATAATGATTTCGCCCAGCTGAATATTAAATAACGGTACGAATCCGCCCAACGGCGTGAATGAATCATGCATGGCATTGACCGCCCCGCACGACGCGTCCGTCGTGACCGTGGCAAACAATGCGGAATTGAATACGCCAAAGCGCACTTCCTTACCTTCCATATTTCCATCCGCGGCGGCGATGCCGAGCTGCTGGTGAATGGGATTGCCTTTCGCCTCTGCCCACCAGCACAGTAAAGTGCCGGCCAGGAATAAGATCATCATCGCCGACCAGATGGACCAGCCGTGCCCTTGATTCTTGGTCATCCGGCCAAGGTAATAGGTCAGCCCGCTGCCGATGGCGAAAATGGAGAGCATCTGGATGAAGTTGGACAGCGGCGTGGGATTCTCAAACGGGTGCGCCGCATTCGCATTGACGTAGCCACCTCCGTTCGTGCCGAGCATCTTGATCGCAATTTGCGAAGCAATCGGCCCCTGCACGATGCTTTGGTCCGTGACGATTTGATCCACCATTACCGGGTTGCCGCTCTTGTCGAGCACCGGCTTGCCACTGGCGTCTGTTTTGGCCACGGAAACCGTCATTGGTTCCATCAGCTTGGCCTGTGTATAAGGCTTGAAGTTTTGGATGACGCCTTGCGACATCAGGAAAACGGCAAATACCACACAGATGGGTAGCAGCAGATAATAGATGGTGCGCACCAGGTCCACCCAGAAGTTGCCGAGCGTCGCCGCGGAGTGCCGCGCAATGCCGCGCACGAGCGCCGCCGCCAGCGCAATGCCCGTTGCCGCCGAACCGAAGTTGTGAATCACCAGCGCCACCATTTGCGACAGATACGACATCGTCGATTCGCCTGTGTAGCTCTGCCAGTTCGTGTTGGTCGTAAAACTCACCGCCGTGTTAAACGACAGATCCGGCGAAAGCCCGGGCAGATGCTGCGGATTCAGCGGCAAATGGCCCTGCAAACGCAGGATCGCATACGTGAACAGGCAGCTCACCACGCTGAACAGCAGCATCGCGATGGTGTACTTTTTCCAATCTTGCTCAGCTTCCGCGTTAACCCCCATGAGCCGGTACGTGATTCTTTCGAGCGGTCTCAGGATGGGATCAAACCACGTCTTACCCTTCGCATCCAATACCTGGCACAGGTAAAGGCCCATCGGCTTGGTTATCAGAGCGATGGCGGCCACGAACAAGCCGAGTTGCAACCAGTCAATTGAGCGCATAGATCCTTAAAATTTTTCCGGCCGCAGCATGGCCACAACCAGGTAAATGAACAACAGCACCGAAATGCCGCCAACAATAAGATTTTCCATATTTAGAGTTTCCCACACAGATGGGCGTAAAAACCGCTGATCACGAAGAAAACCACCGTGATCCCGATGTAAATTAAGTCATTCATAAATACAGTTAAAATATGCGGCCCACTCCGGCGGTTGCATAATTAAAAGCCGGCCCTTTCGTATTAAAAAGGCATTAAAAATTTGAACTCGTTCTCAGGTTCGAGTAATCCTTTATCTGAACCGACCGGCATTGACCAATCTCTGCCAACCATCGTTTAACTTGATCGACCCAGCCACCTTTACCGTTGATAGCGCCGATCTGTCGGCCTTGCAGGCTGTCGTGTTGCGCATTGCGAACTTCGGGTACCACGAACCACAGATCTGCCAGCGCCTGGGCCTCTCTGATTTGACTGACCTCCGCTGGCGCGCCCTGCCCATTCTTCGCGATGAAAAACTCGCCGCCCGCGACCGACTGGCTTCCGCCGTTGACCTGTTTCTCATGCAAGGAAGCTTGCCCCAAACGGAACTGGATCAGTTGTTCGATCACGCCCAACAGGGTTTGCTGTTACGCTCCGGCGTCCTGGCGTTTGATGAGAACCATCGCGCGTGCGCCCGCGCTTCGCTGTATCCCGTCGATGGCCGATTGATTTTTTCAGATCATGCGTGGCCCATGCTCCCACACCCCGGCTGTACCAACGTTCCGCAGGATCAGGTGATGTACGTCGGCGCCGATAGCCGCTGGCTGGCGCGCGCCACTGTCCGCCGTCCGGTGGCTGCCGCTCTCGACCTCTGTACCGGTTCGGGTATCCACGCCCTCCTTGCCGCCCGCCTGGCGAAACACGTCGTTGCCGTTGACATTAATCCGCGCGCCGTCCAATGCACCCGCTTCAATGCTGAAGCATCGGGAGTAACCAATCTCGAAGCGGCGACCGGGGACCTCTATGCGCCGATCGGCACGGAGAAATTTGGTCTTATCACCGCGAATCCACCCTTTGTGCCATCACCCGTCGAGTGGCTGGGATACCGTGACGGTGGAAGGTCCGGCGAGGAGGTCCAACAGCGCATTATTGCCGGATTGCCAAAGCATCTGGCCTCGGGAGGCATCGCCCAAATCGTCACTGAATTTGGCGAGCGGGAGAACGAGTCGCTTTCCGACCGCCTTCGGGCCTGGCTTGGGGGCGCCCCCATGGATATTTATATGCTGCGCCTGCGCGAGCATTCGGCCAGCAGCTACGCCATTGGCCACGCCGGTGACTCCAGCAGCAATGAAACGTTCGAAAACTTTCTGAATTCCGTCCAAGCATGGGCGGCAAACCTGCGAAAACAGGGTTATAGCCGCGTCGTTTCCGTGCTGCTTGCCTTCCAATGGAGTGAACAAGACTCGGGCACTCCGTGGACCCTTGTCGAGGAATCTTCCGCCCCGGTTAAGAACGCGGGCAATGAAGTGGAGGCCGCGTTTGCCGCCGAACGATTAGTGCGAAAACTTAATTTTAGGGAACAATTGAAAATCAGCCACCTTCGCCGGGCAACCCCGCTGGGACTCCTCGAGGCCCGGTCTTTGGGTGCTCAGTTACCGCCGAGCACACAAGTAAACCAACTCGGAAAAGCCTTCTCCATTCGCCAGATGTTGAATCCGATGGAACGGGAAATATTGCTGTTACTCGAAAAACCCATGTCATTCCGCGAACTGACCGCACTGGCCCAAGTCCGAGCCCTTGATAACGAAGCAGTCTGCCTTGCGGTCGCGTCGCTCATTCAACGTCGACTCCTGTTCTTGGAAACTTAGTAGGCGCCTGTTTTTTTCCGACCTGCCCATGGGCCATGAACCTGATCTGGTCGCCCCAGCATCGCCAACCAGCGGATCCCCTCGCCCCTCCGAGGGGACAGGGTTAGGGTGAGATTTCCCCAAAACGAAGTTCGCGCATTGAACCCCTGAACCTGATTGAAGTTGCCGCAAAAAGTCATCGGAAATACCTGGCAATTTCCCAACGCGGCACCCTCTCCTCTCAACGAGGAGAGGGGCAGGGGTGAGGAGTGAGATTACGTAAGTTGTTGATAATAAATAGTCACTTTTGAGGTTCATGGGGAGGGGTGGGCGTTTACCTCTCTATGCTTCCTCCTCTGCGCGTCTCCGCGTGAACAGTCACTTACCCTCAAGTATCTTCGCCTTCTCAGTTTGATATTCCGCCTCATTGATCGCGCCGGAATCTTTTGCCTTTTGCAGATCAACCAACTGCTCTCCCACCGTCG
>Ga0302320_10029356_pt1 | contig 10523 bp, 11 predicted proteins | sample Bog_T0_3_FD_202130 | JGI IMG/M metagenome (GOLD analysis project Ga0302320, IMG submission 202130) | Peat permafrost microbial communities from Stordalen Mire near Abisko, Sweden - Bog_T0_3 | ecosystem: Environmental > Terrestrial > Soil > Wetlands > Peat | place: Sweden: Abisko, Stordalen Mire... | reverse complement strand
TCGGAGGAATGAATCGATGAAGGTGGGAAAAATTCTGGGAGCTTCGTTCGCGCTGATTGCTGTCGCTGCGCTGGTCGTGCTCGGCGCGTCGCCGGAAAAGGCGTTCGCGGCACATGGAACTGCAGCACAGGCTGCCGCATCAAAAACCGACGACGGCACACTGAAAGCGCTGACGGCCGTGGCGGGCGCGGCGACAATGGAGTCGCACGCCTACGAGTTTTTGCGGCAGATCAGCGACGACATCGGCGCGCGCGTGACGGGTTCGCCGGAGTGCAACAAGGCGATCGCCTGGGGCGTGGAGAAAATGAACGCGATCGGCCTGGAAAACGTGCACACCGAGAAGTTTCAGGTGTCGCGCGGATGGACGCGCATTTCGGCCGATGCGGAACTCGTGGCGCCGATTCACCGCGGGCTGATGGTTGATTCGCTCGGATGGGTGGGCTCCACGGCCCCCGGGGGCGTGGAAGCCGAGCTCGTCGGTGTGAACACGAATGATTTGCCTGGCGAAATCAAAAACAATGCCGCGAACTGGAAAGGCAAAATTCTGATCACGTACGCGAAGGGCGAGGCGCCGAAAGACCGCATGATGGCGTTTCTGCAGTTCGGTGATTTCCTGAAGTTGGCGCATCAGAACGGCGCAGTCGCGGTAATCGGAGGGCAGGGCGGGCGTCCTTCGGCGGGCATGCATTTGACGCACACCGGCGCGCTGGGCTTTGACACGACGTACGAAATTCCGGTCGTCAGCATGTCCGCGGAAGATCAGCAGCAGTTGCAGCGGTACCTCGATCGCGCGGTGCCGGTGCGCGTGAAGATCAACGTGCAGAACCGGCTGACCGACGGCCCGGTGAATACTGCCAATGTGATTGGCGAAATTCGCGGCACCGAGCATCCCGAACAGATCATTGTGGTCGGCGGACATTTGGATTCGTGGGACTTGGCATCTGGCGCGACGGACAACGGTGCGGGGACTTCGACGACGCTCGGCGCGGCCGAAGCGATTGTGAAGTCCGGATTCAAGCCGCGTCGCACGATTCGATTTGTACTCTTCACTGGAGAAGAGGAAGGCCTGCTCGGTTCGATCGCGTATGTGAAAGCGCACAACGACGAGATGGCGAATCATGTGGCTGCGGTGATTTTGGACGCGGGGCAGGGCGCCGTGACCGGATTTCAGTTGGGTGGTCGGCAGGATTTGGTCGCGGTCACCGAGCCGTTCGCTGAGTCGTTGCAGGCGTTTGGAAAGCTCAGCGTGAATGACGAGACGGTATTCGGTACAGACACCGGTCCGTTCATCATCGCCGGGCTGCCGGGAATTAACCTCGATCAGGACACGGCAGAGTATAAGTTCACGCATCATTCGGCCGTCGATACGTTCGACAAGGTTTCGGCGGACGTGCTCGATCGCAACGCAGCGATTCAGGCGCTGACGGCGTTTTGGATTGCGGACCGGCCGGAACGGTACGCGTTTCCGGCACCGGATGCGGTGACGGCGAAGATGCTCGTGGAAAAGCACCAAGATGGGTTCCTGAAAGCGTTTGGATTGTGGCCGTTTGGGAATTTGGGCGGGGATACGGGGGCACCGAAGAATTGACGACTCAGCGGTTGGGGTCTCGCAGCAGCCCCACTACGTCTTCGTAGTCTTTTTCTGGGCGCGAAGTTCGTGTTTCCAGCCGAGGATGCGGGCTTTGTTGCCGGCGGCTTCGGCTTCGGGGACCATGCCTTTGCGCTGGTAGGCGCGCGAAATCGTCGTCCAGGCCAGGACGTCTTCGGGATCGAGTTCGAGCAGGCGTTGGCCCGCTTCGATGGTGCGGTCAAAATCCTGTTGGGCGTGGTAGGCTTGCGCGAGGCCATGGAGCGCGTCGGCAAATTGGGGATCAAGAGCGAGCGCTTTTTTGTACTCCGCGATGGCTTCCGCGTATTTTCGTTCGCCAAAATAATCAGTGCCGGCATAGTAGTGGTCTTCGGCGGCAGGATTCGGCGGGCGGCTCACGCCTCGATTCTAACATTGGACAATCGGAAGTTTCTCCGCGCTTATGCCGCGCCGCGTCAGAATTCGCGCGTGCAGGTGACCGCGTGCTGAACGCGCTGCACTATTACTGGATCGTTGCGAAGGGATACCGCCTACGTCCGTGGGACTCTCCGTACCTGCAGTGGCGTATGGAAACGTATTTCGGGGCGGACGCGGCTCATCTGGACCCCAGCGCATTGTTGCGATTGATGTGGCGCGAGCGGGCGCGGATGAAAACATTTTTGGCGTGGGTGGGCGAGCGGCGGGCGGCCCAGAAATCGTAAGCTTTCCGGCAATTGTTGCGATTGCACTACAGGCGCGCTGACATTCGAGACAGCAGTTTCCCCTGCGCCGTCAAAACGGAAATGATTAGATGATCGGTGAGCGGCACATCCTCGTCGCGAATCCGCAGGACAAACAGCAGCCGGTTGTCGCCTTCCTCTAAACTCAGCGGCACATTTTCGAGCGTGATATTCGCCACTGGACGCAAATCCAAATTTCGCTTCCACTGGGCGCGAAATTTCATTCCCTTCATGAAGTCCGGCGAGCGGGCGGGCGTGTAGAGATTTGAATCGCAGACGTGAACGCTCACGTGAATATCGATTTTTAGATAACTTGGAAAATTAAAGACGCTCGATGAATCCTTCCGGAACTGAACACCGCTATCCAAGTCGATCCGCTCGAGCCCATCAAAAAAAGTACCGGATTCCATCCTGGGCTCGAAGGTCACGCAAATGTCGCCGCGACGGACTTCGCCCGTGGAGAGTTTGACGGATTCGGTGTATTGCGAGATGCGGCCGTTAGGATCGTCGGACCGCGAAACGTCTTGCGCGAAAACCGACGGCGAACCCGGGGCGACGAGAATCGAAACGAGAACGCTGATCCGAAGCGCAAATGCGCAGCACGGGGACATGGCGCGGCGATTCTGGCGGCGACGGGAGCGGAATCTCATGTGACGGAGCGCGTTGCATCGAGTGTAACTCACGGGACCGCGCAAACGTATTACTATAGAGAGGCCCATGACGGAATCCACAGGTAGTCCTGCTATCCATACCGAGCACGTTTCCAGAAGTTATCGGATGGGCGAAAACATCGTACCGGCGGTGAACGACGTGACGCTTTCGGTTGCGGCGGGTGAATTTGTAGCGCTGCTGGGGAGCTCGGGCTCGGGGAAATCCACGCTCTTGAATTTGCTCGCCGGGCTTGACCGCCCGACATCCGGCGGAGTGTTCGCGCACGGGCGAAATCTGGCGGAGATGGATTCTGGAGAACTGGCGAAGCACCGCAGCCAGACGGTCGGGATGGTGTTTCAGGCGTTTAATTTGCTGCCGCGAATGACGCTCGAAGAGAACGTGGAGTTGCCGTTGCGGCTGGCGGAGGTGGATCGTGCGGACCGCCCGGCGCGGGTGCATGAGGCTGTCGAGCGAGTGAGGTTGACGGCGCGACTGACGCACCGGCCGACGGAGCTTTCCGGCGGCGAACAACAGCGAGCTTCGCTGGCGCGAGCGCTGGTGAACCGTCCGACGATTTTGCTGGCCGACGAGCCGACGGGAAACCTGGATAGCGCGACGGGCGACGCGATCATGAATCTGCTACAAGAGATCAATCAAACGCTGCGGATGACGATCGTGATGGTCACACACGACCGCGCACGCGCCGAACGCTACGCGCAGCGGATTTTTACAATGGGTGACGGCAAATTGATCAGCGATCTGCCCAATGAATTGCAGCACGGCGGCGCGACTGCGGGCCCGGGAGCGCGCCCATGAAACTCGGAGATCTCACAGAACTGGCGGCGCGGAATTTGCGGGAAGCGATCTTGCGGAATTCGCTGACCACGCTGGGAATTGGCGTAGGTGTGGCGTCGCTGGTGGCGATGCTTTCGCTTGGAGTGGGATTACAGGAATTGGCCAACACGCGCCTGACGCATTCGGGCTTGTTCGATGCGGTGATGGTGATGTCGAAATCGAGCATGCGAGGATTTAATGGGCCGCCGGCGAACGAGCCGCCCGATGCTACGCCGCCTCGCCGTTTGGACGAAGATGCGCGGGTGGAACTCACAAAGTTGCCGAACGTGGTCGAGGTTTATCCGGAAGTTCGGTTTCCGACCGAAATCCAATTTGAAGGCAAACCGTTCACGACCACGGCGGCAGGAGTGCCGGATTCGGCGAAGGCCGACGGATCGTACGAAGGAATGAAGGGCTCGTATTTTTCCGGGCCCGACGCCGATGAAGCGATTCTGCAGATCGAACTCGCGAAACAACTTTCTCCGCTAACGGATTCGCTGATCGGCAAGGAATTGGTGCTGCGCTATGCGGAGCGGCAAGCGCTGCCTGCGGAGCCGGGCGCAACGGACGAGGGCGGAGAATCGTCTGGGTTCTCGGTGATTCCGAGAGAATTGAAATTGAAGATCATTGGAATTGTGGAAACGGAACCGGCCGCCGGGTTTGGCGGGTTCGGGCGTGGTCGGTTGCTGATACCGCTGAAAATTGCGCAGACGCTGAAGATCGCCCAGCCGACCGACATGCGCGAAATGTTACGCGGCGCAAACGGCAAGGTCACATACGACAGCCTGACGGTGCGGGTGAAGAGCCCGGCGGGCGTGCAAGCCGTGGAAGACTCGATCAAGAAGATGGGGTTTGGGACGTTTTCGATTCTGGACGCGACCAAGAATCTGCGGCAAGTATTCATTGTATTCGATTCGTTGCTGGGTATTTTCGGAAGCCTGGCGCTGACGGTGGCGTCGCTGGGGATCATCAATACACTGGTGATGGCGATCTTGGAACGGCGTCGTGAGATTGGAATTTTGAAAGCGCTCGGCGCGGCGGATTGGGACGTGAGACTGCTGTTCCTCACCGAAGCCGGGGCAATGGGACTGGTGGGCGGCGGGCTGGGCGTGCTGCTCGGATGGCTGATCGGGCGAGCACTGACGTTAGCCACGAATGCGTATCTGGCGCGGCAGAATCTGCCCCCGGTGGATGTGTCTTCGGTACCTCTGTGGCTGGTAGGCATGGCGATTTTGTTTTCATTCTGCGTGAGTCTGCTGGCGGGAATTTATCCAGCGTCGCGGGCGGCGAAGCTGAACCCGGTTGAAGCGCTGCGATATGAGTAGCCTCCGGGTTGGTCTTTCGGTGGCGCGACTGGCGGTTTTGGCCATTGCGACACTTGCGTCCGTGCAGCGGGTCGCGGCGCAAGGGCAAGTCGGAGCCGAGTGCCGGTCGGTGCCGAGCAAAATTCTTGGGCACCCGGTTCGCTACTGCGCGTTTTTGCCGCCGGGTTACGACTCGAAGGAAACGGAGCTCTATCCGGTTCTTTATTTCTTGCACGGCCTGGGCGGCAACGAACAACTGCTGCTGCGTTCGGGCGGCATGAATATGCTGCAAGACCTGCACGACCAGAAGAAAATCGGCAATTTTCTGGTGATTGCGCCGGACGGCGGCCGGTCGTTTTACATCAATTCGCACGACGGAAAAGTGAAGTACGAGGATTTCTTCATTCGTGAGTTTATTCCTTACATCGAATCGCACTACAAAGTCCGGACGGGTCGGAGAAATCGTGGGATCACCGGTGTTTCGATGGGCGGCTACGGCGCGCTGCGATTTGGAATGAAATATCCGCAGATGTTTGACTCGGTGAGCGCGCACAGCGCGGCGCTGATCGAAAAGTTGCCGGACATCGTGGTACCTGAACAGCAGAGCGGCGAGTGGGCGGCAACCATGGGCGGCACGTTTGGCGATCCGATCGACCGCGGATTCTGGCAGAAGGAAAGCCCGTTCACGATTGTGAGGAACTCACCGCGTCCCGAGGGGCTGAAGATTTACTTCGACTGCGGCACGGACGACGATTTCGGGTTTTACAAAGGCGCGCAACAATTCCATGACTTGCTGACCGCGAAGAAGATCCCGCACGAGTTCCATCTTTACCTTGGCGGCCACGATTGGAGTTATTTCGCGGCACATTTGCCGGCATCGCTGGAGTTTCACTCCGAGGCTTTTGCCGACGCCGCGGCGAAATGAAATCCTGAGCCGCGCACGACGATTTGTGGTATTTGATTCGGCAGGGAATTCCGGTGGCCGTCTTTTGTCTTCTAGGCAATTATCCGAGGAGTCGCCGATGAGATGTGAGCCTCGCTCCACCGTCGCCTTCGGCGCCACCGCACTACTGTTGATCGTGGCTGTTTCAGTGCCCGCTCTCGCTTTTCAATATCCGCTTTCTTCCACCGATATTCGTGACGCTTATTTCCTGGGACGCAGCAAAAGCGATTCATCCGCCACTTTTCTCGCGCAGTATGTACGTAAGCTCGATGCGCCGCCGAGAGGTTCGTTCGTTTCGCGCATCTCGATCGACACGCCGTACACTGAAGTTGCCGCCTATTCCGCGGCGGCCGCGAATTATGACGCGCCCACGGCTGTGCAGGATTTTCAGGGCAAACCGATGACCGTGCGCGTCGAAGTTCAAATCATGCTCACGGACACGTACCAACCGGGATCGGTGGCCGGCCAAGCCAACGCGGCACCGGACTATCCTCCGTTCTGGCAAGATTTCAAAATCAAACTGATTCAAGACAAGGAAGTCGAAGCGAAATCCGTTCGCGGCAAATTCATTTATCCGCCGATGTACAACGGCAACGGACCGGTTTGGCCGATTGGCGCCGCGGTGGACCTGACGTACTCACCGGAAAGCGTGGATTCCGCGCCGACGACGGTTCGCGTGACAACTCCCGACGGCCAGCGGATCGAAGTGAAATTCGATTTGTCGGTGCTGCGCTAGTGCGCTAGATCAGACCCACTTTTTCGGGAGGCATTTTCCTTCGGTGTTGTTCGGACACGGAGTAAGCTCGTCCCACGAGCGAACAGAATTATCTCTGCCCCAGTCTCGCTGGATACGTAAGTCTCGTCTTTTTAGTCGGTTGCGCGGGCTGTGCTGTGGAACACGAGTTGCCACTAGAAGCGCGAAAGGTTCCGGGCAATTGGCATCGCTGGGCGTGGAATCGGCGGGCAAGGTCGAGGAGCTATGCGGAGATCACGACAAGCGGACAGCGCGCCGAGCGGAATCCTGAACCTGTCGCCGCGCGCGAATTGGGACATCCTGACGCAGGACGTCAAGTTTGCGGCACGCACGCTTGCGAAAAGCCCAGGCTTCGCGTTGATTGCGATTCTCACGCTAGCGCTCGGCATCGGAGCCAACACCGCCATCTTCAGCGTGGTGCGAGCGGTGCTGATTCGTCCGCTGCCGTACACGCAGAGCCAGCAGCTCGTGATGATCCGGCAGCAAGCACGGAAGATGAGCGTGAACGATACGGCATTTTCCGTGCCGGAGATCGAAGATTACCGTTCGCAGAATCAATCGCTTTCCGACGTGGCGGAGTATCACGGGATGGCGTTCACGCTATTCGGACACGGCGACCCGGACCGCGTGAGCACCGGCGTGGTCTCTGCAAATTATTTCGGCATGTTCGGAGTGCAGCCGCTACTGGGACGCACGTTTGTGCCGGACGATGAAAAGAACGGTGCGCCTGCGGTGCTGGTGCTGAGCAACGAATATTGGCGCAATAAATTCGGAGGCGACCCGGAAATCGTCGGCAAAACGTTTGAGATGAACGACCGGGTCCACACCGTGGTGGGAGTATTGCCGCCGCTGCCGCAATATCCCGATGAAGACGATGTGTACATGCCGACGTCGGCCTGCCCGTACCGCTCGTCCGATCACGTGATCGGAAATCGCGACATGCGGATGATGGAACTATTCGGGAGGATGAAGCCGGGAGTGAGTCTGGCGCAGACCCAAGCCGATCTTGCAACGGTGTCTGGCAGGCTCGCGGCGGAATATCCGAAATCGTATCCTGCGGAGGCTGGTTTTGGAATCGCGGCCACGCCGCTGCAGCGAGAGTTGACGCACGGCGCGCGGCCGATTTTGCTGGTGCTGCTTTGCGCTGCGGGATTTGTGCTGCTGATTGCGTGCGCCAACGTTGCCAATCTGACACTCTCGCGAATGGCCGCGCGCGAAAGGGAATTGTCGGTGCGGAAAGCGCTTGGCGCGGGAAGAGTCCGGCTGTTGCGGCAGCTTTTCACCGAGAGTTTGTTGTTGGCGGCGATCGGCGGCGCGCTCGGTTTGTTTCTAGCGTACGCGAGTCTAGAACTGTTGATCGATTTTGCCGCGCGGCTAACTCCGCGGGCGCGCGAAATTCATATCGATGGCGGCGTGCTGATTTTCGCCTTAGCTGTGGCGGTAGGGACGAGTTTGCTGTTCGGCACGATCTCCGCGCTGTTTTCGAATGCAAATCTAAGCCAGGGATTGAAGGAAGGCACGTCCGGCGCCGGCACGGGGAGGAAGCAGAATCGGGTGCGCGGCGCTCTGATCGTTTGCCAGGTGGCGTTTTCGTTTGTGTTGCTGATGGGCGCGGGTTTGATGTTGCGGAGCTTTTTGAATCTGCTGCGGGTGAGTCCAGGATTTGTGCCCGAGCGCGTCCTGGCGATGAAAATTAACTTCAATTGGTCGAAGTACGCGGGGCCGCCGCAATACGCGGAGGTTACCAAAAAGCTGCTCGATCGCGTGCAACGGGAGCCGGGAGTGGTGAGCGCGGCGATCTCGTCCAATTATCCGCTTCAGGCGGAGTTGATCACTACTGGTCCGGGCGCCAACTCGTTTCAGATGGAAGGGCGCGACGCGACTCCAGGCTCGGTGCCACCGGTGACGAGTGCCGAAGCCATATCGCCGGATTATTTCAAAACGCTGGGAATCCCGCTTGAGCAAGGACGCGAATTTACTGACCGCGACGACTTGACGAGTCTGCAAGTAGCGATGGTCAATCATGCGATGCAAAAACGTGTGTGGCCGAACGAAGACCCCGTCGGAAAACGCATCACCTTTGATCAAGGCAAGACGTGGCTGGAGATTGTCGGCATCGTCGGCGACGTGCGGGAGTTCGGCCTCGATCACGCGCCGGTTCCCGAACTGTTCGTTCCGGAGGCACAGAATCCGGATCCTGCGACGTTGATTGTGCGGACCGCAGCGGCGCCCGGCGCGATGGCGGTGCAGATTCGCAATGTGATTCGCGATGTGGACTCGCAGACGGCGGTTACGCGTGAGATGACGCTGGAGCAGGCCCGGCGGGATTCGATGGCATCGCCGCGGCTGACCGCGAGCTTGCTGGGAATTTTTGCCGGCCTCGCGCTTCTGATTGCCGCGACCGGGATTGGCGGCATCATGGCGCTGTCCGTAAGCCAGCGCGTCCACGAACTGGGAATTCGCATGGCGCTCGGCGCACAACCGAGTGAAGTGCTGGCGATGGTGGTGCGCGACGGATTGCGCCTGTCACTCCTAGGAGTGGCAGGGGGAGCAATCGTGGCGCTTTTGCTGACGTCGCTGGTTCGCGCGATGCTGTTCGAGGTGAGCCCGAGCGATCCGGTTACGTTTCTTTGCGTGAGCGCGGTGTTGGTTGGGTCGGCGTATGCGGCAAGTTACGTGCCGGCAAGGCGAGCCGCGCGCGTGAATCCAACCGTAGCGCTGCGCAGCGAATAGTGTTTCCGCCGGTTGCGCGATTTAGCGTTTGCTGCGCAGCAGCGCTGACACCCGATCCTCGATTGAGTCATCCCCATCGTTCTCGTCGTCGAAATAAACAGGCCAGTCGATGTCCGGAAATCCCGCGCGGGTGGTTTGCGCAGCCAGTTTCTCAAGCGAAATCTTTCCTTCGGTTTTGAAGACCTTCGTCGCCGCAGCAAACACCACCTCATGGTCCGGGTATTCCCATCGATAGTCAGCGAGATGGGCGAACGCTTCGCTCAGCGATTGTGAATCTGCGCGCGTCGCGCAGATCGTTCGTAGAACGCCGAGTTCGCGTTCGGCAATCTGTGAGGATCGGGAATTGAGGGCAGAATCGTTCACGGGCTCGCTCGTTTACAAGGCCGCGATCAGATACGAGGTTGAGTGTACTTCAACGCATGAGGACGGAGCGAGAGCGCAGAACGAATATTCGCTCAAGCGAAATGCCCGGTGAAGCGATGCGACTAGGCTGCGTGGGCGGCGACCGGACGTACAAAGTCGAGCCGGTCAATGGTGGCGGCAACGGCAAACAGCGGCGAAAGCTCGCCGGTAAATTCGGAAGTGCGAAGAGCCTTGGCGCTGGCGCGGACAAGAACCGAGGGACCGCTACCGCGTTCGGCAGGGAGCGAGAAAGTAAGTTCCAAGGCCGTGCCGGGTTCGATCGGGACCAGCGAGTGAAAGAAGATGCCGGAGCGCGACACATCGCGCAGTTGCCCAGTATGGTAGGTAATCGGGCGCATGCCGGCAAAACAAACCTGCACCGGCAGAAAGACTTCGTAGCGGCGAGCCTTGCGACGTTCACCCATTCTGCACCCCCATTAATGGGATGCACCTGAATGGCCAAGGGCATTTTGTTTTTTGTCTGTTGATAATAGGAAGTTTAGGAGCTGTTACGGTACGGTGAAATTGCAGCCACCCTGCAAAAATTGCCTAGTTCGGGAAATTCGTGCCCAGTTACGGCGAAACACCAGAGCCG
>Ga0302320_10029351_pt1 | contig 10524 bp, 9 predicted proteins | sample Bog_T0_3_FD_202130 | JGI IMG/M metagenome (GOLD analysis project Ga0302320, IMG submission 202130) | Peat permafrost microbial communities from Stordalen Mire near Abisko, Sweden - Bog_T0_3 | ecosystem: Environmental > Terrestrial > Soil > Wetlands > Peat | place: Sweden: Abisko, Stordalen Mire... | reverse complement strand
GCAAAAACGCTGCTGCCGCCCCTGTAGAGGAGCCAAAGAAAATCAAAGTTATTCCTGAGCCTAAACCTGTCGTCGAGGATGCTGGCTTGGGGTCTTTTATCACCTCTAAACATCCAATAGCAACTTCTACAGAGATCACGACTCGTGCTTCTCAACCACCGGTCGCACGAAGTGGCCAAATAGTTATGTTCACGATCCAATACCCAAACGAGGTCAGCAAAAAGCCTTTGCAAGCGATGATAACTCTCATAGACAATACCCGCACATCGATATTCAATGCCGTAAATATATACCTTGATTCGAAGACCAGATTGACGGTTGGATAAGGCTAGCGAAAGCTTAAGATTATATACGGTGTTGGCAAAAATGGAGATGTGGACTTGTCTGAAATTGAAGAAACCATGTGGCCAGAATACCTCGAATGCTTTCGTCAATACACGAAGCTTTCGAAGCTAATAGTCGACGTTGTAGATTGTAAATAACAGTGCTGATTGATTGTTTGGATAAATGCAATTAATTTTCTTTTCTCTTTTTCTTAACTTAAAATATAAATCATAACTCATAAAGTGATGTCAGTGTTCGAGAACGAGATCTTCGAATTAGCAAACAGAATAAGTACAGAATATACACTTTCCTTCCCATTCTTTTGTTACCTTCTTATTTTGAGTACCCTAGGTCAGCAAGTTCTTCTGGGCCAACTCTAGGCTTTACTCATTCTGGACTAATGTTTCCTTCCGATTCGTTGTTCAAGCATTTATGCTGGTGGATGCTGTGGCGAAAAGAACCTCAGTCTGACTAGACTCTATGTTTGCAAGATTTTTTCAGACGGGACGGATGGTTATCTCCTTGTCTATAATGGTTGTATGGCATTTGTCGTCGGACTGAAAGATACATGGGCTGGTAGGCAGGTGGTCGCAAAACACAAAATTTCCTCCAATGTATGAATTCTGAACAATGCTTGGGGTGGGATGGCCTTGTAGATAGAGGAAGATTAATATGAAAGTTACGTTTTGGTCTTTGTAGGTCTTACTTCGGTTCTGATATTGCGCAATGAATGATGAAGTAGTTGTAATTGTTGATTAATTGATTAATGAGACTATGCTAGAGGAAGCAAAGTATTTATCTGTGGCGCTAGTGAGCCTTAGTGGCCTGCTAGCCTAATTCATATGACATTATCATCCCAACAGTCTTGAAAGTAATAGGATATACAATATCATCACTTTAGATTATATTCCAGCTATCTGCCCTTTTTTTCCTAATCTCCTTCTATTTATCACATCTGCGGCAACAAGGGCTAGCTTCACATAAGACCTTGCTTATATAATTCGATTTCTCTATCCTATTACAAAGACATGTCAGAAGACTGCAATAGAGCCTTCACTAATGAAGGTATACCTAGCATTGATATATTGAGTAATTAAAATCTAACTGAGAATTTTGTCTAATAGAGAAAGTACCATTTGTTGGTGGAGTATGAAAGAACACGCCAACAACTGGGCTTTGAGATCATTCTCAATGCCCAGTTATTTCGTAAGTTAGAGTATCTCAAGAAATTGCAATACTAAGTAGACTAGTTACGGAAGATTGACTCCACAGGAGGTGGAAAGGTACAAACAGAAGGCTGTAGAGCAACCACAACTTCAATCTCCGGAAAAGTGGCAGGCACAACTTTGGCTCGAGCAACTGCGACGAAATGGGGTGTTACAAGGGCAACTTCTAGCTTTCGAATATGACTGTATTCATAACAACGAAAAGATACCTGAGAGGTATCTACCGAAAGATGTTAAGATATCCAAGAAATAAAGAAAGTCTAGGGTTTGTGACGTTTTGAACTTTTTTCAGTTGTGTATAAGGCACGAGACTGTGCGGCAATTCCAGATGGAAGCATCCATTCTCCACCAAATCTATCTTCCTGATACCGGCATTAGTAAAAAGTAATCTCGCAAGAAATACCTAGGGCCCTGATACCGAGGCATCGCATTTGTACAAGCACAGATATCTCGTAGTGAAATTTTCAGGATGAGAAGCGGCCTCTCGAGAGCTTCACCCTCTCTTCTTCCCTATAACTTAGAAGCATGCGGAAACGACTGGTATTAATCTACAATTGAATGTGAGGGAGCTGGTGTACCCTGCTGAGATAGCAGGATGTGGTACTATCTGATGTGCTTTTTTGAAGCAGCTGGGCCCAAGGGGTGGGACTTTACGCCTGTGACGGCGTAGACCAAAGCTAAAGCATAAGAGTAAACGAGTGTAATTGAGAATGGCCTTAAGGGCAATATATACAGAAAGTTCTCCTAGTGCCAGAATAAGCGAACCCAAGGGAGTTCTGAAACTATTGATCTCGAAGTGGTTGAAGCAAGGGAGCTTTGAGACTATTGATCATGTGACTTTTGGGTGCGGTTCGTCACAATGCTGGCCAAAGGGGTGGGCGCCGACGGTGGCGTTAGCTGGACTGATTTCTCTCACTTAGCTCGGTCAAGTCAATGGTATGAGAACATGCTGGAAATACAGGGTTATTGTTTGATCGCTGCTGCTAACTTTTGAGCTTTAAGCTTCTAAAAATATGTTGATAGTTGGATGTTAAATTAGGATAAGGAGAGATTATTTAAAGATAGAGCACGAGAGATAAAATCTGCTTGTAGAACTGGGTAGAGGTTTTCTTTTCCTTTGTAAAGGCAGTGCATGCCCGAAATGTTTAATGTTCATACAAAAGCGAAAACAAACCATATACAGCTTTCTGAAAGCACTGCCTTTAGAATATAAGCAAGGGAGGAAGTAAACATCAATGGTTCAAGAAACCATCCTATGGATTCTTTTCTGCGTGAATTTGAAGAAGTAGTTTATGCTGTAGACAAATGGTTTGGTGCGCTTTCCAAATGGTAAAGTGTGCTCTTTTAAGCAAAGGAAGCAGATAATTGACCTCTTCTACAAAATTAAGGCCATCGCAATTCCTTAACCCCTACTATTCCTGGCTCGATTATTCTTTATCCAATCCTTCGATGCAAGCTGCCTAATTAACAACAATCTGCTTTCGAATAATCAACGTCTTCAAAATCTGCTCCTTCTCAAAATTGTTACCTGTATCGCCTCGGGTATTTATGCACTGCCTCCCATATGCATCCGGTTTACCCCTATGAATGAAGATCCGACGTGGACAAACGTATGCCTTTCTTGTCTCCCAGCGTGGTTAATACTCTGCCTGTTCATCTGTGCTTCGACTTTCTGACCAAGATGTCCCTTCTACCTCGTTCATCGAGTATCGGATCTTTCTCGCTTGAAGAAATCCCTTGCCCTTTAGCCAATTCTGAAGCCGTGGAATCCGAAAATATTTCGCCTCCTCCAAAAGCGCAAGATATAGAGCGTGATTATGGCCTTTCATATTGTCATAGAAGATAGGAAGCATACCACGTCGAAGTCCTCATAACCTCTATCACATCCCTAACCCCAATTTGACTTCTCTTTAACACAAAGAGTGGTCGTGGCAGTGGTTTAGTAAATTCATCTGCTAACATATCTTCCCCTGGCACCCATTTCGTAATAATAGTGCCCTGCTTTACCTTGTCAAGGATATGGTGTTAGCTAGTAGCTAAATGTTTGATCTTCGATGTGCTTTTCAGCCCTTTTGACAGTGATATTACAGTCGTATTATCTCCATGCAGGATTGGCACTGGTGCACTCACTATCTGACTCCTTCTTTCCTTGTATGCGAGCTATAATAATCTTTCTCCATAGTACGAGCTTGGTAGTATCACTCATGCCTATGTACTCGGAACTCAGAGTTGACTTTGACACTCCCTTCTGCTTTACAGTACCAAAAACTACTACAGCCCCGTTCATCTTTATGACTGAGCCAGTAATTGATTTCCTGTCAGCTGGATCTGTAGCGTGATCCGCGTCAGAGAAGGCTTTAATATAGAGTTTCTCTGCCATCTCGATCTCATGTGCTTTTAATGTAGCCGATTATCCAGTGATCTCGGTCTTCTCGTCATTTCCAACATTCAAGCCCCATATCAAGCCATATTCCAGGGTGCAGGCAATGTATCCAACTATCCTCAAGAGGGCTTTCCAGTGGTTCCGACAGGCTCTCGCTGTAAATTGTTGGATCTTCCGTACTGTAAAAACAATCTTAGGGCGGGTATTGCACAGCCATCCTAGCTTCCCAATCAACCTCAGGAATTTAATGATCTCGGCTTCGTGAAGTGCTTTTCCGGGATCATTTTCAAGTGTGGTGGCGGCATGAGGTTCTATTGGTGTTGCGTAGATTGGGCCATCCTCATAGTAAAATTCGTGGACAATTTCCGCTGCGTATCTGGCTTAATCCAGAGAGAGTAGTGATCCTTCACGTAGGATTCTCATGCCCAACACGTTTCTTGCTTCCCCCAGATCCTTCATCTTAAATCTCTCTTTGAGCTTTAGAATGACTTTCTCGATTTCCTCATCTTTCTCCCTCGTAATTAGCAAGTCATCAACATAGAACCCAATAACAATATGTATGCCAGTCTGCTTATTAATCATAATGCATTCATCTGTCGGAAGGGGTTTGAAACCAATACTTTCAAGGGAAGATTGCAGAAGGAGAAACCATACACGCGCCGCTTGCTTGAGGCCGTAGATACTCTTGGTCACTTAAATATAGTCCCCAAAAATCTTCCTAAGTTCAAAAGGAGCTTTTATGAATACTGTCTCATCCAGTATTCCCGCAAGAAACGCTGTGACTACATCTAACTGTCGTATCTTCCATCCCTTTGCACATGCAATTGATATCAGAATTCGGAAGGCATCGAATGCCATTATTGGGGCAAATGTTTCCTCATAGTTAATTCCGTAGATTTGACTGAAATCTCTGGCAATCAGTCTTGTCTTGAAAATCATCGGAAGCTCCCCCATTTCATCATATTTAACGTCAAACACAAACTTCGACGTGATCATTTCTGCATTCGACAATCCATCTAATTAGTCGATTGATTTGAAAGTGCCATTTTCGATAATAGGGCCTACTTCCTTATCCATAGCTCCCTGCCACTCCTCGCCATAGTCCCCTTCTAATGCCTCTATAGTCGTTAGTGGGATTGGAACTCTCCAAGCCAGTCGCATAGGTTTCTTCGAAGGTTGCTGAGCACCAAGTTTTCTGGGTTCAGTTTCAGTTCTTAATTTGACTGATTGGGCTATCTCTCTCGAACTTCTTCCCCTTCTCCATCCCTAGCATGTTCTTTTATTTGTCGGGCCTTCTTTTCTTCCTTAGCAAGTACTTAGCAGCTTTCCGTTCTGCCCGTACTTTCTGATTTCGTGCGGATTTGGATAGCGGATTGGGAGTTGGATCTGCTGTTAGTGCCGTCTCGATTAATGCATCAACTTCATCATTTCCCATTGTGCTCAACTCCAAATCTGGCCTTGGTTCCTCCTCGGATACCTCTGGAATTGCCACATCTTCGCCTTCAGAGTCATGGCCCTGAGTAGGTTGCTCTATCTCTGCCCAAGCCCTCTCGAATCCAGTCGCATATTCCTGGAGACGGAGATAAAGTTTCACACGAATCTCCCAGCGTCGGCTCCCAAGTCGGTGATGCATTGGTCACATGTCAATCCAGCGACGATATGACCGTCAACCGAAGGAGAGAAAGCTTCCTGATCGACCAAGTCATCCCCGAATTTGAGAAAGAAATTCCCAAAACCATTCCCGAGAAGGTTCCTCACGAGGGAGTGGAAGACGAATCTCCTGTCTATGGCGGCAGACTGCCGCCCATGGCCAACAAATCAATATTGCATCAGCTGCAGGCGGCGTGCACCAACCATAGCCTCAAGAGGGATGTCGTTCACAGACAACCATCCGTAGCTCTTGACCAGGCGACTACAGACAATCAAACCACTGGCAGGCCTTCGTCACCAAATGCGATGGAGCCGGGAGACCTAGCCCTGCTAGAAATCGACAGGAAAGAACGTAATCTTCAAACTTTATTAGACACCCCCTCGCCATACGCAGAACTGCATGAGACTACCTTGCCAGATCCTATACCGTCCACGTCCGCAGGTAAAATGAGCAGAGGATTCCAATCGCCGATTTCTGACGAGGCCGCCACACCACAAATAATTGTTTTTACACCTATCGTGAACGGAACACTGTCGCCTCTGACCAAAGATGACCGGCCTGTTTCCCCACTAGAAAAGGTGGAGATGAGTTTGCTCGAGGAGCTTCCCACGCTATCCTGCACAGAACAGCAACAGACGAGTATATACAGCGCTTTGACAAAAGCTCAACCAGTCGATCGGGAGAAGTCGCTCCCCACCCAAGATAGCCCAGCTATGCCACCCCCTTCCCCACCTGAAGAGGCACCTAGATTGGCTGACATGGTCGCCAACGCAGTTCATATCATTTATGAGATGAGCAGGCGCCGGGAAGTACCAACGGAGGTCCATTTAAGAATCCTCAACACAATCCAGCCTGGCCTTGGTGGAACGCCTGCTACTGATGCGGTGGGACGGTCGAATTCTGTCTGGATCACAAGCAGCCCGATAACTTGGTCAGCCTCTATGTGGATTAACATGCTCGAAGCAGGCCACGCTCGGTCCAAGGAGACAACTATCCTCAACATGATCGAGTGGATGGGCGCTTCAGAGTGGTACGACGTCGAACTTCAACAGGCCGAGAAGGCACTGCCTCGTACAAAACGTGGGACGCTTAGGAAACGTGTGGCCACTGTCGTGCTAGACAAGTACTTGAAAGGCGCGTGCAGCACCGCGGCGACGGAGAGCATGGACAACCCCACCTCCGCTGATAACGAGGATCGACTTTCACTAGACGCAGCGAGAATCCAAACCAGAATTTTGAGTGCGAGGAGGAAGAGGCTCAGTACAATTTTCCACAGAGGACGAACACTGCGCAATCTAGTCCAGATGACGAGTCTGGGGATTCTCTTTGATCCAGATATATGGTATGTCATGCAATACGTGCACTATGGCATTGCTAACTTTGACTGCGTCACTAGGAGCTTTGCGAAGGGGAGTAAAGAAGAGGTCAACAAGACTACTGCCCGCTTTCAGGCAGATCCGCAAAAAATGGAGTTGTTGTCTATCCTCGATGAGCAAGTGAAGCTGTTGGTTGAAGATGGGCGACCGAACCTCTCTCGCTTCTTGGACTCGCTTGAATCGCACTTTATTGTACCATCAGAGGAGATCTCAAATCTCCGAGCAGAGTATGGCTTCGAGAAAGTAAGCCGGTGCAGGACTATCGATTGCAGACTTCTACTAATGATTCACAGGAACCAGTACCACAAGGCTGGTTGGATACTGTTATTTCTCGCGCCGTGGAAGGGATCAGCCACGTCCTTGGCAAGCATATGCTTGATAAAGATGATTCTATTATGGTAAATGGTGCGGTCGAACTTGCACATGGCGTGTTCGACAGGCTCCGCTGCAAGCACTGGCTCAATCATTGGGATATTGCAGCCGCTTTGGAGATGTCCGATAGGCCTGTTTTTGTGAAACTCGGTCTCAGCATCCCACTCCACGAGAAAGATGCAAATGGCGAGGTCACGCCTATCTCGAACCCCTTCCGCCGTTGGAGAAAGCAGATCGACGAGTATAGGTGTGAAGGCAAGAATGATGTTGAAGGCTCAAAGGTATACTTTTGCCCATTAAATATTACGACAAACCACTTCACTCTGCTCGAGATCAATGAACAAATGAGGATGATATACCACTATAATTCGATGGCAAGCCATGGGATTATCCATCGCAAAATAAAGTCTTCTCTAGTAAGACGAGTAGTAAAGGTAAGTGGATTTGGAAACCATTTAGAGGCAGTGCTAATTTGCTACAGGAGGAATTCAAGTACTTGGGCTTCGGGTACACTGAGGCGGTAAGTATACACACTGATACGCAGCCGTGTGCTAATCTGACGGACAGCCTACCCCCCAGCAGAAAGACGGATGGAGTTGTGGCCTGATGGTCATACGCAACGCCAAGCGGCGAATGATAGGACTCCAAGTCGGTACTTGGGAGGACGAGGTGGATCCAGACCGAGTGATTAAGGATGTAGTCGGGGATTATCAGACGTTCCTTGAGCACGACGCTCTTCGGCCAAGTCACCTCTCTAAGAAACGCAAGACGGTTGAGGGGCCAAATCGCAGTTCCAAAAGACTTAAAGGGTCAACCAAGGGTTCTTAAATAGATAAGAATCTTCCAAATTGTCTGGCCAGGAGAGTTGGGATTCATATTTATAGATGATATTCTTGTGAGATTATTTAATAGATAATTTGACCTTTAATCAATTTCTTATAAAAGTTGTTTTTAAATTGATTCTGCTCTAAGCTTCTTTGCACGCTACCTAGTTTGCACAACAAAACCTCACAATTACCTGTGATTCACTAGCTATCTACGGGAATACTAGGATAACAATTATATATCAGTCACATATTGAAAATGCTCTTTATTTCTTCTGCTAATAATGTCGTTCCTTGGTCGCAGTGGGGTGAATGTGGCTGACATTTGTGGCTAAGCTTAGCCGGGGATGGTTACCAGGGAACGACCTTAATTCCGTTGACTGCAAACCTCGACAACCGCGTCTGCCAGATGCAAACGAATAAAAAACCGACTCGAGCTGAACTACAACGTCGGCAACAGCAATCGGGAGCAGTTTCGCCGACACGAACAATCGGAAAGAGACCAAGTGAGGAATTGAAGACAAAGAGTCTCCTGTAACGATGCAAGCACAGGGCGGTACCAGAGGTATATTGACGCCGTAATTTCATTTATAAAGCCTTAGGCATTAAGGCCAATCATAGCTAGAGGTATGTTGTGCCTGGTGCGACACCATACTCCACAATTACCTGATTTTAATTCAATGAACGCTTGTTGGAAAATATTGAAGTAAAGGATAAGGAAAAGAACTTGGTATAACTTATAGGAATTGAAAGAGATTATTCAAGATGAATGGTAAAAGATTACAATAGAAGAGGTTAGGAAAAGGATTGGCAAAATGCCTAGTCGTTGTAAAAGAGTCGTAGAATTATATGGAGCTCCTATTAAAAGCGATTTGTGGTAGTTATATAATTTTATATTGAGAAATGGAGCGTTTTCCATGTAAAGTAAGCTTTTATTTCAAGGATAAAGAGTATATTTAGCTTTGACATCATAGCAGTATTTCAATGATTGTAAAGTGTTATCGTTTCTCGTCTACAAGAGGTCTTCCAAAGGACATCTATATGCCCAGTGATCCTCTGATCCACAATTGACACATAGATCTGGAGTCATCATCCTACGTTTACGAGCTTCCTTAACCGTCTCCCGGGATGCATAGCATTCGTCAAGTCGATGACGATTATCGCATCTGAAGCACCTAATTCCCGATCCCGCTCTATGACCGCCAAAGCTTCCAAAGCGTTTTATCTTGCCGAGCCGGTGTGCACCTTGTGGGACATTTCTACATGCTCCGAAAGGCACATCGCGTAGATTCTGCTCGTTTTCTTGCAAATGTGATTAGTGTATAGTCGACGACGAAGTATTAATCGTGTCCTCACCTGTTCGAGAGTTCTGAATCTCCTTCCTCAGTCTTTTGAACGCGTGCTCTCTCCCTTCCCCATAGATGAGTGGCAAATGAATGCCGAATATGCCTAATAGTGAGTACGCCTTGTCTTCTCCGCGTGTCGTCTGTCGATGCTCTGCCCACGACAATCGCTCCTCGACTTCAAACTGAGACAGAGGAGCTCCTTCAAGTGCTGAGATTGGAATCCCCGTTATCGCCTGAATGTGCCGATTGAGAGTTACCTTGTCTCCCAGTCGCTTGCCATGTCGAGAGAAGAATTCAACTGAGCGTGGGGCAAGGAGCTCTTGAAGGGTCCAGCCTCGTTTAAACCATTCGCTGTCTCGGAAAGCAAATTCCCAATTACACTCGATAGCTGTATCACTTGCTTTCCGCTTCCATGTCGAAACATCTGACAAATAGACATAGCATCTAGCCGCTTTCTGGTACCAGCGAAACATCGAGTTGATGGCCTCTGCGAGCTCAGTGTTATTAGATTTGTCGATACAGCAGGTATCAACCCAAAAGTATTGTAAACCATCGCGCCTCGCCTCTTCTCCGCAGAACTGTATCTTCCTGTAGCCAGCCTTGCCTTTACTCGTGCCGTCTGTCAGATCCTTGAAAGTGACCTCCTCTGCTCCCCATCTGTGTGAAAGTATAGCATACTTGGGCATGTCGTCTTCAAAGAACTCGGTCAGGCTAAGGTTGCCATCGCTATCTGACTGTAGCAGACGCATTATTCCACTCGGTTCGAGGATCGCAGGCGGAAGGGTTCTCGGTAGCCGATAAGCTGTCGAAATAATATAGATGTGGAGTGGGGTTGGGGAAGGGGTCGTGTTGATGCTGGCGGACTCAGCTGGGCAGCCTCGCGACGATTACTCGTCGTACATCACTGATACCCCCCAAAACCTGCCAGTCGCTCAGGCTGGTATTCTGGAAGCAATAGGCATAGCATACTCAAAGCCACTTTCGATTGAGCATGATTTGCTCTTGTCGGTAAAAAGGTACTG
>Ga0302320_10029349_pt1 | contig 10524 bp, 6 predicted proteins | sample Bog_T0_3_FD_202130 | JGI IMG/M metagenome (GOLD analysis project Ga0302320, IMG submission 202130) | Peat permafrost microbial communities from Stordalen Mire near Abisko, Sweden - Bog_T0_3 | ecosystem: Environmental > Terrestrial > Soil > Wetlands > Peat | place: Sweden: Abisko, Stordalen Mire... | reverse complement strand
GGCGGCAGCGTATGTAGCCACTTCGGCGTCAGGTATTCCAGCATCCCCTCGCGTCCGCCCTCGCGCCCATACCCCGATTCGCGATACCCGCCAAACCCGCAAGCCGCGTCGAACTGGTTGGTGCAGTTCACCCACACCACCCCTGCCTTCACCTGCGAGGCCAGGTCCAGCGCCACGTTGATGTTCTCGCTCCACACGCTCGCCGCCAGGCCGTACACGGTGTTGTTGGCCAACTCTGCCGCTTCAGCGGGAGTGCGGAAGGTCATCGCCACCAGCACCGGCCCAAAAATCTCTTCCTGCGCCACCATCGCCGCCGGATGCACATCCGTCAGCAGAGTCGGCGGGTAATAGCAGCCCTTATCCGGCAGTGCGTTGTGCGGCTGCCAGCATTTCGCGCCCTCTGCCACGCCCGCATCCACCATCTTGCGAATCGACTCCAATTGCACCGGCGATACAATCGCGCCAATGTCAATCGACTTGTCCAGCGGCGGTCCAACCCGCAAAGTTTCCATGCGCGCGCGAAGCTTCGTATAAAGCGTCTCAGCCACTCGTTCCTGCACCAGCAGGCGCGACCCAGCGCAGCACACCTGTCCCTGGTTAAACCAGATCGCGTCCACCAGGCCCTCCACCGCGGAGTCGAGATCGGCATCGTCGAACACAACAAACGGCGACTTGCCCCCAAGTTCGAGCGAAAGCTTCTTGTGCGAGTTCGCAGTCGCCTTGCGAATGATCCGCCCCACCTCGGTCGAGCCGGTAAACGCAATCTTGTCGATCCCAGGATGTTCGAGCAGCGCCTGCCCCGTACGCGCATCGCAGGTCAGCACGTTGAGCACGCCGGGAGGCAACCCAGCCTCCATCGCCAGTTCCGCAAATGCCAGCGCGGTCAGCGGCGTATACTTCGCAGGCTTGATCACCACCGTGTTCCCCGCGGCCAGCGCCGGAGCCACCTTCCACGCAAACATCAGCAGCGGAAAATTCCACGGAATTACCTGGCCCACCACGCCGCAAGCCTGGTAGTCGGGAAACTCCGTCTCCAGCAGTTGCGCCCAGCCGGCATGATGATAAAAATGCCGCGCCACCAGCGGAATATCGATGTCCCGGCTCTCGCGAATCGGCTTACCGTTGTCCATCGTCTCCAGCACCGCAAGCCGCCGCGCATGCTTCTGCACCAGCCGCGCCAACGCATAAAGATGCCGTGCCCGTTGATGCCCGCTCAGCGCCTGCCAGCCCGGAAGAGCCTTGCGCGCGGCCTCCACGGCGGCTTCCACATCGTCGGCATTGCCCTTGGCAACCTCGGCAATTACATCGCCGGTCGACGGATCGCTCGTCGAAGTATATTCGCCGCTGGCCGGCGCAACCCACGCCCCGCCAATGAACTCCTCAAACCGGCGATGATGCCGCTCCAGCCATTGCACCGCTTCCTTCGGATCCTCCGGTGCGGCTCCGTACTCCATCGTGTAGAACTTCTCCGCAATGCTCACAGCGTCTCCTTCAATTGGTCCAGAACGACCTACGCAATCGGATGCCGATACGTCGCCGAATAGCGCCCAGTCACAAAATGCTCAAGCTGGCGCTCGATATCCCCCAGCATCCCGCTAGCCCCAAACCGGAACAGCGAAGGCTCCAACCACGGGCGTCCCAGTTCTTCCTTCATCATCGCCAGCCAGTCCAGTGACTGTTTCGCCGTCCGAATGCCGCCGGCCGCCTTGAACCCCACCGCCATGCCCGTCCGCTCGGCGTAATCGCGAAGCGCGCGAATCATGGTCAGCGTTACCGGCAACGTGGCGTTCACCGCTTCCTTCCCAGTAGAAGTCTTGATAAAGTCCGCCCCCGCCATCATCGCAACCCAACTGGCGCGTGCCACGTTCCGCAGCGTCATCAAGTCTCCAGTCGCCAAAATCGCCTTCATATGTGCCGGCCCGCAAGCCTGCTTGAAAGCAGCAATCTCGTCGTAGAGCGCCTGCCACTCCCCATTAAACACATGCGCCCGCGTAATCACGATGTCGATCTCCGCGGCGCCCGCTTCGACAGACCGGTGAATCTCCTGCACCCGCTCCGCCAACGGCGATAACCCGGCAGGAAACCCTGTAGAGACCGCAGCAACCGGAATGCCCGATCCTTCCAGCGCCTTCACCGCCGTCTCAACAAACGCGTGATAAACGCAAACCGCGCCCACCGTCAAATGCAGTTCCTCGATGCCGAGCCCCTCCACCAGATGCCGTTGCAGCGGATTGCGCGCCTTCGCGCAAAGCCTCCGCACGCGATCCGCCGAGTCGTCGCCGCTCAGCGTGGTCAGGTCCATGCATGCAATCGCCCGCAGCAGCCACGCCGCCTGGTTCTCCTTCTTCACAGTGCGTCGCGTAACGTGGGTCGCGGCCCGGCGCTCCACAGCGCTGGTGTTCACCCGCACCTTCTCCACCCAGTCCAGGTTGAGCGGAATGCCCCGATTGGCTTCAAGCGTACGCCCGTGAAGAGTCACGGGGACTAACTGCGCGGCGTCGGCCGCACTGTGTTGCGAAACTGTCGGTTGGAGTGCCATAAATCCGTCTCCGCTTGGGACTAAGAGTCAATTCATCAAAAATACTGGCTCCCCCGTCGTTGCCAGAGGAGCCACGATCCGCTTACAAGGTCGAAACAAGAAGGATAAATCTCCCGCCCGCACAAATCAAAAGATACTTCGAATGCGGTAGTGGGCCAGCTTGAAGGGTACAGACTTCAGCTTGAACGGTACAGACCTCAGCCCGTACATCGACAAAGCAAAATCCACGCGGGCCTTACAGGCTGCCGAAAAACCTGCTCGGGCGGTAGGCCGGGGATTTATCCCCGGTATAAACGTTGCAGAATGAATCGGCCTCTAGGCCCTGAGGTATGCTTCCCTGGCTCGCGCCCCTGAACTCAAGCTTTTCTCCGCAGCCTACTCGCCAGGAATATGGTCGTAATACTTACCCCAATTCCCAAGAATCTTATGCAGCACCGTGCTGCCGCACAACCAAGCTGACTCTTCGGCGATCCTTCCGCCGCCCACATAATGTGCCGAGACCGATTGCACCGCCGCGCTTCCCGAAGGTTGCATCGAATAGTTGCTCCCCGTCCGCAGAACCATCACGCGGTGAAGATCGACGCGGTGGATTGCGTCCAACTTAGCCAGCGAACTCATGAAACCTGAATCCTCCATCTCCGTCATCACAAAGTTTCCCTTGCCGCCCGTATTGAGCTTCACCCAGTCGTTGGCAAACTGGTTCAGAATCTTCCCGTGCCAGTAGTGGTCGGAGGCGAACGTATCTCCGATCAACACAAAGGGCGGCCGCTGCGCATTCGGGTAATTCGTGTAAGCCGCCCGCAACGGAGCAGCATCCGGATCGTCGAGAAGTTTAAGGTCCTTGGTCTGCTGAAATGCCCACTCAGTCAGTTTGGCATTGAGCGCGAAAACATTTTCGCTGGCGCGAGACGCCCCCATGTTCGGCGCGTTGGCTCCGATAAGAAAGAATCCATAAGGCCAATTCGCCGGAGCTTCACGCAGGTCAACCTCGCGCATCACGTCGCCGACAACAAAATCAGCCCATGCCGCCGATCCAATCGAAGCATCCTCCGGATCGACGCCGGCAATGCCATTGATAAGGATATACGCATGCGTAAGGTCGAATCGCGGATCGAGGCCCAGCACCATCACCGAAGCGGCCGAGTTAATCAGCGTGGTCCCGCTCACCATGGCGAGAACGGTGTGCTCCGCATTCGTGTGCAACGGCAAAGCAACTCCCGGCAGATTGATAGTTTCCGTCAGTTTTTCGCGCTCGCCCCAGAGTTGGTATTCGCCCGGAAACGTTGCGATGATCACGGCGCGAATCGGCCAGGGCTTCGGCGGGTTTGCCGTCTGCGCACAGAGCCCCGCGCTCATCTCTACCAGAAGACAAAGAACAGCGAAGGGAATCCATTGACGCAAAACGTGTTTGCGCAGGCACACATTCTTCATAGATCCCTCGTGGTCAAATTGTTGCCATTCACAATCATTCTCCTACCTTGGCCTTCATCCGCGGTTTTTCATTGACTCCAGACTTGGTACAAGCTATTTTTGGGCACATAGTCTGATCGATCATCCGAATCAGCTTTTCGCGCTGGAGCATGCCCCAGCCCTTGCCGTTTTGCGTCGATCTTCATCAGGAGAGACCGCATGAGATTCTTGCCGAAGGCCCTTTGTCTCCTCGGTCTCTGCTGCTCAATCGTCGCCGCTGCAACGGCTCAAAGTCCCCAGCCGCGCTATGTCATCGCCGACCAGGATGCCATGGGGCCCGGCGGCTCCGATGTTCGAGCGCTGATGGTCTTCCTGCAGGCGCCCGAGGTCAAGTTGCTCGGCATCACCGTCGTCACCGGCGACGGCTGGCGCGATGAAGAGATCGCCCACGCACTGCGCCTGCTTGAACTGCTCGGCCGCACCGATGTGAAGGTCTACCCCGGCGCAGTCCATCCTCTCTGGCGCACCCAAGAATTTACGCGCAACCTGGAGTCTCTCTACGGCAAAGCATCCTTCAAGGGTGCGTGGAACGATGGTCCAAGGAGTCATGCCTGGGATGTTGTCCCACCCCTGCGCGAAGGCAACCCAACCACGCAGGCCTCAGACGAAGACGCGGCCCATTTCATGATCCGCATGGTCCACCAGTACCCGCACCAGGTCACCATCTTCGGCGCGGGTCCGCTCACGAACATTGCCATGGCCATCGAGCTTGACCCGCACTTCGCCGAACTCGCTCAGGAGTTGGTCATCATGGGCGGCAGCATTGCGCCGCAAACGCAAGATCGCGAGTGGGCCAACACCCCCCGCCACGAGTTCAACTTCTGGTTCGACCCGGAGGCCGCCAGCGTCGTGCTCAAGGCTCCCTGGGCAAAAATCACAGACACCACCATCGACGCGTCGTTGATGACCAGGATCGCCCCTGAAATCCTCGACGCCGTCTTCAAATCCAGCACTCCCTCGGCGAATTATCTCCACACCTACATCCACACCCCTGTGCAGGGCGTGGGCCAGTATGCCTGGGATGAGTTAGCGGCCGCCGCATGGCTCAATCCGGCCATCATCAAAACCGAGCGCTACATCTACATGGACGTGAATACCGACCATGGCGCCAGCTACGGCGACACGCTCACCTGGGCTGAAGAGTCGAAGCCGCCCATCCCGTTGAACAAGGTTCACGTGATGATGGAACCCGACCTGCCCCAGTTGCAGCAAGCGCTGATTCGCCTCTTTTCCGCGCCGACACCCGGCGCGGTCAATCCGCGGATGGCCGCGGTCCCTTCAGTCAAGTGAGCGTTCGAAACGGAAAAATCAAGCAACCTTCAGAAACGCTGCCACAGCTTCGTAGCTGCTTCCCTGCCCCTCGCCATCACCTCATGCACATCGAGGCCGCAAATCTCACGATCCCGCATCGCAACGCGTCCGCCGATGATCGTTGTCCTCACATCGCGCCCCGAAACGCCGAATAGAATGTGGCTTCCAATATTGGAACCACTGAGAGGCGTCGGCGGATCGTAGTCCACAACAATCACGTCCGCAACCGCGCCAGGAACCAGCTTGCCCACCGTGCGCCCAAAACAAGCGCTGGCAATCTCGGCATTTTGCTCAAACAGCATCGCATGAGGCTCCACCCAGCCCACACCCGGCTGACCCGCCTGGTGCTTATGCAGCAGGTTCGCCACCTTGAGCGACTCAAGCATGTCGCAGGTATAGCCATCGCTCCCCATGCCAACTCGAACGCCGCGGCTCATCATCTTCAGCACCGGAGCGCAGCCCACAGCATTCCCCATATTCGATTCCGGATTATGGATCACGTTCGTCCCGCTGCTCACCAGCAGATCGATTTCCTTCTCATCCACATGGACGCAATGCGCCGCAATCGTTCTCGGGCCCAGAATCCCCCGGCTCTGCAACCGCTCTACGACACCCATGCCGTACTCGCGTTGGCAATGCGCGACATCCGACTCCGCCTCGGCAACATGGATATGAAATCCCGCATCAAGCTCGCCGGCCATCTCCGTGGAGCGGGCAAGCGTCTCGTCGCTCACAGTAAAGGAAGCATGAAGCCCAAACAGCCCGCGAAACAGCCCGCCATCGGAACCGGGGTTTCTGCAGCCCTCAATGAATTCCAGATTCTCCGCAATGCTTTGGTCTGTAACCTCTGCGCCCTCGCGGTCGGTAACCTCGTAGCACAGGCAACTGCGCAGTCCTGTCTGCGCCGCAGCCTCCGCAATGCGCGATAGACTGCCGCGAACCGCGCCAGGACTGGAATGATGATCGAAAATCGTCGTCGTGCCATTCCGGATGCAGTCGATCATCGCCACCATGGCGCTCAGATAGACGTCCTCCAGGCTGAGTACTTTGTCCAGCCGCCACCAGAGCCGTTCAAGTATCTCTTGAAAGTTGCCCGGCGCATCGTCCTTAAGCGCCATGCCGCGCGCAAATGTGCTGTAGAGATGCGTGTGCGCGTTAATCAGCCCCGGCATGATCAGCCGGCCGCGCGCATCCAGAAACTCCGCCGAGACGTACCGCTGCCGTAGCACCGCAGTCTTTCCCACATCAGCAATCAGTCCATCGCGAAGCGCAACGCACCCATCCTCCACCAGCGGCATTCGCTCGTCGCGCGTGATCAGCCGTCCGTTTCCAACCAGCAGAATCGAAGAAGCATCCATTGGCCGGGATTCTAGCGAGACGTAGCCCACCACAACGTGATGTACATCACATCGTGGTGGTTGAAGACCGGCAACAATCGATCAAGAGTTCTCCATGAACCATGCAATCCCCAATGGTTTGAACAGGGTGTGCACTCGGAAAGCCCTATGCATCGCGGCCCTGCCCAACCATGGCAGGACTTCCACAAGATCTGAATGCCGAAGAGGCGGGATGAATTGGCGAACCTTAGCGTAAACATCTGCGGCATCGAATTCGCGAACCCCATCCTTCCCGCCGCTGGCCCTCCGTCCAAAGATGGCGCTATGCTGCAGGCCGCCGCAAAGGGCGGTGCCGGCGGTTTGGTCACCAAAACAATCTCCGTTGTTCCCGCCGACGTCCCGCGCCCCTGCATGGCAGAGATTCGCGGCGGCTTTCTGAACACCGAGCTCTGGTCCGAGTTGCCAAAAGAACAGTGGCTCGACACGGAATACAAGCTGGCCCGATCCACCGGCCTGCCGGTCATCGTCGGCCTCGGCTATTCAGCCGATCAAATCCGCTTGCTCGCCCCACTGGTCCGGCCCTACGCGGATGCGCTCGAGCTCTCCACTCACTACGTCGGTAACGATATTTCTCCCATCGTCAATGCCCTCCGAGCAGCCAAGGATGCGGTCGATGTCCCGGTCTTCATGAAGCTCAGTCCGCACCCCAACATCCAGGAGATCGCCGTAGCTCTCGAGCACGCTGGGGCTGACGCACTGGTCATGATCAACTCCTTCGGCCCATGCCTTAGCATCGATCTCGAAACCGGCCTGCCGCTCATGGGCAGCAAAGACGGCTTCGGCTGGCTCTCCGGCGCGGCCATCAAGCCGCTGGCGCTGCGCTGCATCTACCAGGCAGCGCGCGCAGTCACGATTCCCATCTTCGGCGTCGGCGGTGTCACCAATGGCCGCGATGCCGCCGAAATGTTCATGGCCGGCGCTTCAGCCGTCCAGGTCTGCACTGAGGCCATCCTGCGCGGCCCCACCATCTACGGAAAAATCGCCCGCGAACTCAATACATTTCTCGACACGCACGGCTACGCATCGATCGAAGAAATCCGCGGCCTGACCATTCGAAAGATGGCCGAACGCGGCGCACCCAATTCCGGGAGTTCTCCCACCATTCATCCCCCGAACGTGAATATGGACCGCTGCTCGCTCTGCGGCCAATGCGAGGTCAGTTGCCCCTACGGCGCAATTTCAAAGGACGACGAGTTGCACATCGACGAAGAAAAATGTTTCGCATGCGGTCTTTGCGTAAGCCGATGCAAGCGGCAGGCTCTCACCATCGCGCAATGAGGCTTTCGTGCGCTGCCATGACCAGACCGCAAGGAGTGAATTGCGATGAGTTATATGCTCGGGCTTCAATGTGTTCACTGCGAGCGAACCTATGGCACCGGCGCGGTCGATTCCTTCTGCCCCGAATGCGGCTACAACGACGGCATTCTCGATGTCCTCTACGACTACGACGCCATCAGCCGCATCTTGACTCCTGCCACGCTCGCCAGAAACGGAAATCACTCCATCTGGCGCTACCTGCCCCTCTTGCCTGTCGACGGAACCGCCGCGCTCCCCAACCTGCAAGTAGGCTGGACGCCGCTCTACGATGCTCCTCGCTTAGCCGAGGAGTTGCGCATCGCCCGCTGCTGGGTCAAGGACGAAGGCCGCAATCCCACCGCATCCTTCAAGGACCGAGCCAGCGCCATGGGCGTCGTGAAAGCATTGGAGAGCAAAGCCGCAAAAGTCGCCTGCGCCTCCACCGGCAACGCAGCCTCTTCGCTCGCCGGATTCGCCGCCGCAGCCGGAATCCCCGCTGCCATCTTCGTTCCCGCGCTTGCGCCAAAAGCCAAAGTTGCCCAGTTGCTGGTCTTCGGCGCACAGGTCTTCTCCGTCAACGGCACCTATGACGAAGCATGGGAACTCTGCATGAAGGCCTGTGCGGAATTCGGCTGGTACAACCGCAACTGCGCCATCAATCCCTACCTCATCGAAGGCAAGAAGACCGTCTCGCTCGAACTTGCCGAGCAGTTCACCCAACTCACCCCCGGCAGCTTTCCTGACTGGGTCGTCGTCAGTGTCGGCGACGGCTGCACCATCGCCGGCGTATGGAAGGGCCTGCGCGAGATGCACATGCTCGGCTTCATTCCCCGCCTTCCCCGCATCCTTGGCGTTCAAGCCGATGGTTGCAAGCCGTTCCTCACTGCCTGGAAAAACAAAACCCGCCTCGCCCCCTGCGACGCCCACACGCTTGCCGATTCCATCGCCGTCGGCCATCCGCGCAACTTCAGCAAGGGAATGAGCGCAGTCACCGAGTCCCATGGAGCCTTCGTGTCTGTCTCGGACGAAGAAATCCTCGCTTCCATTCCTCTTCTCGCGCGCAAAGCCGGAGTCTTCGGCGAACCCGCCGGCGTCGCAGGCGTTGCCGGCGTCAAGCGCGCCGTGGAGCTGGGCTTGATTCACCCGTCAGAAAGCGTTGTCCTCATCATGACGGGCAACGGTTTGAAAGATGTCGAGAGCGCCATGCGCTCAGTGGGGCGCACGATTCAGGTTCGCCCCGAGATGGAAGATGTTCGCGAGGCGGTAGCCGATACAGCCGCAGTCTGATGCCGCACACAAGTTCTTAAAGCATTGAAAGTGAGACGAATTCAAAATGGCAACAATTCCCTTCGGGCCCACCTACGATGAGATGCTCGATCCGGCCCTCCTCAGCGCGGATCTCCGCGCCAAAGCCCTCGCCGCACTCAAGGACAACGAGCTCGACCCGATCAACCTCTTCAACATCACCTGGAAGGATGCCTCCAACCACGTCCGCAAAGTTGTCCTGCCCGGCGCGCTCACCGGCATCGACGCCAACATCGTCGTCCTGCTCGGCTGCGGATTCCCTTCCGGGTCGCACAAAGTCGGCCCCGCCTACAGCACCCTCATCGAGGGTCTTGTAGACGGCGAAATCGTTCCCGGCAAACACACCATCCTTGGACCCTCCACCGGAAACTTCGGCATCGGCACCGCCTACGTCTCCAAGCTCCTCGGCTTCCGCGCCATCGTCATCATGCCCGACAGCATGAGCAAGGAGCGCTACGAGCGCATCAAGCGCTATGGCGGCGAACTCGAGCTCACGCCCGGCTCCGAATCCGACGTAATTCTCACCCTCGAGAAAACCCGCGAGCTGATGAAGGACCCCAACAACAGGGCTCTGGCGCAATTCGAGCTGTTCCCCAACTACCGCTTCCACCGTCACGTCACCGGAACCAGCGCCATTCAAGCGGTCAAAGGCGTCGGCAACAACCGCATCGCTGGTTTCACTTCCGCTCCCGGCTCAGCCGGAACCCTTGCCGCCGGCGACCAAATCAAATCAATCTTCCCCGAAGCAAAGATCGCCGCGCTCGAACCGTACGAGTGTTCCACGCTCGCCAATGGCGGCCGCGGACAGCATCGCATTGAAGGCATCGGCGACAAGATGTGTACGCTCATTCACAATGTCCTCCAAACCGACTTCGTCATCCTCATCAAGGATGAAGAAACAGTCCAGGGCGTAAAGATCTTCCACGACGGCGTGGACTCGCTCGTAAAGCTGGGAGTCAACCGCGATCTTGCCCTGAGCCTGCGCGACGCCTTCGGCCCCTCCGGCATCTGCAATGTCCTCGGCGCAATCAAGCTGGCGAAGTTTCTCCGTCTCGGCCCGGACGACAACGTCGTCACCGTGGCCACCGATGGCTTCGACCGCTACAACTCCGTCCTCGAAGAAATGAACAGCCGCTATCTTGAGCTGGCGCCGCAAGTCCTCGACCGCTGGACGCAGGACATCTTTCTCGGCGCAACCGACGAGCA
>Ga0302320_10029344_pt1 | contig 10525 bp, 7 predicted proteins | sample Bog_T0_3_FD_202130 | JGI IMG/M metagenome (GOLD analysis project Ga0302320, IMG submission 202130) | Peat permafrost microbial communities from Stordalen Mire near Abisko, Sweden - Bog_T0_3 | ecosystem: Environmental > Terrestrial > Soil > Wetlands > Peat | place: Sweden: Abisko, Stordalen Mire... | reverse complement strand
GCTCGGCGAGCTGCGCTGCGTCCTCGTTGCGCTTGCGTTTTTCGCCGGCGGTAAAGGTGCGGGCCTCGCTGCGGCTGATCTTCTTGTGCGCGGTCATGCCTTCCAGCAGGAACTCGGCGGCGGAGACCGCTACCTCGACCGGGGTGCGCGAGTTGACCTTCAGCGGCGAGAGTTTTTCCATCAGACCCTGGATGGTCTTCATCTCCGTAAAGACGCTCTGCGCGGACTGCTTGTCGTTCAGCTCGATCGCGCCGCCCAGGTTGAACCACTGCTCGATCTGTTGCGTGTTGGTGTCGGCAAAGTAGGTGTCGTAGATGCTGGCCACGGACTGGCGGATGAGCTCGCGGATGACCGTGTCGGCGCCCTTCATCTCGCCCTCGTACTCCAGCTCGATCTTGCCGGTGATGCCGGGTAGCGCGGCGAAGAGGTCGCCGACGCGCGGCACGACCAGCGACTCGCCGTGCAGCAGGGCACGGCGCTCGGCGTTAGACACGACCAGCTCCATGGTGCTGATGGGCAACCGCTGCGAGACGCCGCTGCGCTTGTCCACCTTCTTGTCGTCGCGCGCGACGAAAGCCACCTGCTCGACGATCTGGCGGATGTAGTGCGGGATGACGATCTCTTTAATCGCCTTCTGCGAGGGATCGTAAGAGCGCGCGGTCCAGGCCTCCTGCTCGGTGATGCTGATAGCCTCGTCGAGCGACTCCGGGTAGTGCGTGCGGATCTCGGAACCGATACGGTCCTTGAGCGGCGTGACGATCTTGCCGCGCGCTGTGTAGTCCTCGGGGTTGGCGGAGAAGACGATGGCGACGTCGAGTTCGAGGCGGACGGGGTAGCCCTTAATCTGGACGTCACCCTCCTGCATGATGTTGAAGAGCGCGACCTGGATCTTGCCGGCGAGGTCGGGGATCTCGTTGATAGCGAAGATGCCGCGGTTGGCGCGCGGCAGCAGGCCGTAGTGCATGGTGAGCTCGCTGCCGAGCTCGTGGCCGGAGCGCGCCGCCTTGATGGGATCGACGTCGCCGATGAGGTCGGCGACGGTCACGTCGGGCGTGGCAAGCTTTTCGACGTAGCGCTGCTCGGGCGTCATCCAGTCGATGGGCGTGTCGTCGCCGAGGGAGGCGATAAGGTCTTTGCTGAACTTGCTGAGCGGTGCGTAGGGGTTGTCGCGCAGCTCGGAGCCGGCGAGGTAGGGGCAGTGCGGGTCGAGCAGCGTGGTGAGCGCGCGCAGCAGCCGCGACTTCGCCTGGCCGCGCAGGCCGAGCAGGATGAAGTTGTGCCGCGAAAGGACGGCGTTGACCAGCTGCGGGATGACGGTGTCGTCATAGCCGATGACGCCGGGGAAGAGCGACTCACCTTCGAGCTTGCCGCCGGGCGCGATGAGGCGCAGGCGCGCGATGAGGTTGTCGCGCAGCTCGTCCTTGACGCTGCGGTTGACGCGGGCGGGAGTGAACTCAGAGGAGCGAAGCTGGCCCAGGGTGCGCGGGAGAGAGGTCGGCGGCATCTCTTAAGTATAGATGGCGGATGGCGTGTTGGAATCGGCTGTAGCGCGGCGGTTGTGATGGCACGAACGCTGACGCTTGTCAGGATGACAGCGTCAGGGGTTCTAGGGCGAGGGTACGCCAGGCGTGCGCGGCGGCGGGGTTTCGTCGACCACCTTGTAGTCATCGGGCACGGTCAGCAGTCCGGCGGCGGGTTCGCCGCGTTCGATGTGGGTGACCGCGACCAACTGCTCGCCGGTGCGCGGGTCGTCGTGGCGGATGATGAGGTAGATCGAGAGGTCGGGCGAGTACCAGTAGTCGTCCGTGATGGTGACCGGCTGGCCGGTGCCGCTGCGGTCGACCGGGATGATGCGCGTCTTGCGCTTACCGGTGAGTTGTACGCCGTCCAGGGTCTGGTCGCCGAGTGGGGTTTCGGTGACTCCGGGCGGCGTGCGCTGCTGCGCCGGCGGCGCCAGGACGGGCGGCGTGCGCAGCGGCTGGGGAAGGACAGTCTGGCGAGCGATGTGGCTGGCCGTGTCGGTGTAGATGTTGATGCGGGTATTGGGGTCGTAGATGTGCGCGGAGAGCAGTCTCGGCTTGCCGGAAAAGCTGGCCGGGACCAGCACGCAGCGTTCATTGCGGATGCGGCCCGAGGCGGAGCGCGCGATGGTGTTCTCTGTCTTGACGATGTGCTCGGTGCCGTCAGGGAGTTTGGAGTGGGAGACGATCTGTACGGTGGCAGTGAAGGGCGCGCCGGCGATGGGCGTGACCCAGACGCCGTCGATGTGGATCTGGGGGCCGAAGTAGTCGTGCGGCATGGGTGCCTGCGGCGTCTGCGAGGAGAGCGCAGGAAGGGTGATGGCAGCGAGGAAGAGCGTCGCAATGCGGAGCATGACGGGGACCTCGCGGATTAGGATACCGCGAAAAGAACAAAGGCAAAAGCTTTGACGCAAAGTTCGCGAAGGAAGAGCGCGGAGTTTCGCAAAGGGAGAGTGCAGAGTTTCGCAAAGGAAAACCCCACATCTCAGTTGCGAGATGTGGGGCACCCAGATTGGTGGCTGAGTTTAGAGCGAGCTCATGTTGTGCAGGAACTCCTGATTGTTGCGGGTCTTGCCGAGCTTGTCGGAGAGAAGCTCCATGGCTTCCACCGGCGAGAGCGGGTTGAGGACCTTGCGGAGGATCCAGGTGCGCTGCAGGTCGTCCTTGTCGATGAGCAGCTCTTCCTTGCGTGTTCCCGAGCGTTGAATATCAATCGCCGGGAATACGCGCTTGTCGACGAGCTTGCGGTCAAGGATGACCTCCATGTTGCCGGTGCCCTTGAACTCTTCGAAGATGACCTCGTCCATGCGCGAGCCGGTGTCGATGAGGGCGCTGGCGATGATGGTGAGCGAGCCGCCTTCCTCGATGTTGCGGGCCGCGCCGAAGAAGCGCTTGGGGCGTTGCAGCGCGTTGGAGTCCACACCGCCGGAGAGGACCTTGCCCGAGGGCGGGACGATGGTGTTGTAGGCGCGCGCGAGGCGGGTAATGCTGTCCAGCAGGATGACGACGTCGCGCTTGTGCTCGACGAGGCGCTTGGCCTTCTCGATGACCATCTCGGCGACCTGGACGTGGCGTGCGGCGGGCTCGTCAAAAGTCGACGAAATGACCTCGCCTTTGACCGAGCGCTGCATGTCGGTGACCTCTTCCGGGCGCTCATCGATCAGCAGCACAATGAGGACGATCTCGGGGTGGTTGGCGGTGACGGAGTTGGCGATGGCCTGCATCAGCACGGTCTTGCCGGTGCGCGGCGGAGCGACGATCAGCCCGCGCTGACCCTTGCCGATGGGGCAGAGCAGATCCATGACGCGGCCGGGGATGCCCTCCTTGACCGTCTCCATCTTGATCTGTTCCTGGGGATAGAGCGGGGTGAGGTTGTCGAAGAGGATCTTGTTGCGGGTCTCCTCAGGGGACTCGAAGTTGATGGCCTCGATCTTGACCAGGGCGAAGTACTTCTCGCCTTCGTGCGGCGAGCGCACGTTACCGGAGATGGTGTCGCCGGTCTTGAGGTCGAACTTGCGGATCTGCGAGGGCGAGACGTAGATGTCGTCCGGGCCGGGCAGGTAGTTGTAGTCCGGCGAGCGGAGGAAGCCGTAGCCGTCGGGAAGGATCTCGAGGACGCCTTCGGCGAAGATGTGGCCTTCCTTCTCGGACTGGGCCTGGAGGATCTTGAAGATGAGGTCCTGCTTACGCAGGGCGCTGGTGCCGGCGATATCGAGGGCGCGCGCGAGTTTGCCGAGTTCGGCGATGCTCTTCTCTTTGAGCTCGGAGATGGTCATAAGGACGGGGGGCGTGATTTCTGTGGTTTCCATAGGTTTTCTTTCGGGGGGTGGGGCGGTGCAGAGGTGCGGCGAGCCTGAATCCGTTAAAGGGAGCGCTCAACCGGTTTGCAGCAGGGAGGTGCGTAATGCAGAGAGGGGATGCGGAGGGTAAGGCCGTTCAGAAGCTATCTGGATCTTTCCGGGGGGATTGAGAATAGCGTAGCAGAGTTCGCGGGGGGCGGCTCTGGAAAACGGATGCAGGTGCGGGCGCGGCCGAGCTGTCTCCAAAGAGGCTGCGGCCGCCCGAGGATGCTAAGCTGCGCGACGCACCGGGGTGAGCAGGATCTCCTCGGCGGGCTCGGAGGTGACGTCCATGGGGATGGTGTCCTTGAAGCGGTCGAGCACCTCGTTGGTGGTGTCCTGCAGGCGGGTGTTGGGCTTGTGAAGCTTGCGGGTCGCCTTCGAGGCGAGCTGGCAGAGCTTGTAGCGATTGGTGACGTGGGTGAGTGCTCCAAAGATCAGGTCTGAGCGCATAATTTTCTTTCTCCTTGCGTTGCGAGGCATGGGGGCGTCTTGTGGGTGGTGCGCCCTGTTGGGGGAGATGCCTCGAGGTTCGCCGCGGTATTGCTTCAGGACGAACCGAGCTATTCGTTAGACGCATCCGGGGCTAGCGGAGATGCGCCGGTGATGCTGTGGATATACGTGTGTTGCAAATGCCTGGTACAGAACGACTTGGCGGGTCCGGTGAGCAAAGCTTTGGACTCCCCGCAGACAGCGGGCATCCTCGTGCGCCATGGCGCGGTTTCCGGAGGAAGGCTTGCAAATAGGGATTCTTACCGACAGGAAGAGCAGCGGAGCTGCTCGTATGAGCCCAAGGGCACCTTCCAATACGTGCTGGAGCCTTGTTCCCTACAACTTGCACGATACTGCCTGAAGGGGGCGCAGGTCAATCCTTTTTTTGGGACAGGGTCCGAAATGGTTCCAGAAAATGGGATTATGCGGTCTGGCCCAAAAGGGGAGGGGCGAACCAAGTCACACCCAGAAGCTGCGGTCCAGGGTGCGGTACTGGATGGCCTCTGCGATGTGCTTGACGGCAATGGCGGGGGCGGCTTCGAGGTCGGCGATGGTGCGGGCCACCTTGAGGATGCGGTCGTGGGCGCGGGCGCTGAGGCCCTGCTGCTGCATGGCGCGCTCGAGGAGGCGTTCCGCGTCGGTGGATAGCTCGCAGAAGGTGCGAATCTGTTGGGTGGTCATGTGGGCGTTGGAGAAGATGGTGGACTTGGATTTGGTGGCGCGGTTCCGGCCAGATGCGGCGGTCGAGGATGGGGCACCCAAATGCTCCAGGAACCGGGCGTGCTGTCGCTCGCGGGCGGCGAGGACGCGGGCGCGGATATCGGCGGAGCCTTCGGCAGCGTTGCCACCGCGCAGCTCCTTGTACTGCACGGCGGGGACTTCGATGTGGATGTCGATGCGGTCGAGCAGCGGCCCGGAGACCTTGGAGACGTAGCGCTGGATCATGGGCGGGGTGCAGGTGCAGCGCTCACTTTTGTCATTGAAGTAGCCGCAGGGGCAGGGGTTCATGGCGGCGGCGAGCATGAAGCGCGCGGGGAAGCTGAGCGACATGGCGGCGCGGGCGATGGTGACAGTGCCGTCTTCGAGCGGCTGGCGCAGGACCTCGAGGACGTTGCGGGGGAACTCGGGTAGTTCGTCGAGGAAGAGCAGGCCGTTGTGGGCGAGCGAGACTTCGCCGGGGCGGGGGATGATGCCGCCACCGATCAGGCCGGCGTCGGAGATGGTGTGGTGCGGCGAGCGGAAAGGACGGTGGGTGACCAGTCCCTCATCTTTATTGAGCACGCCGGCGACAGAGTGGATCTTGGTGGTCTCCAGCGCCTCCTCAAAGCGCAGCGGAGCGAGGATGGAGGGCAGGCGCTTGGCCAGCATGGTCTTACCGGAGCCGGGCGGCCCGATCATCAGGATGTTGTGGCCGCCGGCGGCGGCGACCTCCAGCGCGCGCTTGGCGACGTGCTGGCCGCGGACGTCGCGGAAGTCGGCCTGGTATTCGGCGGCCTCGGTGAGCAGGGCGTGGCTGTCGACGTGCAGCGGTTGGGCGAAGATGTCGCCTTGCTTGTCGACAGAGTTAAGCAGTTCGCGCACCTCCAGCAGCGAGTGGACGGGGTAGACGTTGACGCCTTCCACGACGGCGGCCTCGCGGGCGTTGGCGGCGGGGATGACGAGGTTGCGTATGCCGGCGGCGCGCGCGGCGATGGCGATGGGCAGCATTCCCTGGACGGAGCGCAGGCTGCCGTCGAGGCCGAGCTCGCCGACGAGGACGAAGTCGCTGACGTCCTTGATGGCCAGGCCGCCATAGGCCCCGAGGATGCCGATGGCGATGGCGAGGTCGAAGCCGGAGCCCTCCTTCTTGAGGTCGGCAGGCGCCAGGTTTATGGTGATGCGCGTGGGCGGAAGGTCAAAGCCGCAGTTCTTGATGGCGGAGCGGACGCGGTCTCGGGACTCGCGGACCGCGGCGTCAGGCAGGCCGACGGTCGAGAAGGTCTCCTTCTCCTGGACAACGCCGGAGAAGTCGACCTCGACATCAATGATGTGGGCATCGATACCGTAGACTGCCGCGCTGCGCGCCTTGTAGAGCATGTGCCTGTTTGAGTCCTAGAGGCCGAAGTTGGGAAAGTGTAGCATCCGCGGCCTAGAATCGAGGCTGACGAGGGTGGTGCGGGATGAATACGAGCCTGTTTGAGCTGTTCAAGATCGGGATTGGGCCTTCGAGCTCGCATACGGTGGGGCCGATGCGGGCCGCGCTGCGCTTTGTGCGCGAACTGAAGGCGACGCCCGGCTTCGCGGAGGTGAAGCGCGTTCAGGTGGACCTCTACGGTTCGCTGGCGTTGACCGGGATGGGACACGGGACCGACCGCGCGATTCTGCTGGGATTGTCGGGTCACGCTCCGGACACGGTGGATCCGGAGAGCATTGGGGCGGTCCTTGCCGGGATTCGCGGCTCAGGCCGGCTCGAGCTGGGTGGCGAGCAGCGCGTTAGGTTCCGCGAGGAGACCGACCTGCTGTTTCACCGCGAACAGATGTATCCGGAGGCTGACGTCGCGACGCATCCGAACGGGATGCGCTTCACGGCGCTTGATGCCACGGGTGACGTGGTGCGGAGCCGGGTCTTTTATTCGGTGGGTGGCGGGTTCATCGTGAGCGAGAAGGAGTTCTCCAACCCCGACTGGAGCAAGGGGACGGGGCCGGTCAGGCGGGTGGTGCCATTTGAGTTCGGCAGCGCGGCAGAGCTGCTGCGAATCGCAGAGGCCGAGCGGAAGTCGATTGCGGAGATTGTGCTGGCGAATGAGGTGGCGCTGTTGGGCGACGCGTCGATTGCGCGGCCGGCGGTTGCGGCGGAGTTGGAAGGCGAGGCTGTGGTGAAGGCAGCGGTACTTGCGCTGTGGGAGGTGATGCAGGCGTGTATCGCGCGCGGTATAGCAACCGAGGGCACGCTGCCCGGCGGGCTGAATGTTCGGCGGCGCGCGCCGGGGCTGGCGCGGCGGCTGGCGAAGATGGATGAGGCGGGTGCGGTGCGAGATCCGCTGGCGCCCCTGGACTCGGTGACGCTGGTGGCGATGGCGGTGAATGAGGAGAACGCCGCGGGCGGGCGCGTGGTGACGGCTCCGACCAACGGCGCAGCGGGCGTGGTGCCGGCGATTGCGTACTACTGGGTGCATCACGCTTCGGGTGGTTTGAACGATACAGAGAGAGAGGCAGGGCTGCTGCGCTACTTTCTGACCGCGGCGGCGGTGGGGATTCTGTACAAGGAGAACGCTTCGATCAGCGGCGCGGAGGTGGGCTGCCAGGGTGAGGTGGGTGTGGCGTGCTCGATGGCTGCGGGCGGGCTGGTGGCGGCGATGGGCGGCGATGCGCAGGCGATTGAGTCCGCGGCGGAGATCGCGATGGAGCACAACCTGGGCATGACCTGCGATCCCATTGGCGGGCTGGTGCAGATTCCGTGCATCGAGCGCAACGGCATGGGCGCAGTGAAGGCAGTGAATGCGGCGCGGCTGGCGATGAACGATCAGGGCGTGCACAAGGTGTCGCTCGACCAGGTGATTGAGACGATGTATCGCACTGGGATGGATATGCAGTCGCGGTACAAGGAGACCAGCCTGGCGGGGCTGGCGCTGAATGTGATTGAGTGCTAGCGGGGTGTAAATCTAGTAGACTCTCGGCCATGCGAAAGTCATTCAGTTGTTTCGTATTTTTTTTTGATACTGCTTGGCGCGACGAGAGGCTCAACTCAGAGTCAACGAGGCCCATCAACACTTGAAGAACGTGAGAAGGCTTTAGCCGATATTGACGACCTAGAGAAGAACCCACTTGGCCCGGATGCTATTGGAGAGCGACGCTGGTTGACGATTTGGTTGATTGAGGTGCCGGACATCCACGTGGGCTTCTGCACTGATCTCATCCCTGGTCGACCCAAAGGGGAGAAGAACGATATTGCATTGATTTCGACCCAAATGATGTTTTCTGGCGCAAGATATGCTATCAAACACCCCGAAACCACCTCGAATGATATTGCTCAGTATGAGGCTGGAGTCGAAGGTATGTTGCGAATGTACGAAGTGCTGGTTCAGCAGAAGCCGGCGGACCGATTGCGCGGACTCGATGAGCTATTGCAGAAGCGAGCAGATGGAACATTGAGTGATTATGTCAAGTCTCAGTTCGCTGCACACTGCAAGAAGTAATCTCTAGAGACTGTTACGGCTGCGACTAGAAGCAGATTCCATTCTGGAATGACAAACAAGAAATGCAAAGGCAACTGCAACAACGAATACAGGGGGTCTTTCCAATGCATATCGCGATGAAGCCGCCATGCTTCGGTCGAGATGGCAGCCGCTGGGGTTGTGATGAGTGATGAGTTGCGAGTCTTCGAGTTGCGAGTGAGAGGCGAAGTCTTGATGAGCGACGCAGCGAGGCGAGCGAAGGCGAAATTTCGAGTGACAAAATTCGTATCGGGATATGCGTTTTTCTCTTGACTCTTCCGTGCAAGAAATCAATACTCTCGGTAGTCGCTTCATGCATGTGAATGCGGCGTCGATGGCAACATCGATTGGGAGCGCAGGCAAACGCAACCAAGGCAAAGCATCACAGTAAAGGCAACACACTCAGGGAGCGCACACGATGCGTTCCCTGAGGTGTTTAACGGCGAGTGTTCATGCGGGTTTCGCGAGCACCGCAATGCACTATGCTGTTGGCATGACGCGACGGCGGTGGATTGCGGACACGTGGAGCGACACAACAGCGACGTTGAAGGGCGAGCAGGCCGCTCACCTGGCGCGGGTGCTGCGGGCGCAGCCGGGGCAGGTCTTCGACGTGGTGGCGAACGGTTTTTTGCACAGAGCCGAGATTGTTACTGCCCGTGAGGACGAGGTGGTGTTCGCGCTGTACGAGGAGCTGGAGGCTGAGGCCGCGCTGCCGGTGCATCTGCTGATGGCCATTTTCAAGTTCGATCATCTGGAGTGGGGCATCGAGAAGGTGACCGAGCTGGGCGTGGCGAGAATCACTCCGGTGATTGCGCGCCGGACGGAGAAGCATCTCAGCTTGGCGGCGGCGAAGCGTGTAGACCGCTGGCGGAGGATTGTGCGCGAGGCATCGCAGCAGTCGCGGCGGAGTGATGTGCCGATGGTGGATGAGCCGGTGGCGCTGAAGCAGGCGCTCGAAGGAGTGACGGCGCAGACGAAGCTGCTGCTGGCGGAGACAGAGCAGGAGAACTTGCTGAGTGCCGCGCTGATCGGCGCGAACGACATCGCGCTGGCGATTGGGCCGGAGGGGGGATGGGCTGCGGAGGAGATGCAGCTGTTTGCCGCGAACGGATGGAAGAGTGTGACGCTGGGGCCGAGGATATTGCGCGCGGAGACGGCGGCGATTGCGGCGCTGGCCGTGTGCGCGTCTCAACTCTCGTAATCGGAGACCCAAAAGCAACGGCAAAAGCTTTAACGCAGAGGACCCGAAGGAAAGACGCAAAGTGCGCAATGAAAGCAGAGGCTGATTGGCAACGTCGCTTAGCTGAACATCTCCTTGACCTTGCTGAATAGGCCGCGCGAGAGCGGGGTGTTTTCGACCGTGATGGTCTCGGCGAGCTGTTTCATCAGCTCCTTCTGCTGTTTGGAGAGCTTGGCGGGGGTTTGGATGCGGACCTCGACGATGAGGTCGCCCTTGCCGTGGGAGTTGAGGTGAGGGACGCCCTTTCCGCGCAGCTTGAACTCTTTGCCGGACTGTGTGCCTTCGGGGACCTTGATGGTCTCGAGGCCTTCGAGGGTCTGGAGTTGCAACTCTGCGCCGAGTGCGGCCTGCGGGAAGCTGATGGGGATGATGCAGTGCAGGTCATCGCCGTCGCGCTCGAAGAACTTGTGCGGCTTGATGTCGAGTACGACGTAGAGGTCGCCGGCAGGGCCACTGAAACGGCCGGCTTCGCCCTCGCCGGAGTAGCGGATGCGGGTGTCCTGCTCGACGCCGGCGGGGACCTTGACCAGGATCTTGTGCTCGCGGGTGATGCGGGAGTCGCCGCGGCAGGTGGTGCAGGGTGTGCGGATGACCGAGCCGGTGCCGCTGCACACTGGGCAGGTGCGCGCGACGGAGAAGAAGCCCTGCTGCGAACGGATCTGGCCGCGGCCGCCGCACTGCTGGCAGGTCTCGGGCTGTTTGCCGGCGGCGGAGCCGGTGCCACGGCAGTCGGTGCAGGCC
>Ga0302320_10029343_pt1 | contig 10525 bp, 8 predicted proteins | sample Bog_T0_3_FD_202130 | JGI IMG/M metagenome (GOLD analysis project Ga0302320, IMG submission 202130) | Peat permafrost microbial communities from Stordalen Mire near Abisko, Sweden - Bog_T0_3 | ecosystem: Environmental > Terrestrial > Soil > Wetlands > Peat | place: Sweden: Abisko, Stordalen Mire... | reverse complement strand
GTCCGTCCCGTCGAGCTCCGCTACTACCTGGGGCACGCGCATTACCGGTCGGTGCTGGAGTTTTCCGAGGACTCATTGGGCGAGGCCGCCGCGGCGTACCGGCGCGTCGAGGGCTTCGTGCAGCGCGCCAGCGAGGCCCTGGCCGCTGACCCGGATGCCAGCGGCCCGGCTCCGGCCGAGGCCATTCTGCCGCTGTCGTTCAGCGCGGCCCTCGACGACGACCTGGGTGTACCAGCCGCCCTCGCGGCCGTGCACGCGGCCGTGCGGGACGGCAACAGTGCTCTGCAGGCGGGCCGGACCGCGGATGTTCGCGAGAGCCTGGCTCAGGTGCGGGCCATGCTGGGCGTACTCGGCCTTGACCCGCTCGCCCAGCCTTGGGCCGCGTCCGACAGGCAGGGCGAGCGCATGCGCGAAATCGTTCAGTCGCTGGTGCAGGTCGCGCTGGATCAGCGTCAGTTGGCGCGGGCGCGGAAGGACTACGCGACAGCCGACGCGCTCCGGGAGGGCCTGGAGAAGGCCGGGATCGCCATCGAGGACACTCGCGACGGGCCGCGCTGGGAGATCCGCCGGTGAGCGGCCGCAGCTCCGGGGGCGGCCGCCCCGACAAGGGAACGCACGCCAAGTCCGGCAAGCCCCGTCCTGGCACAGGCGGGTACGGGCGGCGGCGGCTGGAGGGCAAGGGCCCGACACCGCCCGCCATCATGCGGCCTGGTCATTCGGCCCAGCGCAAGGCGGGGAGCAGCACACGAAGCCCGTCCACGGCGCAGCCGCGGGACGACGAGAACGACCGGGGGACCCGAGCCCCCGGCTCCCGGGCGGCCGCACGGGGCGCGGCCGGCCCGCGTGGTACCGCCGGGCCACGGGGCAGCGGAGACGCGCCTGAGATGGTCGCCGGGCGCAATTCGGTCGTGGAGGCGCTGCGCGCTTCTGTGCCCGCCGTCGTGCTGTACGTCGAGCACCGGGCCCCGTCGGATGAGAAGATTCGCGAGGCCGTGCAGCTGGCCGCGGAAGCCCGGATCCCGGTGCGCGAAACGGGTCACGCCGAGCTCGGCCGCCTGACTGGCGGCGCGGTCCATCAGGGCATCGCGCTCAGTATCCGGGCTTACGACTACGCCAGCCCTGACGAGCTGCCGGAACTGGCCGCGGCGGCGGGGCAGCTCCCGCTCGTCGTCGCCTTGGACGGCGTGACCGACCCACGCAACCTCGGGGCCGTGGCGCGATCGGCTGCGGCGTTCGGCGGGCACGGCCTGCTCATCCCGTCGCGGCGCAGCGCCAGCGTGACAGCGGGAGCGTGGAAGGCCTCCGCCGGGGCGCTCTCCCGCGTACCGGTCGCCCGGGCGTCCAATCTCGTCCAGGCCCTCGGCGCCTACCAGGAGGCGGGGATCTTCGTGGCCGGGCTGGATGCTGCCGGCGACGTCACGGTCGCCGACCTGCCCGTCGCGGACGCGCCGCTCGCCCTGGTCGTCGGCTCTGAGGGCCGGGGGCTTTCCCGGCTGGTCGCCGAGCGCTGCGACGTGATCGCCCGGATCGCGATGGAGGACACCACCGAGTCCCTCAACGCCGGGGTCGCGGCCGGGATCGCCCTCTACGAGATCTCCCGGCAGCGCGCGGCCGCCAGCCAGGCGGGAAACGCGCGCCGCAGGATCGGCTAGCATCGCCGCTGCCGGCCGGTGTCGCTCAGTTGGCAGAACAGCCGTTTTGTAAACGACATGGCTAGCCACTGTTGGTAGGACTCTGAACTGAGCGATTTAGTCCCCGGATGTCCCTGCGGGACGCCCTGCCGGGTTGAAAGTGGGCAGACGGCATTGGCCCTTTCAAGATCGGCCGGGGCGCGGAGAGGGCTGGGCTCCGCACCCGATGCCATTAGTCACCTGCGACTATGCGCTGTTCGACCGTGGCTGGCAAGAGACTTTCGATTCAGCTGGCTGAGGGTCTTCGCCGCAGGCTTGGGCACGTATTCGGCGTAGCTGGGCCCTCCACTGCCTCGCGGCGCCTTCGCCTTATCCAGTGCGTCCAGCACCACTACCAGATCGCTTCGCTCGCCCGGCTCGAGATCCCCGACAGCGGCCAGCACATCAGTTCCCGCCAGCGAAATCGAGATCATCGTCACCGATTCGACGGGCACGATCGTCGTGCAGGAGAGCAATGCCTACGGCCCATTCGCTCCTGGTACCAACGAGGGCCCGTTCCCGATCCCGGTGCTCAACCAGGTGGAGAAGCACCAGCTTCAGCCGGGCGGCAGCCTTACCCTCAACTGGCTGCCGTTCCGCCCGGAGCCACCTGGAACTTCAATTTCAACGTGGACCTGATCTTCGATGACGGGTCCAACCTTCTCGTCACGCAGAACGGGGTAGACCTTACCCCCGGGTCCAGCTCAGTCCTCTACGGCCTGTAGCCGGCGGCCCGCTACCGGAATCCTGCCCCGGGGCTCACCACCGGCCCGGCGGATGCCGAACCGCGAAGGACAGCACCCGCCAGTTCCCGCAGGATGTCCAAGATCCGGGCCGTGGTCAGATCAGACGCGGTCCCGCAAGGAGGAAGGGCGGCCGCGGCGCCGCACAAGCTGACCGAGAACGGGCCGAGCGGGCCCGTCCCGCCGGCGGGCCCGCTCGGCACGACCGCAACCTCGCCAACGCCGCGCCAGCAACCCCCCGCCCTGCTGGCCCCAGCGACATCGTCAGCAACCTCGCAGGGACCGCGACATCGCCAGCGACATGATGGGTTGTTCTACAAGCGAACCGAAGCCTCATAGCTAGGTCTGGATAGCTGGGTCTGGATAGCTAGGTCTGGGCGATACCGTTGAGGATCACTTTGCCGTGCTGGCTGCCGTCGCCTGGCTGTTCGGCTGTGACCTGCATGATCTTGAACTTGGCCGGGTTGGCGGCGCTCCACATGTTGAAGGTGCCGTCGCCGCCGGCGAACGTGCCCGCCGTAATCAGCTCCGGGTACCCGGGCCGATTGCCCGGGCCCGCATACCAGCACTCGTAGAACTGGCCCGGGCCGAGGTTCTTGAGGTGCTTCACGGTGAGCTGGATTTCCCAGCCGCCGTTGACGTGGCGGGCGACGGCCGTGCCTGATCCGGACTGGCCCGGCTGGGCACGGAGGTTGAACGACGCCGCTACTGCTGGTGCGGCCACCTGGGAAAGCTGGAATCCGAGGAAAGCGGCCGCGGTCACCGCCGCGGCGCCCAGGGCGGTGACCACGGAAAGCAGAGGATTGGTCCAGTGGAGGTGCCACCAGCGGCTTGCTTTACTCGCTGAGCTCGGTTTCGGCTCGGGGGTGGCGGCGGCTGCGGCGAGTGCAGGCGCAGGGCCGGGCTTGCTCTCGGCTATGACAGCGTATTGGACGGCGGCGATGGTACGAGCTTCAAGGTCGGCGGGCGGTTCGGCCGCCGGTGCTGCGATCTTGAGGCCCTGCACCACCGGCTCGAACTCGGCCACTACCGCCTGGCACTGTTCGCAAGACTGAAGGTGTTCCTCGAAGGCCGTGAGATCGTCTGGGTCCAAAGCTCCGAGGGCCCATCCGGCGACCTCGGGGTGTTCGAGGGCGTGCTGAGCGTCAGATGGCATGGAAACCTCGCTCGATTAAAGCGGTACGCAAGGCCCGCATCCCATGGAAGGTACGGGTCTTGACCGTGCCCAGTGGCAAGCCGAGTCGCTCGGCAATCTGTGACTGCGTGAGCCCCTCGTCCTGGGCGAGGCGTATCACTTGGGCATGGGCTGGTCCCAGGGTCTCGAAGGCCTCCCGGATGATCACGCTGTCAAGTATCTGATCAACGCCATCGGGCTGGGGAGGCACGTCGACGTCGTCGACCGGAAGCAGCGGGCGAGACGACGGGCGCTTGCGGATGTCAGCGGCGACGCTGCGGGCGAGAACATACAGGTAGGTGCCGACGCTGGCCTTGCCAGCGTCAAACTTGCCTGCTGTGCGCCATAGCCTCACGAAACACTCCTGAACCATTTCCTCGGCCAGCCCCTGATTGCCGAGGTTTTGCACCCCGAAGCGATAGAGCCGCTTGCCGTACCTGCGGTAGAGCTCAGCCACCGGGGGCCCGACGTCACCGGCGGCGATTTGGGCAACAAGGTTTGCCTCCTCGGCCGCTAGCCGATCTGCAGCGTCGGTTGCCGACACCGTCAGTTCCCCCCCATCAGGTTCTACGACGCCTACCCGCCGAACGGTTCACAGCGATCCCGGAATTTTCCCGAACCGAGACCGTACCTGGTCAAATCGGCGGCGGCTGGCAATGAGCGAGGCGCCTGTTGGTCACCGACATTGTCCAGTATGCACACCCAGCCCGGCACCGGGGAGCCCCCGGCCCTGATAAACCCTAAACGGTCTTGAACCGTTTGGCGCATAGCGGTCGTATTTCCATTCGCCAGCGCATCACATCCCCAGGACGCCATCGATAACCGGCGACGGGACTCAGCCCGGGTGAAGCCAGTCGCCAAGCACAGGAAAATGCTGCGGTCGAAGAGACGGCCTTGACCGAATCTGGAACCGCACGGGTAGGAGATCATCATGGTCGTCGAAACGATCGTTATCACCAAGACAGTGATTACCTTGAAGGGTGTTGCCGTTGTCGCAGCCCACAATGGGCTGACAACGCATCAGCTGTACAACTTCGCCAGCACGGCCCACTCGATGGGGATTGTCCCGGCGCTGGAGGCGCTCGTACACACGCTGGCTCCGTATGCTGTTATGGGAGAGCTCGTTGCAGCACTTGGAAAACTCATCATTGCGCTCAAGGAGGGCAATGACCTGCCGGAGATCCTTAGTGCGGTAGGGCGTGTGACACGAGCAGCCTTCCGCCTGCAGACCGCGACCGCTGCGGTCAACTGATGAGCCGTGACCAGCGCTGATGGCCCGGGACTCCCAAACATGTCACCACCCGCCGAGGCACTGCTCAGCGCCTCGGCGGGTGCGGGCAGTTCACGGATACGAGTACCAAGCCTGCAAGGCAGCGGGAATGGAGAGACAGCGCGGCCTATGCGTATTACAAGGCCTCGAAACTTCGATGATTCGCTCTCTTCCCGAGCTACCACAAGGCGAAACGGTGACTCACTTCCCCAAACCATAGGACCGCCCTCGGTCGCGTGTAATCCGTTCCGGCGTCTACCAAGTCCAAGGCGGCAGCGAAGAGACCAATCCCGCCTGATTACAAGTGATCGTTATGACACGCCCATACTGCGGATGCATCCGGCGCGCCTGCTCGCCGTGAGGCCCTTGCCTGGCGCCATTTCCTCGGTGTTTACCCAGGAGCTCACGAGGTTCCCCGCAGCGGTGTGAGCTGACAGGCTACGAGTCAGCTACGGAATAATAATGACTGTCCGGGCTATCCATTTTAAACCGGAGTAACCTGGGGCGATGGATCATCCGCGTGCCGACCGGTATTACCCCAGGGTCTGCGGGCGAGTTTCAGGCCTGGTTCGGTACCGATGCGGACTGCCTGGATTATCTGGACTGGCTGCGCTGGCCGGATGGCTTCGCCTGCCCGGACTGCGGTCATGCGGGTGATGGCGGCTGGGCGATGGCCCCAGTGGCACACCAACGGCCTCCGGTCACGTGCCGGTGTGCAGGAACCTCGCGGCCTCCGGCAAGGCCATGGGTTCGACCCGTGAAGCTCGCGAAGTAGCTTAGTGCCGGTCGTGAAGCGTCCGTTCAAGGATCCCTCATCGGACACCACCCGACCGACCTCGCCTGCACCAGTCACTAGCGCGAATTCGTCTCAATAGACCCGTCCGGTGACCGTCTCAGCTGTCGGGGGCTATGCGTACGCTCCGCACATGACCATCCCCTCAGGCGGGATCTTGATCGGTACGCCCGCCGCCCCGCCGACGAGCAGGACCTCACCGCCCAACGCGTCGCGCGGAAGCCGCCGAGGCGCTGCGGGCCGGTGCGGCCCGCGTCGCGGTGATCGCGCGGCCGGTGCTCTACGCGGCGGTCTGGCGTTCGTCGAGGAACTGCCACCAGGCGCGGGCTCCGTCCGCTGCCGCGCTGGTCACCTGCGCGGGACTGGCGGCGGTGGCGGCCAGCGCGCTGGCCGTCCAGTCGGCGTGGTCGGCTTCCAGGTCCGCGTGCACATCCCAGAACGCCACGCCGGGGCCGTCGATGCCGTAGTGGCGGCGCAACCCGGCGGCTTTCGTCGCGGCGACGGCGGCGGCCTGGGTCTCGTAGGCGGCGAGCACGCCGAGCCCCCGGACCGGGTCGCTTGCGGCGGCTGACAGCTGCAACCCGGTAAGGGACCGCGTGGCCAGAGTAGGCGGCGCGCCGCACCGTGCCCCGGCCGCGGCGGCGAAGGTGTCGAACAGGTCCAGGTGCGGCGCTGGGCGGCCGAGCTCGTCGGACAGGTTGGCGTTCACCGCCGCCCGGGCCGGGCCATCCGGCAGGTTCGACGCGACCTGGCTGAGGACCTGCGGCAACGCCGCCTCGATATGCCGGTACTGCTCGGCGTAGGCGGCGAGCTCGCCGCTGGCCAGCGTCCCGGCCTCCCAGCGGCGGTAAAACGGGTGATCGAGCAGGCGCTTGCCGCCGATCCCCGCCCAGATAAGACCAGCGGCCTGCGCAGCATTCAATGGCATGGCCGCAACGCTAGCATCAGCGGCCCCCAGCACCAGGGGGCGCGCGCCCCCGCGCCGGCGCCGGTGACTCGCGCAGGTCCGAAGGGCAGGAGCGGGAGTGCTGCCGGGGAACCGGGACCGGTGGCTCTAGCCTTCCGAGATCAGCGCGCCGAACAGTTGCGCGTAGCGGAGCAGGTGCAGGTCGCCTACGTAGTGCTGCGCAATATGGGAGTGAGCGGCGCGCCCGATCTGGCTGGCTTCGCCGGGGTGGTCGAGTAGCCGCCGTACCGCTGACCCGAAGGCTTCCAGGTCCCGGGGGTCGGGCAGCAGGATGCCGGTGCCGTCGGCGATCTGGTCGTTGATCCCGCCGACGGCCGAGCCGACGACGGGCCGCGCTTTCCACATGCCCTCGGCCACGGTCAGCCCGAACCCTTCGGCGAGGCTCTTTTGCGTGATGACGGTGGCGTGCCGTTGCAGCGCGTTGACCATGGCGGCGTTTTCGCCGGGGTCATCGAGGGGCAGGGTGACCAGCAGGACCCGGGCGCGGACCGCGGCCGGCAGATCACGCCATTGCAGCAGGCAGTCGCCGAATACGGCAGCGCCTTCGGGGTCATCGGTGACCCCGGCGACCGCGGGGCCGGCCAGCACGAGGTATCCGCTGCCGCCGGGTGCGACGTACTCGGCGAAGCCCCGCATCACTCCGGGCATGTCCTTGAGCTGGTCCCAGCGGGAAACCTGAACCAGCAGCGGATCGCCGGGGCCGGGGCGGCCGTCGCCGGTGATGCTCGCGGACCGGATAACGACACCTGCGCTGCCGTCGCTGCGCGTGAAGGACGCTGGCCCGTCCGGCGCGGCGCCGTCCAGGACGCCGATCCTGGCCAGGATGGCCCGCACGGTGTCGTCATCGAGGTGCTGGTTCTTCGGGGAGAAGGGATCGATCGACGGCGGGATGGTCCAGATCCTTTCGCCCGGAACCCACGGTGGCGCGTACTGGCGGCGGGAGAAGACGTATCCCTTCGCGGAGGCCAGGTGCGGGCGCAGAAAGTTCCACCCGGCCCGGGTAGCGTCGTTTTCCCAATCCACGCCGATGTGGCAGCGCCATGCCACCTGAGCGCCGGCCCGCGACAATGCCGTGGTCAGCCCGGCGGTCTGCGGATCGTGCAGCAGCACGAGATCTCCTGGCCGTATCTGGTCGAGCAACTCGGCAGCGTTCGCGGCGAGCATCCGTGCGTAATGGCCGGCCTCGGCCTCGTTGAGAGGGCCGCCGGCTTGCTCACCGTGGATCTGATTGTGCACGCGCTTGGTGAGCACGAAGAACTCCGCATCACCGGTGATCACCCGCCAGCGGACCGGGATATCAAGATCCTGGACGTACCCGATGAGCACGTGCAGCATCTCTGCCACCCCACCGCCAACCGCGGTCGAGCTGACGTTCCAGACGGTGCGCCCGGCCAGCCGCTGCCGGAACTGCTCAGCCGCCCGGACCAGGCGTGTGTGCCGTTCGCCGCCGATAACCTGCTCCAACTGAGCGACAGGGCGCCGCGCCACCTCCACTGACTCCACCAGACTCACCATCGGCCCCCCTCCGCCGGCAACCCACATAGCTAGCCTAAGTCCCGCAGGAACGCCGGAAATTACATAACCCTAGGTCAGCACGTTCCCTCAGCGCCCTGCGCGATGAGGGCGGAATCACCGGGACCACCCGAAAGTCGCCCCGGCCGACCTGACGGATCACGAGAGCCAGAGCCAGTCAGATACCTCCCTGGGGGTATGCGAAATTGCCTCTGCCGCCCTGGCCAGCCGCGGCGGCCAAGTCCCGCGCACGCACGCGGGAGGGCCCGCAGTACGCGTACGGCTCATAGCTTCGGCACGTATCCGGCATGATCAAGGTTCCCAGCGCACCTCGCCGCGACACCGATCGCAGACACGTTCTAGCGCCGTCGGCAGCGGGGGAAGCCGCTGGTCAGAAGGTAGTCTCGCTGGTCGGCGGGCGGATCGGCTAGCATGCTCGGAGTCTCCCGCCGGTGTAGCTCAGTTGGCAGAGCAGCCGTCTTGTAAACGGCAGGTCAGCGGTTCGAATCCGCTCACCGGCTCCCAGTTAGATAGCTGTTATTCGGACAACAGCGTTCGAATCCGTGGAACGGTTCGTGGAACGGATGTCATATCTGCGGGCTATTCTGCTGCCATGCCGAGGGCCGTCAAGGGGCACATAGAGCAACTGCCCAGTGGGTCATACCGGGTCTCGGTGTATGCCGGGGTTGATCCGCTTACCCGGCAGGAGATCCGCCTTAGGTCGACGGTCAAGGGCGAGCTACAGGCGCAGATTGAGCTCGGCAGGCTTCTTAAGGAAGCGTCCGAAGGCCGAACGCCCGAGGTCAACGCGACCATGGCGGGGCTGATGGACCAGTACATGGCGATCGCCGAATGGGACGTGTCTACCCGGCAGACCAACGAGGGCTTCATCCGGCGCACGATCAAGCCCGCCCTGGGCCACCTGGAGGTCCGGAAGGTGCGCGGGCCCATCCTGGACAAGTTGTACACGCGGCTGAAGTGCTGCGGTGATCTGTCCTGCACGGGCAGGCCGTTCACCGAGCACCGCAACGTCCCGGCCCTGACGATCAACCCGGACGACTCGCGGCCAGCCTGGCGGCAGGTCAGCGGGACACTGGAGGAGGCCATCCGGTCCGGGCTCCTGGCCCCGGGCGAGGAGCTGCCGTCGATCACCGAGCTGAGCGCTCTGCAAGGCATCGGCACGGGCGTGGTACGCCACGCCATGAAGGTGCTCGCTGCGGACGGCCTGATCATCGCCCGGCACGGCCGCGCCACCGTCGTCGCTGGAGAACCCAGCGACGACCCGGCGCCGAACCGGAGGCGGCCAGGTCCCGGCCACGACTGCCGCGGCGCAGGATGCCGTCCGCATGTGTGCCATCCCATGAAGCCGAACACGATCCGTGGCATTCACAGCATCCTGTCCGGCGCGTTCGCCGCAGCGCAACGCTGGGAGTGGACCGACCGGAACCCGGCTGAGTCAGCTAAGCCTCCTACCGCCATCCGCCAGACGATCGCGGCCACGTCACCCGAAGCCGTCGCCAAGGTGATAGCCGAGGCTCGCAAGCGGGACGCCGCCCTGGGCCTGTACCTGTGGCTCGTGGTGGTCACCGGCGTCCGCCGCGGCGAGCTGTGCGGCCTCCAGGTCCGTGACATCCACCTGGACCAGGGCTTGATCCACGTTGCATTCAACTACGTCGTCCGCGGCGGCCAGCGTGTCCGTAAGGACACCAAGACTCACCAGGACCGGTGGCTGGCCATCGACCCAGACACATGCGCGCTGATCGCTACTTACCTCGATGAGATCAGGGCCGCGCTGGCGGCCGTCGGCGTCGAGCTGCCCGACGACGCTTACCTGTTCTCCAACGATCCCGCGCATGCCCGGCCGTGGAACCCTGACTGGGCGACCCACAGAGTCGCTGACGCCGCCGACGCGGTCGGGGTGGAGCTGGACATCAAGGGCGGTCGGCATTACACCGCCAGCCAGCTCCTCGCCGGCGGCTTCGACTTGCGGAACACTGCCGCTCGTCTCGGCCATAGCGGCGGCGGCGCAACCACGCTCCGGCATTACGCCGACCCGGTTCCCGAGGTCGACCGGCGAGCCGCCGCCTACCTTGCGCGGCTGACCGCCGGATCCAGCTCTACCGATGCGCATTGAGGACCGGATCATGCATTCCCCTATGTTGGCCCGACGGCCTTAAGGACAGATGAGGGCTAACTAAGCCCTCAGGATGTCTAGCCGGCGCGCCGCCGGCCTGCGCTCGCGAGCGTCAACCGGCGGTAGCCGGATCAATGATCACCACGACGCGACGGTTGAGCGGCTGTCCGGACGGGCCGTTCGGCGCGACCGGATCGGTGTCCCCGTCGCCGACAGCCTGCAGTCGGCTGGCCGCCACATTGTTGGCGACCAGCCAGTTTAG
>Ga0302320_10029342_pt1 | contig 10525 bp, 13 predicted proteins | sample Bog_T0_3_FD_202130 | JGI IMG/M metagenome (GOLD analysis project Ga0302320, IMG submission 202130) | Peat permafrost microbial communities from Stordalen Mire near Abisko, Sweden - Bog_T0_3 | ecosystem: Environmental > Terrestrial > Soil > Wetlands > Peat | place: Sweden: Abisko, Stordalen Mire... | reverse complement strand
AGTCGTGCTTCGAAGAAACAACCTATCTGCTCTGGAACGGCATACTCCCCAACCAGTTGGCCCTGCGCGAGTTCTCGTCGCAACTGGCCCTGGCCCGCTCGCTCGACCAGCGGATTATCGACATGCTGCGCAGCTTTCCGAAATCCGCCACGCCCATGGAGGTTCTGCGCACGGCGGTTTCCGCGCTGAGCTTCTACGACGCCGATGAGAAAGACAACTCGCACGACGCCAACGTCCGCAAAGCCTACAACTTGACCGCACAAATAGCCATGATCGTGGCCATTTACGATCGCATCCGCAAGGGGCTCGAAATTGTTCCGCCGGACCGGTCGCTCTCCCACGCCGGAAATTTTCTCTGGATGCTCAACGGAGTCAAACCAACGGAAACCGCGACAAAAACGCTGGATGTGGCGCTGGTTCTGCACGCCGACCACGAATTGAATGCTTCAACTTTTGCCGCGCGTGTGATTGCCGCTACCTTGTCTGACATTCACTCGGCCGTTACAGGGGCGATTGGCGCGCTCAAAGGGCCGCTGCACGGCGGGGCCAATGAGGCTGTGATGCGGCTTCTCTATGCCATCGACAAGGCGGGCGCCGATCCGGTCGAGTATGTGAAGGGCATGCTTGCGGCACGGCAGAAGATATCGGGCTTTGGGCATCGGGTCTACAAGACCGAGGACCCACGGGCCACACACCTGCGCCGCATGAGTGAGCAGTTGGGCAAGGATGCTGGCCAGCCCAAGTGGTTCGATATGTCGCGCGCCATTGAGCTCCACATCAACGCCGACAAGAAGCTCAACGCGAATGTGGACTTCTATTCCGCGTCGACTTATGCAACATTGGGCATCGACATCGATCTCTACACCCCGATTTTCGCGATCAGCCGGATCTCGGGCTGGGCGGCGCACGTGATTGAACAGCTGGATGACAACCGCCTGATACGGCCGCGCGCGGAGTACATTGGGCCGGAATATCCGTCGCCTTATGTTGCCATTGAGGAACGCGGGTAACCGACACTGTTTCCAATGTTCATATCAAAAATAGACCTGTCATCCTGTGCGAAGCGTGCTTCAGCGAAGTCGAAGGACCTCCTTTTCGGGAGCAACCTGACTCGCGTTGCGAGTTTCGTCTGCAATGAACAGATGCAGGTGTGGGGGCAGCCAAGGGATCCCGCTGACTTGCCTAACTCGCTATCTCCGCGAAGCGGAGGCTGACTTGCTAAACGTCTCGAAATCTCAGCCCATTCACTTCCTTGTTCATGAGGGGCCTATGACCCGACGGAACCGGCCCACAATCTTTTCCAGCAATTTGCAGATTAATTCGCGGAAACGCGCACAATCGATTTATGGTCTCCAGAGCGCCCAAAAATCCCGGTTTCGAGTCCCGCATTTCGACCTGTCCGCCATCAAAAAATGCCCCACCCCTCCCCCGTTTTCCTTCTATGCTTCTGAAAACATTAATGTTACGTTGATTTTGGCCCGAAACGCCTGCGAAAACAAACAACTTACGGATTATTTGAACCGGGACGCCCTGCTTCCTACATCCAAGTTTGCAAGCAGGTGAGCAATGGCCATCAGACAATTCTCAGTTGAGCGGTTCAGCCTGGTTTCGTCCAGGACTTTCGCGGAGATCGTTGCGGGTCTGGACGCGGCGGTTGGGCATCCGGATATGCGCGATTTCGGCAGAAATGTCCTCGCGGCGAAGTCGTGGCAGGAGCTGGAAAAGGTGATCCACGGCTTCGTAGGCCCCTCGGGGTTCATGGAGTTTACGCGCTTCAACATGGGGCTGATTCTTCAGAAGGAACAAGGCGAGGCCGCGCCGAAAATCCAGCGATTTGTGATCGGAAATCCCCTGGTGATGAAGCGGATGGCGGAGCATGTGCATGACGCTGCTTCGTATGCGCCGGTGACCATTCTCATCGATGAGCGCCCGGACGGAGTTCACATTTCCTATGACAGGATGGAGAGTTACCTTGCGCCGTATGGTAATCTGGCGGCGCTGCAAGTTGCCCACGAACTGGATGCGAAAGTGGAGGCCCTGCTCACTGAGATTGCAGGATAGAAAACACAAATTCACTCCCAAATACCACTCGCTTCCCGGATTTCAGGTCAGTTCAGGAGCAACCAGCACATCTTGACTCCTGAAAGGACAATTCCATGATCCTTGGTTTGAGTTTGGAGCAGTTTACCTACCTCCACGTGTTCCTGAGCCTGGTTGGGATAGCGGCCGGAATATTCATCGTCTTCGGCCTGCTGACCTCGCGGAAGCTCCCGATTCTGAGCGCGCTCTTTCTGGTCACTACGGCTGCGACCAGCCTGACGGGTTTCCTGTTTCCATTCAAGGGCGTTACGCCGGGAATTATCCTTGGGATCCTGTCATTGATCGTGCTGATTCTGGCGATCGTTGCACTCTACGTCGGGAAACTCGCCGGCGCCTGGCGCGGGACTTACGTCATTTCAGCCTGTGTAGCTTTCTACTTCAACTTCTTCGTTCTGATTGCGCAGAGCTTCGCCAAGGTGCCGGCCCTGCACGCGATCGCGCCCACGCAGGCGTCTCCCGCCTTCGGCATCACACAATTGGCTGTTTTGGTGATTTTCATTCTGCTGACAGTTCGCTCCTTCAAGAAATTCAGGCCTGCGTAATCGCCTGAATTGAGGCCTCTTTACGCGCGGCGGGTCTTCCAGAGCGTATACAAACCCCACGCGGCCAGGGTGCAGTTATCCCGGATCGTCCCATTGAGAAGCATCTCTTCGAATCGATCGATGGAGACGCATCGCACCACCAGGTCGTGTTCCTCCGGGTCGGGATCCTTCTCTGTCTCCGACAACCCGGTGGCCAGAAACACATGATGCTTCTGCCGCGTGAATCCATAGGCAATCCAGTTCCATCCAAGGTAGGTCATCTCTGCGGCGTCAAGGCCCAATTCCTCTTTCAGTTCCCCGCGGGCAAGCTCTTCAGGATTCTCAACCTCCATCTCCCAGCCGCCCTGGGGAAGTTCGAGCGCTCGCTCGCCGATGGTGTAGCGGAACTGCTCCACGAGCCACACCTGGCCGTTGTCGACGGGCAGGATGATGGCCGCGTCTTCCTTCTCGACGACGCCATAAATGCCGCGCTTGCCGTTGGAACGGAGAATCTCGTCCTCGCGCAGGCGCATCCACTGGTTCTTGTAGATTTCGCGGGTGGAAAGGGTAGTAATCGTGCGGCCTGCGCCGGGTTCGCCGGGATTCATTCGGACTCCTTAAAGCGAGGATTTGCCCGGCAATTGGGGCCCGGCAACCTCGTCAACATGGAAAGCTCATCATAGATGCCCATCGCGCCCGGCCAGATCAAAATCTGTTATTCAACGCGCGAGCGGTACTTCCTGAGCCTGCCCATCAGCGACGCGGGGCCGCTGACCGCCAGCTTGACCAGATTGCCCTCATACTCACGGCTGTAAACGACCATTCCTGCATCGATGGCCGCGAGCACGCCGCCTTCATGCTGCGGCACGCTCAGCTCCGCTTCGACGACTGGATCGGAGTGCAACGCGCTGTCGATTGCCTTCAGCAGCGTCTCCATGCCCTCGCCGGTATAGGCCGAGACCGCTGCCTCGCTCGCGGGCTGGCTCTGGGCACGAGAGAGAAAACCCTCGCGCTCATGGCTATCGAGCAGGTCAATCTTGTTCAGGACTTCGATGCGCGGCTTGGCGAGCGAATCCAGTTCGCCGAGGACCTTTTCTACCTGGGCTTTCTGTTCCTCGCCGTAGGTAGAAGACGCGTCGCGGACGTGCAACAGCACCTCAGCCTGGGCCACTTCCTCAAGCGTCGCCCGGAAGCTGGTGACAAGCGTATGGGGCAGGTTGCGAATGAAGCCGACCGTGTCCGACAGGAGCACTTTGCGGCGGCTGGGTAATTCAATGGCGCGGAGCTTGGGGTCGAGAGTGGCAAACATGCGCGATGAGGCCAGCACCTGGGCGCCAGTGAGCCGGTTGAACAGGGTGCTTTTCCCGGCATTGGTATAGCCCACCAGGGCCACCGTGGGCACAGGGACTGCCTCTCGCCGCTGGCGCTGCTGCTTGCGAACCCGGCGCACTGCATCAAGCTCGCCCTTCAAGTGATCGATGCGGGCCTGAATCCGGCGGCGGTCGGTTTCCAGCTTAGTCTCGCCAGGGCCGCGCGTGCCGATGCCGCCTCCCAGCTGGGACATGGCCTTGCCCTTGCCTGTGAGCCGGGGCAGCATATATTCGAGCTGCGCCAGTTCCACCTGGAGCTGCCCTTCGCTGGTTCGTGCGTGGCGGGCAAAGATGTCCAGAATCAGTTGCGTACGGTCGAGTACGCGGCAAGGCAAGAACTTCTCAAGGTTGCGCAGTTGGGTCGGGGAAAGGTCGCAGTCGAAGAGCACCAGGTCAGCTTCAACGGAAGCGGCGATGCCGGCAATCTCCTCCACTTTGCCGGAGCCGATCAGGGTTGCCGGGTCAAGGCGGGCGCGACGCTGCGTGACCTCTGCGGCGACGATGCCGCCGGCGCTGGCTACCAATTCCCGGAACTCGGCGAGAGACTCCTCTGGGTCGAGGGCGCTAGAAGCGTAGGGAACCGCTTGGCCGAGGAGAGCCCCACCGGCTTTGAGGTCTGAGGATCCTGTCTCGTCCGGTGTGTCCCGGTCCGTTTCCGGGCGCACCGACGCGCTACGCGCACCAGCGGTACCGGCGCGGCTTCCGCGCGGGCGGCCAGACCGGCCCAGGTCCACTTCCACCAGGACCGCCCGTTCAGGCTTGACCCCCGAACCAGCCGTCCTGTTCTCTTCAACCGCCAATCGAGACCGCTTCCCGCTTACTATCGCTGCTCCGCGGTTAGCGGCGCCCCTGAGGCGACCGACATCGGCGTCGGCCCCGTGCCCGTCCCCATGGCTACCGGCCGATGCTCCGTATGCATCACGCTCCGGTTGCTGACGACGGTGGAAATGGCATGCTTGAAGATCAACTGCTCCTGGCTATTGTTCTCCAGAAGCACCGAATACTTGTCAAAAGACCGGATTTTTCCGGTAAGCTTGACGCCGCTGACCAGATAAATCGTAATCGGTGTCTTGTCTTTGCGAACTGTGTTCAGGAATGTGTCCTGAATGTTTTGTGCCGGCTTGTTCTCCATGTGCCGATCTCCTACTCTCTCTTATTCGTGTTGAGATGCAACTTCTCCGGTTAAAGCACAAGTGAGCGGAAACAGCTCCGGAAGCCCGGTCGCCGTATTTTTCCGCAATGGCTCAACAATAGAACGATTAACCAACCTTTTCAACTCCGTGCCAACGCGGGAGACCCCTTTGAGCAGGTAATTGCAGGTTTCCGCGAACCCGGAAGCTTCGCCCCGGTGCACCCAGTAGGAGATACCGTAACGAAGCTCGGAACTCCTTTTTATCTGAGCTGAGACCGCTTGCATGTTCCCAATTGCTCAGCCTGTGACTCCTGAAATGAGACGTCAGGCTTTGGCTGCTGGTACCATATTGAGGTGCAAGACGCAGCATCAACTCCTTCCGTTCCGGCCGCTTCGGTGCAGCCTGTTCCAATGCTGGACCTGAAGAGGCAGTACCGCCCTCTGCACCAGGAACTGCTCGAAGCCCTCGACAATGTTCTTCAGACGCAGCAGTTTATCCTTGGGGAGCCGGTAGCCGCGTTTGAAAAGTCGGCCGCCGCCCAACTCGGCGTGGGACATGCGCTGGGATGCTCATCCGGGACGGACGCACTCTGGCTGGCGCTGGCCGCGGATGGCATTGGACCGGGCGATGCGGTAGTTACTACCCCTTTCAGCTTCTTTGCTTCGGTCAGCTCCATTCTGCGTGCGGGAGCGACTCCCGTTCTTGCCGACATCGACCCTGGCACCTTCAACCTTTCGCCGGCCACCGTCGAGGCGGTTCTGAACGCACCTCAACCTACGCCGATTCGGGCGATTCTGCCGGTGCATCTTTATGGGCAGTGTGCGGATTGGGGCTCTTTTTCCGCGCTGGGGCAGAAATTTGGACTGAAGCTCGTCGAAGACGCAGCACAAGCCTGGGGGGCTGAATGGAAGGGCGGGAAGGCTGGCGGCTTAGGCGATACAGCCGCTTTCAGCTTCTATCCGACCAAGAACTTGAGCGCGGCTGGGGATGCAGGCCTGGTGACGACCAACTCGGCCGAGTGCGCCGAGCGCGTCAAATCGCTGCGCCAGCATGGAATGCGCCGCCGGTACTACCACGACGAAGTGGGCTGGAATACGCGCATGGATGGGTTTCAGGGAGCAATTCTCTCCGTCAAGCTCAAGTACATCGACGGCTGGAATCAGGCTCGGCGCACAGTGGCCAAGCGCTATCATGTGCTGTTCCATGCGGCGGGGCTGGCTGAGTCCGGCACGTATCCCGCGCACGGCGCGGTGCTGCCGCATGAGGTTCCGGGCAGCAGGCACGTCTGGCACCAATACATCATCCGCACGCGCCGGCGCGATGCTCTTCGCGAGTTTCTGACGATGCGGAAGATCGGGTCGGAGATTTACTATCCTGTGCCGCTGCACCTGCAGGACGCGCTCAAACATCTCGGCTACGGCGAAGGAAGCTTTCCTGAGGCGGAACGAGCGGCAAAAGAGGTGCTGGCGCTACCGATTTTTCCGGAGTTGCGCGAGGACGAGCAACAAACCGTCGTGGCGGCAATTGCTGAGTTTTTAAGCTAACGGTAGACTTCGCGCCTGTTCCCAACCCGAACCACCAGGATTCGCACCGCATGATCTTGAATCTCGCAGACGACGCGATAGTCGCCGATTCGGTACGTCCAGAGACTTCCAAGAATATTGCCTTGCAAGGCGTGCCCCAGGATGCGAGGGTCATCCAGGGGCGCGATTCGATTGCGCAGAAAGTCCGTGATCCGACGGGCTATTTGCTTGTCCAGCTTGGCAAGATCTTTCTTTGCGGCGTCTTCAATCTCAATCAACCAAGCCAAGATCGCGCTCCACTTCTTCCAGGGAGTGGGTGTGGCTGCGACCAGCTCTCAAGTCGGCAAGACGGTTCTCGGCAATGAAGAGGTCCTCGGCATCCTCCCGATCAGGGCTGTCGTATCTCCCGGATTGGATCAGTGGCCAAGCAATTTCGTAAGGCAACACAGATTCATGCTGTGAACGCCAATGCGCGTCGATTCCGTCCCAACCATTGCCACGAAACCGATGCCCGCACTCCGGACAAACCTTCTGAAGTCGTGTGGTTTGATTAGGCCCGCCTCTGGGCTCGTCGTCTTCGAGCAGACGGAGCGCGACGTCCCGGACAAGTCGGTCGGGAGCTATGCCCTCCAAGCTGGCGATCTGTGCCAGCTTGGCTTCTTGTTCGGGCGTGAACTGGACTTCCATGGATTGAAGTGTTGCAGTACCACAGCGCCCTGTCAAGAGCATCGTCCTCGTTCGGCGGCTCTCTGAAGACTCCGAGGTTAACTCACCGTAACAGCCGCGACTTCGTAATCTCCTACACTCGGAATCGTAAAGCGCAGCAGCTGGTCTTTCACATGGAAGGGTTCGGTCTTCTCAGCGCACAGAAGCTCAACCGATCGCACCTTGACGCCGGGCGGCAGGCGGAGACTTACCGTCTGCGGACCTAGCGGATAAACCGATTGCATCCAGCCATGATGAGCGTTGGGGCTGGTGTAGTTGAGCACATGCACGGCATAACCTGGGTTTGTTTCCCATGCGAAAAGTTCAACGAATCCATCTCCTTCGACGCTGACCACGCGCTCATCGCGGGTGATCCAGCGGATGGTGTTGTGGAGCAGGCGCAGCAGGTCGCCGTGGCCGGTTAACCAATAGGTGCGCTCAATGTCGCCGGGAAAATACGCGACGCGGCTGGCGCCATTTTCGCCGAGCACTACCCCTGGCTCATCGGTGTGTGAGGGCGAAGGATAGGCGAGCTCCGGTGGGTAGCGCACAAACCCCGGGACGACTGTCAGCACCGCATCGCGCACCGGTTTGAGAGGCACTCGATTCTGGGCGCCGGGCAGCCAGTTGGTGTCGTGAAAGCCATCGAGAATTGGATGCTCGCGCTCGATTCGTCCGTAATACGCGTTGCCGTTGGTGCCGATGGCTTCGCCGGCCTTGCTGATTCCCAACAGATCGGCGAGGCCGAATTCCGCGCGCTGCTTCAAGTCCTCGTCGTACAGGCCGGTCTCGAAGCTGGCCATGATGGAGCCGCCGCGGTGGGTGTATTCGCGAAGCTGTTCGCACTGCCGATCGCTGAGCATGGCGATATTGGGGAGCAACAGGACGCGGTATTTGGCCAGGCGCTCTGGCTCGAGTCGTTCTTCATGCACAAAGTCGAACGCGAAACGGCCGGAGAGAAGTGCTTCATAAATTCCATGCGTTGTTTCGCGCATATATGTGTGCGAGCGGGCCGCGGAGGGACCGGGGTAGAGAAGTTGCGTGCTCTGGCCGATCACAACGCCGATGTTGGCGATAGAGCGGCGGACCTTCAAATGAGTATCGTGCTTTTGAGTCCACTTGAAGTAATCGGAGCCTACCTTTTGCCAGCGGCGGTCTTCGCCAAATCCCGCCTCTGAACCGATGAAGTGGTAGTAAGGAACCAGCCCGCTGGCGACTGTTTCGTTCAACCACATTTTCGCTTCGGCGGCGTTTTTCGCGGCGTTGCGCCATGGGACTTCGCTGGTGGAGTAAGCAGCGGTGATGTTGGCGGCGAACTTGCCATCGAGTACGGCGTTGCACACGCGGCCTTGCAAAGTGGCTCCCCATACGGCGGGATCCTCGTTGGTGCGGCCTTGGTTGTCGCCTTGAAACCAGACGGCGGTCTTCCCCAGGCGATCGAGATTTGGACCGGCATGGACGTTGCCGCCCAGGTTCGCGAAGAAAAAGCTGTCGGGCCTTTTCTCTTTGGCGATTGCGTCGTATTTGTTCCATAGCTCAAAGAGACGGTCGTTGAAGGCGCGCCAGTAGGCGACGGTATTGGGCGGCGGAAGCTTGCTGCAGATTGCGCAGTGACACTCCGGAAGACTGCCGAGGGGCGGCCATCCGTTGGTGTAAAAGCAATCCACGGCGTAGAGCGAATTCACTTCGCGCATGATCGCGGGAACGTAGTCGTCCATGTAGGTGGAAAACATGCAGGTCTTGAAGAGGCGCGGCTCTTCTCCGCTGAACTGCACGGAGCCGTCGCGGTTGCGCATGGCCCACTCGGGATGCGCTTCAAGAGCGTCGCCCCAGTTGAGGTCGGGGCTCATGCGCGCCACTACGCGCATGCCACGCTTGCGGGCTGCAGTTACGCATTCGCCGAAAAAGTCCCGGCCATTGAGAAATTTTCCGTGGCGATGAAACTGCACCTTCGACGGGTAGTAGGCGAGAATGCCGGTCACGCTGATGTAGACGATATCTGTGCCGCAGTTGTGCCAGTAGTCGGCCCATTCCTCGATGTTCATGACGGCGGGGTCGTGCTCGGTCATGTTGCTCTGGCCTACGCGGCGGATGCGCTGCTGCCAGGGCTGCTTTGTTTCGTCCAGCGGGTCAAGGCGCGAGGGCAGCGCGACCATCACTTGCGAGGAGGCCAGCGCGTCAGCGACTTCTTCAGCCGATGCCGCCTGTGCGGAATTCAGAGTCTCCAGAGCGGCGGCCAGGGGCAGCGCGGCAGCCCCGGTGGTCAGGCCGGTTTTCAGAAAGGTGCGGCGGTTCAGCATCGGTCCACTCCTCAAGTTCCAAACCTTGAAAGAATACCTGTGGCCCCGAATCAAACACCAGACCTTGGTTTGAATGTGGGTCAAACCCACTGATTTAGAATCAAACCAGTTATGAAATGTCCTTATTGCGGTTTCGCGCAGGATCGCGTGGTCGACTCGCGCGAGAGCAAGGAAGCCGACTCGATCCGTCGGCGGCGCGAGTGCGAGAGCTGCAATCGCCGCTTTACCACGTACGAGCGCATCGACGAGATTCCCTACATGGTGGTCAAGAAGGACGGGCGTCGGGAGCGTTTCGATCGGCAGAAGGTTTTGAGCGGTCTACTGCGCGCTTGCGAAAAACGGCCGGTGCCGGCGAGCAAACTGGAAGCGATTGTCGACGCAACCGAGAGCTTTCTGATGGACGCTCCTGAACGCGAACGGACTACGAGCGAAGTGGGCGAGCTGATCATGACGCATCTCAAAGGGCTGGACACGGTGGCTTATATTCGGTTCGCATCGGTCTATCGGGATTTCAAGGATGTGCGGGAGTTCAAGGAAGAACTCGAGGGCCTGCTGGGCGGACGGAGCGGGAGCAAAGGAAAGAAATAAGAACCAAGGATAGCCGAGTCGGGATGAAAAAGTTCGTCGCGAAAACGTTTCGAGCATTGGCTGCTGCAGACGCTGCCCATGAAGTTTTCGAATGGTTTGTCACCCTTGGCGTTATTGCAGGATTTGTAACCTTCAAGATTCTGATGAAGATCTTTGCGCATTGAAGATGGAGAAACATGACGGAAACAAAAGCTCACAAAGTAACTCTCGTACCGGGCGATGGCATAGGTCCCGAGGTAACTCAGGCTGTAGTACGCATCATTGAAGCTACTGGAGTCAAGTTCG
>Ga0302320_10029340_pt1 | contig 10526 bp, 6 predicted proteins | sample Bog_T0_3_FD_202130 | JGI IMG/M metagenome (GOLD analysis project Ga0302320, IMG submission 202130) | Peat permafrost microbial communities from Stordalen Mire near Abisko, Sweden - Bog_T0_3 | ecosystem: Environmental > Terrestrial > Soil > Wetlands > Peat | place: Sweden: Abisko, Stordalen Mire... | reverse complement strand
GTTGCTTCGACCACTCTCCTTCCAGCACAGACCACGACCAACGCGGCCCCGGTCACTCTCACTTTTGGCAACATTGATGCAAGTACGAATGCTGCGCCAGCGGTTACCGATGCGACGAATGCGCCAGCCTCCACTGAAACGGCAACTCCATCTGCACCCGCCGGAGTCGCGCAAGCGGCACCTGCTGCCCCTCCTTCTGCTGAGGTGGTAGCACCAGCTGCGCTGCCATATAGCATCGCCAGCGGCTTTCTTCTCGCTTTGATGGCATTTGGTTCCATCTTGGGTTTTCTCCTCTATCAATCCGGCCTGACAAGGGCGAAAAACTGTGGTCATACGGTAACGTTGCTTCTGGTCGGGACGATGCTGGGCCTGATTAGCTTTTGGGTGGGAGGCTTTGCCGTGCAATCGGGCGGATTAGGGGACAACAACACAGTGCATTTGGCAGCCTCGCTCTATGGTCGGGCGATCAATGGCGCGCTGGATCACGAATTGGGTTTCATGGCGGGGGGCCACTATTGGGGGCTCATGGGAGATTCCAGTTTTTTTCTGATCACTTATCCGGACGCCCGCAATGCCGTCACCACGATCTTTTTGGGCCAGGCCGCGTTGCTGGTCATTGCCCTGGTGGCGACGATGGGGGCGGCCTTGGAGCGTGGCCGGATCATGCCTATGGCGGTTGTTGCGTTTGTGATTGGCGCGGTGATCTATCCTCTTTTTGCGAACTGGACCTGGGGCGGCGGCTGGCTGGCCGCCTTGGGGCGTGACTATGGCTTGGGAAATGGTTTTGTCGACATCGGCGGGGCTGGCGTGGTGCATGAAACGGCTGGTGTCCTGGCCCTGGCCCTGACTTTGGTGCTGGGACCGCGATACGGAAGGTTTATCCCGGAAAAAAAATCCCGTCCTATCGCCGGCCACAATCTGCCTTTCGTCGTACTTGGAGCTGTGATCCTGCTTCTTTCCTGGATGGCGGCGAATGCCTTGTTCGATTCCGGGGCTCAAGTTGTGCCGCACACTTCTACGTCGGTAGAACTTGCGGCGGTCAACACGTTATTGGCGGCAGGCAGCGGCCTGTTTTTTTCCCTCTTGCTGGCGTCATGGAGGAAGGGTCGGCCCGAGCCCGTGCAACTTTGTCGCGGGTTGCTCGGTGGCGCGGTCGCGAGTTGCGGATGCTGCGCCCTGATCGATCCATGGGCGGCATTCATTATTGGGGGCGTGGCCGGGCTTTTGGTTCAAGGTGCCGCCAATGGGATGAACCGGCGCGGGATTGATGATCCGACCGGTGCGATTGCCGTGCATGGATTGGGCGGCGCTTGGGGCGTACTGGCGACTGGACTCTTTGCCAATAATTCCATGACCATAGGGTTCAACGGAGTCGGTTCAGACGTGCGCGGCCTGTTCTTTGGCGGGGCCTGGCATCAACTCGCGGCTCAGGCCATTGGCGGCTTGACCTGCTTCGTGGTCGTATTTGTTCTCGGCTATGCGTGCTTCGGCTCGATCAAGAAAATCTTCGGCCTGCGGGTCGCACTGGCGGACGAAACCGGTGGACTCGACTGGCCGCAGATCGGTGCGCTCGGTTATCAGGGTGATGCTGAACCGGACGATCTTCCCGGCATAAAAAACTAACTCTTTTCAAGTCCGGCAAAAGCACGACAATCGCCCTTCAGCCATCGTCTTGCCTATGATTCTCAATCAGATTTCGACGGGAACCCGGTTGCTTCCGGGGCTGTTCCAGCGGCGCGCCGATCTCGCGCAAGCGTATGTCTTGGGTCTGGGCAACGATGGGTTGCTCCAGAATTTCGAGCTCGAGGCTGGCACCCGTAAATGGCTTCTCTTTCACGACGACGCCTCGTTTCAGAAATGGCATTGGGGCTGGGAATCACCCACCAGTGAAGTGCGTGGCCAGTTCCTCGGCTGCTGGATGATGGCCGCCGCCCGATTCGGCCAAACGACGGGGGATCCGCTGCTGCGGCACAAGCTGACCACAGTGATTGAACGTCTCGCGCTCTGCCAGAAGCGTAATGGCGGCGAATGGCTCGGCTCCTTCCCCGAAAAATACATGCGCTGGCTGCAGGAAGGTACGCCGCCGTGGGTCCCCCATTACGTCATTCACAAGACGCTGCTCGGGCTGCGCGAATCGTATCTCTACGGCGGAAATGAAACGGCCTTGGAGCTGGCGAAAAATTTCGTTTCATGGCTACAGCGCTGGTTTTGTTCGGTGGACCAGGCAACTCGCGAGCAAATCCTCGACGTGGAGACCGGCGGGATGCTGGAAGAACTGGCACGTCTTTACGAAATCACGAAGGAACCGCAGCACCTCGCGCTGGCACGGCTCTACAGCCGTGAACGGTTTTGGAACGAATTTCTCCGCGGGGAAGATGCCCTGACCAACCGTCACGCCAATACCACCCTGGCCGAAATACACGGCGCCGCTGCCATGTACGAAATCACCGGTGAGCAGCGCTGGCGCGACATCACGGAGGCCTACTGGAAATGTGCTGTAACCGATCGTGGCACCTTCTGCACCGGCGGGCAAAACTCGGGCGAAATTTGGTGCCCGCCCCACGAATTCGCTGCCCGGCTTGGCGACAAGACGCAGGAGCATTGCACGGTCTATAACATGATCCGTCTGGCCGACTACTTGTTTCGTTGGACGGGCGAGTCCTCCTACGCCGACTACATCGAGAAGAACCTCTACAACGGCATCCTCGCCGCGCAAAACGGCACGACTGGCATGGTGGCCTACTACCTGCCGCTGGCTGCGGGCTTGAAGAAAAAGTGGGGCCATCCCACGCGCGATTTCTGGTGCTGCCACGGCTCACTCGTGCAGGCGCACTCGTATGTGCCCTCACTTATTTACCATGCCACCGGCCAGGGACTGGCCATCACCCAGTACATTCCCAGCCATCTCGACTATTCTCTGAACGGCGCCAAAATCGAGATTTCCCAGGACTGGGGCGTCACCAGGGGTGGTTCGGGCATCGACAACGCGACGGTGGCCGGTCCCCGGCATCGGCCTAACGCCTGGCTGGTTGTCGTCAAAATCAAATGCGACCGGCCTTGCGAGTGGACGCTCTCCCTGCGTATTCCGGAATGGATTTCATCTCAAGCCATGCTCCTGGAAAACGGAATCGATACACCGATGCCGCCCAATGAACATGGATTTTTTGAGCTCCGGCGCACATGGGAGACCACGGAATTCACGATGGTTTTTCCGAGGAAAATAACGCTCAGCCCCATCCCCGATGAGCCCGGGACTGTCGCTTTCCTGGAGGGTCCGGTTGTATTGGCGGCAGTAACGGAAGAAGAGCGGCGTATCCAGATCGATCCCGCAAACCCCGCGGCATTCCTCGTCCCGGACAACGAGCGCCAGTGGGGCCAGTGGAGCGACACCTTTCGTCTCAAGGGCCAGCCGCGCGGCCTCCGCTTCCGGCCGCTCTACGACATTACTGACGAAGCCTACGCCGTCTATTTTCCAACGATCACCTGTACGTCCTCGACGGACGACGGTACCTGTTCCTGCTGAGGAGACGGATGCCTAAAACACCGTCCACGATAATCGATCTCGCTTCGCGCCGCTGGGAAATCCAGGGTTGGCGCCCGCAATATTGGGAGCTGCGCAAATCCAGCGAAACCAAGAACCAGTTCGTTCCGGAGTTCGGCCCGTACCCCGCCGTCGTGCCTGGATCGGCCCACACCGCGTTGCGCATGGCGGGCGTCATTGCCGACTGGAACAAGGGGCGTAAATCGCTCGATTGTGAGTGGGTGGAGCACCGGCAGTGGGAATTCTTTACGGAGTTCCGCGCTGGGGAATTGCCTTCGGGCGTCCCGCTGGTCCTGCATGCGGATGGCCTTGATTATTCGGGCTGGATCGTGGTCGATTTCAAGGTTGTCGCAACATTTAGCGGAGCCCTGCTGCGCCATCGCTTCGATGTTTCGAAGCAGCTTGCCGACGGAAAGGGCCACCGCCTGGCCATTGTCTTCGATCTTCCGCCGGAAGAACAGGGGCAGGTGGGACGGACTTCGCTCTCCAAGTATTTTAAGCCCCGCTATAACTTCAGTTGGGACTGGTGCGTGCGTCTGGTGCCGGTGGGCATCTGGGATCGCATCGTTTTGGAATGTGGCCCGCGCCCTGTCGAAGTGCTCCGGGTTACGACTACGACAACCGTCGACTTGAAATCGGGCGAAGTGACGGCCCTTGTCCGCAACAGCGGGAAACGGCCTGCGAAGGTGGAACTCCTCTTGCGGCGAGCCGACGGAAAAGTCGCGGCCCGATTTGTGACCAGCGCCGAGGGCGGCGAGCACACCGTCAAGCTGTCACTCTCCAAGCCGCGACTTTGGTGGCCCGGCGGCATGGGCGATGCCTATCTCTACGATCTCGAAATCCGCGAAGTGGCGACCAGCAAGGCCTCCCTCTTCCGCAGTCGCGTCGGCTTCAAGCATGTCCGCTGGCTGCCCTGCCGGGATGCACCCCCCGACGCCCGTCCGCTGCTATGCGAAGTCAATGGCCGCCGTCTTTTCCTGCAAGGAATCAATTGGACGCCCGCGCAACTCGATTACCCGGCCACAACCGATGCCGATTATCGCCGGCTCGTCGGCCTCTACCGGGATATGGGCTGCAACATCCTTCGCGTCTGGGGCGGTGGCTTCATCGAGAAGGAGATCTTCTACCGACTTTGCGATGAAGCCGGCCTTTTCGTCTGGCAGGAGTTTCCGCTTTCCTCCTCGGGCATCGATAACGACGCGCCGCACGACGCCAAGGTCGTCGCCACCCTAGAAATAATCGCCATCGATTACATCCGCCGGCGCGGCCATCACGCCAGCCTGCTCGCTTGGTGCGGCGGCAACGAATTGCAGACCTTGGCCAAGCGTCCCGACGGGCCAACGCGTCCGATCGATGAAAGGCATCCCGCCGTGGCCATGCTCCAGAAAGTCGTCGCGCGGGAAAATCCGGGCGTCCGCTTGTTCCCCACGTCGCCCAGCGGTCCGACCTTCTATGCCGAGCGGGGCAGGATGGGCAAGGGCCTCCACCATCACGTCCACGGCCCCTGGGATTCCGTCTCGACGGACAAATCCTGGCGCGACTACTGGAGCCACGACGATTCGCTTTTGCGCACGGAAACGGGCGTTTCCGGTACCTCCAGCGTCGCGCTGCTCAAAAAGTACGCGGGCGACGAAGCCGTCTGGCCGCCGTTTTTCGAGAATCCGTATTGGCGTCACAATTCCGCCTGGTGGCTCCAGTGGAAATTGCTGAAAACGCAAGTGAGCAAAGTCCCCGCGTCGCGCCGCCTGGCGACGTATGTCACGCTTTCGCAGGCCCGGCAGGCCCGTTTCCTCGCCCTCGCCGCGTCAACCTGCAGGAAACGCTTCCCGCAATGCACCGGATTTATCGTTTGGATGGGGCATGATGCCTGCCCCGCTCCGTCGAATACGTCCATTATCGATTTCGACCGGAAACCTAAACCGGCTTATGCAGCCTTGCGAAAAGTCTTCCGGGCCACCGTGCCGGTAGCCAGACCGCCGGATTGACCTCTCCAGCGGTTTTCCTATGCTGGCAGGGACTTCATTCATGACCACTCTGCCAAAGAAAACCATCGCGGTTTCGCTCGAGACCTTTCGCGATCAGGCGGCCGTTCCTTTGCTGGATCGCGCCCAGGAGACGATTCGCAAATCGCAGGAATATCTTCTCGGCGTGCAAAAGCCCGATGGCTACTGGGTGGGCGAGCTGATCGTCGATTCGACGTTGGTGTCCGATGTGGTTGCCTTCATGCACTGGACCGGCGAGGTCGATTTCAACAAGCAGTCCCGCTGCATCAAGCACTTGCTCGACCGCCAGCAACCGGACGGCGGATGGAACACCTATTACAAGGGGCCGAGCGAATTAAATGCGACCGTAAAGGCCTATTTTGCCATGAAGCTGGCCGGGTTTTCGCCGGACGATCCGCGTATGTTCAGGGCGCATGCAACGATCGTGCGCCTCGGTGGTATCCCCAAGTCGAACACGTATACCAAACTGTTTCTCGCCATGTTCGGGCAATATCCGTGGAAATATCTTCCGATCATTCCATCGGAAATTATTCTGTTGCCGAACTGGCTTTACTTCAATATTTACGAAATGTCGTCGTGGAGCCGGGCCATGGTGGTTCCGCTTTCGATTATTAATCACTTCAAACCGGTGCGCCATCTCCCGCCGGAGAAGCAGTTGCACGAACTATTCCCCTACGGCACCGAACATTCAAATCTCGACCTGCCGTTCGACAAGAAGCTTTTCACCTGGAAGAATTTTTTCCTCGCATGGAACCGGGTGCTCAAGTTTCTCGATACGCTACCTTGGAAGCCCTTCCGCAGCCGGGCCCTGAAGAAAGCTGAAGCCTGGATTTTGGAGCGGATCACGGAAGGTTCGGACGGTCTCGGCGCCATTTTCCCCAGCATGATGTACTCGCTCATGGTGTTAAAGACGCTCGGATATGGCGATGAACATCCGGTCGTGCGCAAGGCAACCAGGGATTTCCTCGGCCTCGAAATGGACGACGCGGGGAATGACGAGTTCCGGATGCAGCCGTGCCACTCCCCGATTTGGGACTCGGCCATCACGGCCTTTGCGCTGGTGGAATCGGGCATCCCGGCCGACGATCCCCGTATTCAAAAATCCGGCGATTGGATTATTTCCCGGGAGGTGAAGGATTTTCGTGGCGATTGGAAGCACAAGAACCCGACGCCCATCACCAGCGGCTGGGCGTTTGAATTCAACAACAAATATTATCCGGACGTGGATGACACCTTCAAGGTGTTGCTGGCGCTGAGTGTGATCAAGATGCCCGACGAGGTGGAAAAGAAAAAGACAATGGACCGTGCGCTGGAGTGGTCGGTCAGTTTCCAGTGCAAGAACGGCGGGTTTGCTGCTTTTGACAAGGACGTCACCAAAAAGTGGCTGCAGGACGTGCCCTTCGCCGATCATAATGCAATCCTCGATCCGCCGTGCAGTGACATCACCGCGCGCGCGTTGGAAGTTTTTGGCCGCATGGGACTGAGCAGCAAGGAACCGTTCATCAAGCGGGCGCTCCGCTTCGTCAAGGAGACACAGTTGCCCGATGGCTCGTGGGAAGGCCGCTGGGGAGTGAATTATATTTATGGCACGTGGCTGGTCTTGCGCGGCCTGCGCGCCATCGGCGTCGATATGTGCCAGGATTGGATTTTGCGGGGCGTGAACTGGCTCGACTCGTGCCAGAACGCCGATGGTGGCTGGGGCGAGACGTGTGCGACTTACGACAATCCCAAGCTCAAGGGTCAGGGCGAAAGCACGCCGTCGCAAACAGCCTGGGCCCTCATGGGCATCATCGCCGCCAGCGATCATTTGCGCCCGAGCATCCTGCGCGGTGTCGAGTATCTGGCCCGCACCCAAAACCCGGATGGCTCCTGGACCGAGGACCACATCACGGGCACCGGCTTCCCGAAGGTCTTTTATCTCAAGTACGACATGTACCGGAATAACTGGCCGCTGCTGGCGCTGGCTGATTTTCAACGCCTGGCGGCGCGGGACCGCCGATGATTTGCTACGCCTTTCCCCTCGCTCATGAGGCGGGTGAACTTTTAAAGCGCTGCACCCAGAAGGAACAGTTTTCGCTTGGCAGCCTCCGGTGCACCGTGGCCAATTTCCGGGGCCGTCAGATTTTAGTGGCGCTCATAGGCATGGGGCAAGTCCGGGCTTCGCAGAATGCGGAGACAATCTTCCAGTATTTTCGGCCGAAGGGTTTTGTTCTGGCTGGATACGGCGGTGCGCTCGTACCGCAAGTGAAGGTGGGCCAGGTAGTGCTGGCCACCAACTTTTCCTCTCCCGAAGTGGTGCCGTTTCTGCGCCTTTTATCCGGCTTCGATTTTGCCAGCTTCTGTACCGCCGATGAATTGGCCGATACTCCGAAGAAGCGGGACATGTATTCCGACAACAAGAAGCTACAGGTTGTCGACATGGAAACCGAAGCGGTAGCCGAGGTCGTACGCGCCCGTTCGATTCCCTTTATGGCCATCCGGGTGATCAGCGACGAGTATGATCAGGTGTTGCCCACCGGGGCGCTCACCGCCGGATTCGATTCCTCCAGGGACCAGTCGAGGCCGCTTCACCTCCTCCTTTATCTTGTGACGCATCCCGGCGATTATGCCCCCTTCAAGAAGTTTGTCTCAGGTCTTTCTGTCGCCCGCAAAAATCTCACGAAATTCCTCGAGCAGCTTAACGATGACCTGCCGGCGAATTGGTGATGGACAGCCTTTAGATCAGGCCGCGACAAAGTAAATCGGTTCCTGCTGAGGTGTAACTCACCTCGCGCAGGCGAAGCGGTTCGGGTAGTTTCTCCAGTGCGCGCGGAAGAGTTCCCGCAACGGAAGGAGCGATGAAGAAAGCGACTTCGTTGACGAGATTGGCGCGAAACGCTTCGGTCAAAGTTTTCCCGCCTCCCTCGATGAGCAGATGCGAGATGTTCCACGCGCCAAGTGCGGCGACCACTTCCTTGAGCGGTTGATTCTGAAAAACAAGGGTGCGGTCCCGGTGCCGGTCCGAAAAGAGGTGCAGACTTCGGGGCAGGTTTCCAGAGCGGGTGACAACGACTCGCCAGGGTTGGACCTTGCCTCGTCGTCCCGGTAACCGGACCGTCAGCCGTGGATTATCCTGCCGGGCCGTTTCGGAGCCGACCAGAATGGCATCGGCTTCCCAACGCAACTCGTGCGCCATTTTTCTCGCCGCTATACTGGTCAGCCAGCGGTTGTCTCCTGGCGGGGCGGCGATACGCCCGTCCAGCGACAGGGCGATCTTGGCGACAACCCACGGACGACGACGGACGATCCACCAGTTGAAATCGTAATTGAGGGCCGTGGCCTCTTTCTCCAGCAAGCCGGAGGATACTTCGACGCCGGCGGCGCGCAGCAACTGCGCGGCTGCGCCCGCATGGGCGGGATTTGGATCGGCGGCGGAGAAAACGACCCGCGCTATTTTTTCCCGCAGGATCAATCCGGTGCATGGCGGGGTTCGTCCCCGGGTCGAGCACGGTTCGAGTGAAACATAAAGTGTTGCCCCGGCCACGGCATGACCACGCTTTTTCGCGTCCGCCACCGCTAGGACTTCGGCGTGGGGCGTGCCTGCGCGCCGATGATAACCTTCGCCGATGATGTTGCCGTCGCGCACCAGCACCGCGCCCACGCGCGGATTGGGCAGGGTCAATCCGATACCGCACTTCGCCAATTCCAGGGCGTGGCGAAGATGGCGCCGGTCAGTTGCCAAAGAAGTTTTCGACAAATTCCCTCGCTTCAAACCGTTTCAGGTCTTCTGGTTTTTCGCCTCGCCCCAGATAGTAGGTCGGCAGGCCCAGTTCGGCCCGGACGGCAGCGACCATGCCGCCTCTTGCCGAGCCATCGAGCTTGGTGACAATGAGTCCGGTCAGTCCCACCGCCCCGTGAAATTCGCGCGTCTGTGCCAGTACGCCGCTGCCGGTTGTCCCGTCGGCGATGAGCCAGGTGTGGTGCGGCACGCCTTCGGATTTCTTCTGGAGGCTGCGCTTGATCTTCTCCAGTTCGAGCAGCAGGTTGCGTTTGTTGGCCTGGCGCCCGGCGGTGTCGATGATCAACAGGTCAGCCTTGGTTTCTTGCGCGGCAAAAAGGGACTTCACGGCCACGGCGGCCGGGTCCGTGCCCGGCGCGGCGCTGGTCACGGGAATGCCCAGCCGGGTGCCCCAGGCCTCGAGTTGCTCCGCCGCGGCGGCGCGAAAGGTATCCGCGGCCCCAAGATGAACGACGCGCCCTTCCTGCTGGGCGCGGGCACCGAGTTTGGCGGCGGTGGTGGTCTTGCCGCTGCCGTTTACGCCGATGAGGAGAATGACCTCCGGCTTTTGTTTGATGGGCAGGGGCGGCGGGATACGGACGAGCTTCAACAATTTGTCCCGCAAAAAGGTCCCGGCCTTTTCGGGCGAACGGGCCAGGCCGCTCTCCTTGATCTCGTCCACCCATTCGGTCGCAAGCTTGAGGCCAAGATCGGCTTCGATCAGGAGCGCTTCCCAATCGATTTCCTCCCCGGCCTCGCTGCGAAAGCGATCAACTAATTGATTCCAGATACTCATGGGCGGTGCGCGGTCAGATTGGAGTGCTTTCGAGCCAGATCATTTGTCGTAAACCAGCCGTTCGATGGGCCGGCCGGTGTCGTAAAGAAGAGTTGAGGGAAAATAGGTTTCGTCCCAGGGCCGGGGCCGGGTCGGGCCTTGGAAGGCTGAGCCTCCCAAGTCGCGCCAGGCCCGGCGTCCCCAGTGCGGTCCCCGCATGGGATCACGGGTCCGGTTCATCCAGTCGAGCAGGGCGTCGTGCAGCTGATCGCGCGCGCTGGCGTAGGCGGGATCGTCGATGCGGTTGTGTAGCTCGGCGGGATCGGTCGATAAATCATAAAGCTCGTCGGTGTCGAGGAGGTTCAAGGCCAGTTTGTAACGCCCGTCAAAAATACAGCGTTGGGGAAAAAACGCCCCGAACCCGTCGTGATCGATCTCGTAGCGGTTGTA
>Ga0302320_10029338_pt1 | contig 10526 bp, 11 predicted proteins | sample Bog_T0_3_FD_202130 | JGI IMG/M metagenome (GOLD analysis project Ga0302320, IMG submission 202130) | Peat permafrost microbial communities from Stordalen Mire near Abisko, Sweden - Bog_T0_3 | ecosystem: Environmental > Terrestrial > Soil > Wetlands > Peat | place: Sweden: Abisko, Stordalen Mire... | reverse complement strand
CTCGAAAACATCTGCACCGCCTGGAAATGCTGCAACTGCTGCACCGTTTCATGCGCCCAGTCACCTCGGATAAACGAGAAATCCGCGTCAATGAAGGCAATATACCTGGCTTCCGGTGGCAGGTGTGCCATCGCCAGATTCATCAGGTTCTCCTTGTGCCACATCTCATCAGTGGTCCGCACCTGAATGTTGGTCAGGTCCTCCGGCGACGTCACCTCAAACGGTCGCGTGCCAAGCTGACATTCAATTGTGTAAAGCATCGCCCCCGAGGCCTCCACATGCGACTTAAAGGACCGGTAAAGCCGGTATCTCGATAAATACCGGTTGTAATTATTGACACAAGTGATCACGTACAACTTGTCCGGATGCGGACTGATGGGGACCACGGAATGCGGAGCGTGTGCTGGATTCATATTTTCAATATTGAAGGTTAAGCTTTAAAATTTCGGTCGAAGTATTTGGTGTCGTGAAAGCGGTTGTCAGTCGTCCAGGTACTCTGAACGCCCACGTGCTGCACGAGCGAAGGCAGATGATAAAAAATCGACCCGAGCTGCGCCGCCAACCGGCTCATCTTGATGTCCTGCATGCCCGGTATGGAGTGCCAGTGCGCCACAAAATGCTCCGCCATGGCCCGGCTCATCACGAATGCCTGACTGCCATAGACCGCCTCCGGGTCGGCAATGAAATAGTGTTCCGCCTCCACCATCCTGATTTCCCGCACGTTGGGATCATAAAGGGATCCAAAAAACAGTTTCCGCGCCGAAGGCTGCGGCCCTGGGATGCTCGTCGCAAGATTTCGCAACGGGGTCCACCGTTGCAGATTGTGAACCAGATGCCGGTTGAAAATGATGTCATCCTCCAGGAACAACAGAACATTTGCGTCCGGAAATTTATTCAAACCCACCGTCAGCGCCGCCAGTGAGTTCTGCGCCTGCCGTTCCTGCCGTCGTCCAGACGTCGATTCATCCAACTGAATATGCAGCGGCAAATCCGGCTCATGCTGCCGCAAATCCTTCAACGTGGCCGCCAGCATCAAACCGCGCCCCGGACAAGTGATCATCACCCCCGCAATCTTCAACTCGCGCATAACACCTCCCCAGGTAGCACGGGCGACCCGCCTGTCCCGGTGGGCGACCCGCCCACCGGAATGTCCGAACGCTCCGCCCCCACCAACAATTCAAACAACCGTTCCGCCACCCAATCCCAGGATTTAAACGCCCCCGCCGCCGGCGCAACCCGCACGCCATGACCGCAACGCAAGCCGTATGCCTGAAAGATGTGTTCCACCGCCCCGGCCAGACAGACCCGCCGCCGCAGGCGCGTATCCGCCCCGCAAACAAACCCTTCCTCCCTCGGCAGCCAGATCACTTGCGACCCTTCCCCAATCTCCGCCAGGCTGGTATGTTTCGGCATAGCCACCGGACAATGACACGCCATCGCCTCCGTAACCCCGAGGCCCCAGCCTTCCCCCAGCGACGTGGTTAAATACAGGTCCGCCGCGTTATACAGCGCCGCCAGCGCCTCGTCATTCACCGGCCCGATGTGGCACCACTCCTTGCCATAAGTCAGCCCCAATTGCTGCGCCGCCATGTCCAGATGCACACCGCCCATCGCGCTCATCGGATCCATCCGCAGGATCAACTTCGCCGGCACGCCCAGCTTGCGCAGCCCCGCCAAAATTTCCAGCGACCGCAACGGATCTTTCCGCCATTCATTCTTATTCACGTTCAACATCAAGAACGTGTCCTCCTCCACAAAATGAATGCTCCTCGCCGCCCGCTCACCCCCTGTAGGCCGCGTGTCCCCACGCGGCGTCCCTTTCATCGTCCGATTACCCTCACCCGGCGGGGTCTCTCCACCCGGCAAAGCCCTCAAAATCAACTCAATGCACCGCGCCTTGGCCCGATCCTCCACCGACAACGGCTTGAAACAATCATCCACGCCATGCGGCACCACCTCAATGGGATAAAGACTCTTGCCCAACGCCTTGCGAATTTCATTCCGGCCAAACTCCGCGTAGGTCACCGCCACGTCCACCGCATCCAGAATGCTCAGCCACTCCCACTCCGGCGGCGCATCCACCGGAAAATAAAGCATCACGCGGATATTCTTGGCCTTACAAACCTGCCGGAGCTTTTTGGGGAAGCCATGAACACTCAGCGCGTCCGGGTCCATCAACATCCAAAGATGCGTGTATTGCCCGTCCGCAATGAGTTTTAGCAATTGATTCAGCTTGCCCGGCGAATTCCAATCATGCTTCCCCCCTGGGAAAAGCCGATAACCGACCTGATCATAACCCCAGCCATCGAAATTGATGGCCCAGCAATCGACTGGATCGCCTTCCTCATAAAATCGCCATCGCCCGAGGATATTCCGAGCGACGCGGGCAAAGCCAGTGAGTACCGTGGGCGAATCGCAAACCGCGAGGATTTTAATGGGTATTCTGGGAGCAGCCGCTAAAAGTGGCCGTCCGCAAGGACCGGAAGAATCACAAAGACTTGATTTGGAGCCGGACATAATTCATGTGCGGCTATCTCCTTTAATATGTGGTCATCCTACCACGGGCACCCATCCTGTCAAGCAGTTTGCTAAAAATTTTCTATATTTGTGAGTCGCTTCAAATCTTATTGGGCATGTCACGAAGCATCCCGCTGAGAAGCTCAAATGTCGCCATGTACCCCTTGCGGCAGCTCGGGTGGTAAAAATCGATGATTGTCCAGTCTTGCGAGCGATGTATGCGATCCCCCAAATTTGTCATCGTAAGGTGGGCGCGTATGTATTTATATGTACCGCCACAGAAAAACACGGTCTGTAAACCCGATTCAGATACGAAGAAAATAGCATAAACCCCTGTGTTTACAAGGATAATCCGCCATTACTCGCCAGAATTTTTCACTACTCGGCGGTGCTTTAACTGGCAAAACGACTGACAGTGGATGCGTTTGTAATTGCCGCCCGTCGTCGCGGCTGCCTACTTCCAAAACATCTGGCACTCGGTCTCTGGCTTTTCATAATCAAAATGATAAAAATCCCCTGCTTGCGCATAGGGGCGTTCTTGATGCGTTCGGCAAATGCAGCAATATCTCGCTCGGCTGCCTGCCGCACACCCTCCATCACTACGCTCGTCTTATCATCTGCCACTGACAAATTATTCTTCCGGGCAAAAACGCCTAAATTCCATCCGAACTTGAAACTTAAACCACCGAGAACAAAGCGGTGCTTCCGAATCGTCTGCATCAGGTCGGCTCGCGCACCGGCACGGCCAATCAAACGCTGTGAATCTGTCGAGGTCTGCTCCGAACGGCCTCGCTCTGCCATTTCGCCGCGGTAGTCAGGCTTGCGTGTCTTGTCTTGTCTGTTGTGATGCTCTCGGAGCAACGGCATTTTCATGGCTGCTTCTTCTTCGGCTTCGGGTGTTCTGTCCGTAAATGCGCTAAAATCGCGACTCGACGCGCCTCATCTTCCACATACTTTGGGAGATTCACGGGCGCAAACAGGTGAATCTCTATGTTCTTGTGGCAATAATCACACTCTGCCGTAAGTGTATGGCTCGTGTGAGCCACTTGCGGCTGACTGACTAAATCAGCCACATAAAACTTACCTTCGGAAAGTCTATCAACCGTTGGGTTGGGGTTGAACTGACGATCTTTCAGCGATGGGTCAGTGTGCGCACGATCAGGCCCCGGCGGAAAAGCATCCCAGCCAAGCGACTGCCACTTGCCATCAACCATCGTGAGCGTGCCTGAACCGATAACTTTTGAGCCACTATTTTTCTTCTTGCTCATTCGGATACTCTCTGCCGCTTAATAGTGATTAGACTGCAACGCGTGCATGGCATCATGCACGGTTCACTTTTCAATGCGGCGGCTGTCATGAGTTTATGAAAGCGGACTGGCGGATTTCCGCAAGAATTATCGCCGGAAGAATAGACGTTTGGCAGCGCGGTAAAACGAGCAGCGGGGCGGCTGTCGAGCCTCCAGCTCGCGCCCCGCTGCGGTCGCATGGCTGCGACTCCCTTCCTGCCGGCAAAGCCCGTCCAGAGCGGCAGCTTTGGCGGCATCCAATGGCAGGCTTTTTTCCTGATTCCAGATTTACCCTGATTGGTTTTTTCCATTTGGGCATGTCGTCACTTCTTGCACCGATGGAGTCAGACTCGCTAAACAGCGCCGCAGAGGCCAGGTCTTTCTTGCCCGTCGCTGAGAACCGATACGCCCCATTCCTCGTCAAATCCCATTCGCCGTTGTCCTTGGTGGCCACATGAATGTTGCTGAGCTGACGGCGGACCTCGTCAAGCATCTTCAACGCCCATTTCCTTTCCACTGGCCACAGCTCGGTTTCGCTCCCCGGCGGTTGAAGGACAGAGTTTTGCTGTAATGAGCTTCCAGTTATCGCGATATTGCTCCAAATCCTCAATCGAGTAGCGGCAGTCGAATGACTCTGGTTTTCTTGGCCGCTTCCAACCCTTTGGCTCCATCCATGCAGAATAGCTTCTGATGGCGGCTTTCTGCAACTGCTTTTTGGTCAGAATGAAATACTGGTCTGTGCCTTCATCCGCTTTGGCGATGACCACATGGACATAAATCAAGTCAGGATTTTCAATTTTTCTTGCTCCCCGATTGACTTGAATTTTGCTGCCAAGGTCTAGTTCAATTTCCATCCAACTGCGGGCATCGCTTGGCCAGTTTTTGCCACGGGATGCTTTGACTTGGATGGGAACGGTGTTGCACTGGTGGTCTGCGGCAAGAATATCAAAGGCCGGGACATTTCCCGAAAATGGTGTGGCAATCAGGCCCCGCCTTCCCAATTCGGCACACACCAAAAATTCGCCAATCTGACAGGCCAACTTGTTGTTTCTACCTTTGCTCGTGGTTTTCATTGGTCGCGTTTCCGTTTTGGCCGCGTCTCCGTCATGCTGTCTTTTGTGTCATTGTATGGCTCACTGTGTTCAAGGTGGGCATTCCAGTTGGCCGTGTATTTTTTCGCCAATGCCATGTCATCAATCACCAGCAAGTTTTCGGCGTTATTGTCCTCTGCGGCTTTAGTGAAATTGAAACTGCCCGTCAAAATGGTATGGCCATCAATCACCATTATTTTATTGTGGGCGATGGCGTGCTTGTCGTCAATGAAGGTGGTAACGCCCTCGTGCAAAAGAAAATCGGCTCCGCTGTATTTTTCAGTTCGTTGGCTCCGATCCAAAATCACCCGAACATTGACGCCACGTTTGGCAGCATCCACCAGAGCCTTCGCTATGGGTGCCGAAGTGAACGAGTACGCCTGGACAAGGATGGTTGATTTGGCCTCGCCGACGTTTTCCACGACGGCTGCCGTGCATCCGCCCTTGGGTGAGAAAAAAACCTGAATGTTGGCGGCGAAGCTGTTTAACGCCAGCAGCAGGGAAAGCAAAATCAGTTTCACGCCGGGATTTTATGCTCTATGGGGATATGGCTCAAGAATGCATTACCGAACCTAACCGCTCACCCCATTGACTCAGTGAGGTTCCGGCAAGGCGCCTCGTTTTGCTTTGGACAACCTGGACTGGCGCAGACGAGCCATACAATGGGCGGAACAAGGCGCGCCGGAGTTGTCTATTGTGAAAATGAGTAACCACCCGTTGCGGCTGATTTCGCAGATGAGCGCATCCCCTCAAAGCAGAACTTTATTGGAACTGTACTACTGGGATTTGCACGTCTGCCGGTGACAGCCCGTAAATTCGCACGTCTTTAATCCGGTTCATTAAATTTGAAACCGCGCTCGGGTCCAGCCCGTAAAACTCCACAAAACGATGCTGGAAGACCGCGTCTCCGGTTTCGCTGAACGCATTCAACGCTGCCGGATATGGAGTCGCCGGACTATTTCGTGGGTTTGTCCCATACGCTTCCTGAAGGCCAGTAATGTAGGCGGCATACCGGATGCAATCCATCAGCAACTCGCTTTCCGTGTCCACCGCCACACCGTTCTCGGTCATTGCGGCCTTGATGGCCTTGATGCTTTCCTTCGCATCGGGAACTTCGCTGATATAGCGATAGTGTTCAGTAAGGCCATAGGGTCGCGTCGCCCACGGCAGCATGCCCTCCAGCGTGGATGTGTTCGTCGAAACCTTGGCGAAGGCCGCGACTATTGCCGATTTGGACAATGTCAGTTGGCTGTTTGTCTTTGCGGCCATGATATAATCGCTGGCGAAGAAAATGGCCTGGATTACCCGCAAGTGCGGCACGGAGTTCGACCGTTCCGGCGGCAACGAATCAATGAATTGGTTGATGAATACCGCCATCTTTCCCGCGCGCGTAAGTGCATCGTCCGTGCCATTCTGTGGGGCCGAAGGCGGGCGAGGCTCAGAGGTACCGGTCTTGGCTTTTTGAACGCTGGTTGGTTTCGGGCCAGCCCACGGCTTCAGCAGGCTAACCGTAATGGCTGCCGCGATCAGGAACAGAGCAAGAACATGGCGCGTTTTCATTTTATTTGTAAAAATCTTCGGCCAGGAAGAACGGGTAATTCAGGATGCAGTTCGGCGTCCCCACGCTCACGGTTACATAACCGCCGCCTAGGCTAACCGTGGCCGGGGCCCAGTAATAATTGTTTTGCGACGGCGGGGGGCCGCCGCAACCGGTTTTGGATCCGCCCGTTTTCAGCCACACCGTCCAAGGGCCGTTATCTGGCCAAAGTCCTGTACGTACAACCGTGTCCAGCCAGACCACTTCGGTTTCTGTTTGGACGGTGGTGCTGGTAGACAGTTCAATGGTGCCGAGGTTGTTAATGTTGGAAGAAGAGCAGGTCATGTTCAGCTTGTTAATGCTAGTTACCGGAAATGGGTTGTTGTTCTCAATTGGCTTTGGATACGGCTTGGGCATGGCCGGAGTGATGACAATCTTCGTGTAGTAGGAATAATTGCCCAATAAATCGCGCGTCACCTTTTGGGTCACGTTGTTGTTACCAAATGGCTCTGGCGTGCTCAAAACTGATCGTAGATACCAACTGTTAACCGCGTAGGCGGGTGTGAGCGTCGTTGTTCCGACGATGGCGTTCCCAATTGTCCAAGCCGTTCCCAGGACCTTACCTAGCTCTTCTTGCGCTTGGGCGGATGGTTGCATCAGCATCGTTGCGCCAAGCAACAGCAGCGCCAGCGCCATTTTTTTTGTGTTCGTGAGTTTCATGGTGATTTTGCCTTTTAAAGTTGAGGTGGATTCGCTGTGGTTATTCGGTGGGGTCGGGACGGGTGATGAAGAATTGCATTCCTTGGCTTGAATCCACGGTCGTGGTCCAGACGTGGAGCGGGTCAGTCTCCCAATCCATCGGCTCATTAAGGTTCGTGCTGATGCCAAGCTGGTAGCCCGGCAAATAGATCACGTCTATGTCCATGCCCACTGTTTCAAAAGGCGGCGGGGCAAAATACGGGGACTGCATGGGCGCTATCATGCTGCGCCACACCTGCATTTTGGGCAGCGCCACTTGCACCATGTTGGTCGTGGTGTTGTCCGAGGCGTACGCCGTCACGCCCGGTATGGCATCCCCGCAGGCTACGAAACTCAGGTGCGTCATCGTCCCGTCGCTGACAGGAACCGTCCTGATTGTGAGCACTCGATTCGTACCCCATCCATAAGTAGGCACCTGCACATTTAACAACCAAGTGCCATCGCCCAAATCCGTAAGCGTCTTGCTGAGGTCCCCAAAAACATCGCCCGCTACGTACTCCGGGTCCTCATACATGCCAAGCGCAAAGTCGTTCGTGTTGCGAAAGAAGCCGACTTCAAACTCCGTGTTCGTAAGACTTCCGGGGTCGTCCAAAACCACTATGGCGCTGATTTGAGTGATTGTGAACGGACAGTTCGTAGCAATGAGTAGGCCCAAAGCCATGCCCGTGGGAGCGGGAGATGTTCGCACGTCTCGCCAACTTGGCAACACCGTGTTCGAGGCTGAACTCAGCGTGTCGAACAGCAAGGATGCTGGACTATTGGTAATCAATCCACTGACGTTTGCCATTGGCGCTACCGATGGCGCGGCGTTCGGCTGAGTCGTTGCCAGGCGCTGCATCATCTGCGCCGGTAGAGCAGTGGTAGAGCGCGCTCTTGTCTGCTGCGCCGCCTGTGCAACCGCATTTGACATGGCCGCATTCAGTTGCTGAATTTGAGCCGCCTCCGCCGCTTGAAACGCTTGCATTTTAGCGGCGGTCAGCGGCGTTCTTGGACCTGTCCCGGCTGTCTGTGATGTTTGTGCGAATGCTGTGGTCGTGACAAGCAGCCCCAACAACGTGAGGAGCTTCCTTGTTGTGGTTGTCGTTTGCCTTTCTTGTTTCTTCATAATTTCGTTTTCTGGATGCATTTTGATCTCCGCCTTCGGTCTGTCCAACCCAGAAAAGAGGCGTGACCTACTCACGCCCCTCAACAGGCACTGGTATGCCTTCAACGGAACGCTTTCGGGCACGCCCGATGTGGGCGTGCTTCAAACCGCGTCCGTTGCATGAAATTACCAGTTTCGTTGAGGACAGCAGCCGAAGCCGCAAATCTGTTGGTGACTATGGTTGATTTACATGATTGTTCCCATGCCGCATTATTGCGATAACGCGGCGATACTACAGCAGATGGCCAGCGAGGGGGAAGAGATTTTGCTGAACCATTTGCAACAATCCATTGACAAGAAAGGGTGGAACCTCGTAGTAAGAGGCGGTTGCAGCTCTGAGTGTTTTGGCGATTAAGGATTTACAGATTTACACGAGAGTGGTCGCGCCGGTTAACCGATCTGCTGCACGTATTGCTACACCCGTGCAATCCATCGAACGACGTTGTTTGCGAACCTTCTACGACCACGGACAATCCAGGGACATTGCTAGACCATGACCGCGGACATGGACAGCCACGACGAGTGCCAAACCACGGGATGACCACAAACCGGCCAACTCCGGACAAACGCGAGACCGAAGACGGAGCCGGAATCAGCCGAAAGGAGGAAAGTAGGACAGGGCACGCCTTACCCCGAATTTAAATTCGGATTTGGGGTACGCGCAAAAGTCACGGCAATTTCCACGGAAAGTCCGCGAACGGGTCAGGCAAGCCGATCCAGGCAACCACAACACGACCAAGGAGGCGAAAGCCCTACATTCACGGCGACCAGGAAATGACGCGTATGTGAACGCTTTCCCCCACCATGTCCGAAATCAACACCCCAAGCCATAAGCGAGGCACGCCGACTTTTCTATGTCGGTCTGACTCGTGCCAAAGAGCAAATTCACATGACCTTCTCCGGTTTCACCGAGAATCAATATGGTCGTCGTTTCTTGAGAGGACCGTCTGTGTTTTTGACTGAGTTGCAGCAAAAGCTCGCCGCCGAGGAGGCTGCGATCTAACGCCATGCCGCACGCTCACGCCGAAGATCACCCTCGTATCCATCAAACCAACCCAAGCAAAGCCACCGTATCCATGATGAATGCCGCACACACCGGACTCACCACCGTCGCCCCGGTTGCCACCGAATTGCTACTGGCAATTGCCAGCGCCTGAATATCCACCCGCTCGCTGGCCTGATAAACCAGCGCGTCACTGGTAAACACCGGCCAAAGGACCTTGACCGTCTGCCCGGTGGCATACGTTCCAAATGCCGCGAAAGTACCGTTTCGCATGCATCCGATCGTCACCGAAATGGGTGGTGCGTTCTCCACGATTCGGTTGATGGACACACTGTATATCCACCAACCGTAAGCCATCCCGCCGGTGTCCGCCGGCGCGCCTCGGCTTGCGGGATAACGCTGTTGCCAGCCCGGATCGTAGTTCGAGCCGAAATAAAAGTTTAGCTTCCACTGTGAATATGCGCCCCAGACCGTCAACCCGCCGCCGCTGACCGGCGGCTTCAATCTGGCAATCGTTTCATTCAGCCAATAGAAGGGATACCGGGGCAGGTTGGGAATCCTGTGCTGGGCTGGTCGGATCGATTTCGCCGGCACATAAATGCAGTGCCAAACCAGCGTGCCCGGCCCTACCGGTCCGCCGTCGTAGGTGAATCCACCCTTGGTGGTGGCAAACGCTGGCGGTGTGGTGCCCGACGTTGCGCCATTGCCCGAAATCTGCGTGTTGCCGTTCGGATCCAGAATCGTGAAGTTCGGCGGGAAAAACGTGTTCGCCTTCCAAAGCGGCGGCTCCAATTGTTGTTCCACTGGCAGCGAATTGTTATAACTGCCGGACACTTGCGCCTGATTCGCCAGCGGCCCGCTGTTGGGCGTTGGCGCCAGATCCCCCAACAACATCGGATTCACTCTGGCATTGCCGGCCTGCCCGTACTTGGTTCTGATTTGATTCCACGGCATCATCTGCTCCGTAGCGATGTTCAGGCTCGTCACGGCATTGCACGACGCCGTCCAGAATCCCGGCGTCGAAGTGGACTCAGCCAGCTCGCTGATCACTACTTTTTCCGCCCCCATGACTGGTTGCGGATATGGCGGATACTGCCAGTTGGGAATCGGCACCGCCGCCAAAGCGACACATTGCCAGGTCATTCCCCCCTCAACCGTCGTCGATCCCACCGTCGTCCCCCACTGGGGC
>Ga0302320_10029336_pt1 | contig 10526 bp, 20 predicted proteins | sample Bog_T0_3_FD_202130 | JGI IMG/M metagenome (GOLD analysis project Ga0302320, IMG submission 202130) | Peat permafrost microbial communities from Stordalen Mire near Abisko, Sweden - Bog_T0_3 | ecosystem: Environmental > Terrestrial > Soil > Wetlands > Peat | place: Sweden: Abisko, Stordalen Mire... | reverse complement strand
TCAAAAGCGGACGCTCCAATGTTTTTCCCTCCAAAGATGTTGCAGAAGCCGCGCTGGAATACCTTGGCACGCCGAAACCTGCGAACACTGTTCGTATTCGTAGGCAATTGGCTGTTGAGATTGCCGGCCGACACGGTGTCAAATGGAGCCGGGAAGAAGGTTTTCACTTGTAGTCCGATAAACCCCCAATAGATGGAGATGAATCACATCTGACCTATCGACTGGAATTCGGAGCAAGAACCAAAAAAGAGGTTGACTAAAATGATTCTCCGGTTATAGTCCTTATCAAGACAACGGCACACTAAACCCCCGAATGATGTAGATGAAAATGGCCAAGCTCGAAGACATCCTGCGCAGTTACATTGTCGCCTATGAGCAGGGCGTGACCGACGCGCGGAAGGGCGGCGACGAGATGGACATCTACGCGAACGCCGAGGTGCTCCGTGTCCTCAAGGCTATCGCGTTCGAGGCAGGCATCCGGGCTTGATTGCCGCCGCAGCGACGCACGCTGTAATTGGCACCGATTCTGAGGGAGTTACTGGCGTGCTTTTTTGGCACGATAACGAGTTTGGCGCTCATCAGGAGGCGCGGGCGGTGCGCACCTCTGGTGGCCCCGATGTTGGAGACTAAAGCCGTGACGACAGAGGCATACACGATCATCCGCAGTTTCCCAAACGGTCGCAGCTACAACGCATTCAAACTGTACGCCTCTGACACAACGGCGCTTGCCGGGTGCAAAGCGCCTGTTTCGCGAAGCTGAGCCGGGTGAGAAGCTGACCCTGATCCGTCAGGGTGGAGACGTGGTGTTCACTCTTGAACGTCCGCTCGCCTTGGGCGCATCGGCATCCCATGAGCGCGACTGCCGGACGATTGATCCGCGAGAGGCACACATCCGCGCACTTTCTGACCTGATGAAGGGAAGCATTTCTTCAGAGGTTGAAGCATATCTCAACGCCAACGAATTTGGACTGGCGCTATCTGAACTAGCGGGTGAAATCGAGGAAGGGACGAGTTGATCAGGGATGGCACGACGGCGTGGCTGATACCACTCCGGAAACCGCCCGAATGATGGAGACGAACCATGGACCGCAGTGAAATCCGCAAGGAAGCCGAAAGCCTTATCTGGGAACTTTATTGCGTTCCGACTGGCTCGAATAGCGACGAGCCAGAGGCGGTTGCGGCGGTTCTGGAGGTCGTCCGGGAAATGGGTCTGGCTGCCTTCACGGATGAGGCCATCGAACGCCTGGTCGAGGCCCAAAAAGACATTCTCGGCGCCGAGATGCGGATGGGCGCTATGCCATTAAGGCTGCCGCGCCTTGAGGTTTGCTCAGGTCCGACTGTACGTGTAAATATGCCTGAGACCAGACCCAAGGAGCCGCCGCCGTGCCCACACCAACCATCAGGGACATGATGACCATCGTGGAAAACGCCGAGGCGGATGCCTACTGTTTTCACGGGACGAACGCCGAATATCTTCCATCCATCGCCGCAGATGGCCTGACGCCTACCACGCCCGGGCCGCCCTATAACTGCTGGCCGGAATACGACTACATTTGGGAAGACGCCCCTGACGACGAGGACGTGGAACTGCCACCGGAAGCATCTGCGCCGCGCGTTTTCGCCACAGAGAGTTTCTCAGACGCCAAAGAATACGCTGACAACAATGCCGATCCTGCGGTGATTCGCATTGCCATGGATGTGGCAGATTGGGATGATGGCGAAACCGACCACCCCTACCTCTACTCCACGAAGCCGGTGCCGCCGGAAATGATTGCTGTCTGGACCGGACAGGGGTGGATGCCGATTCGCGAGTTCGTAGCTGGTACAAGCCTCCGGAAATCCCCCGGATGATGGAGATGATGATGGCTGCCACAGCCCTCCTATCGACCATCGGGGCGACCGCAGAGATCGTACGGGCGGCGTGGGAGCCGTTCTGGCCGCAGTGGAAGCGTCGCTCCGGTCATCCCAACGCGGACGACCCATGCGCTTCCAAGCACGCCTGCATCCCCTCTGCCTTTGCTCTTAGTGACATCCTAAACCGGCTGTTCCCTGAGTTTCGCTGGCGAGTTGTAGGCGGACGACCGACGAAGCAGACCCCTCTCGGCGGCTACCTCGATGCCGAGGGCGTGCCGCATGGGCATTTCTGGGTGGTGGGAAGGCGCGGCAAAAATCAAGTGTGGGCGGATGTGACCGGAGACCAGTTCGGCGGACCACCCGTGTTGATCATGCTAGACGGAGCTACCCGGTTTCAGGCGAATGCTACGCGCCTGACCATCAATGATTTCCGTTCATGCGTAAGGGACACCGTCGCAACCATGGTCGAACTGTTTGACCGGAGTTCAGGTGACACATCCCAAGCCTCCTTGACGTAAGCCTATGGAAACCGCCCGAATGATGGAATAACCGATCATGTTCAATCCAAACATTGACGGCTGGCACCTTCTGAAGAATGGCGCCGTGTGGCCGGATCACGACGTGCCGCTGTTCGTTCTGATTGAACACGATGTCGTTCACAACCTATCCGAGCAGGTTCCGTTTGCTCGAATGGCGACGTTGCATCGCTACGAGACGGAACCCAAGATTCTCTACTGGCGGCTGCGCGACTACGACCCAGAGGCTGAGGAGGAAATCCTACAACAATACTACTCGGTCGTCGCGTGGCGGTATGTCGAGCCTCCTCCAACTGACCGACAAACCCCCGAATGATGGAGAACGACGATGCGGAAATGGATCACGAAGCGGGTTGCGGAATGGGGGAACCTCCCGGTCGATCAGCAGATCACGGTTGATGCTGGAGAGCTTCAGAAGCTCCTACAGACGGCGGAACGCCACATGGCGTTGGTCGAGAAGATGCGCCGCGTGAAGGGGCTGTCTGCTAATGAGATGGTCACCATGAACCAAATGTTTGGCCCTACATCGGTCCAGTGACCGCCCGAATGATGGAGACAATGATGGCTCGGTCGAAGCCGGGCGCAGACGAGATTATCGGCTTCCACGCTGGCTTCGCGCGAGGCGGCTCAGCGCCTTCATTTTCGTCTGAGGCCGAGGCCATCCGAGACTGGATCGCCTGCCGGCCAAAGGGCGGATCGGAAGCAGACGCGAGGTCTGCGCAGAGCATGATCAAGGCGGCCCGCGAGGCGGTCCTGAAGCAGACGCCATGACGCCTATGGGAAACGCCTATTATGGAGAGGACAAATGACCGTTGCCGAGCTTATCGAGCGTCTGCGGACGATGCCGCAGGATGCGGAGATTCGGGTGACTCAACCTACCGACGAGGAGAAGCAGGTTAACTCCCCGGCCCGTGATGTCACGCTCCAGCGGATCGGGCCTCTGGTCTACGTCGAAGTCGTCTGATAATGTGACAGCCGACCCATAGACACCTATGACCAATTCAGAGATCGCCGAAGCCCATGCTCCGCTGTTCGTTCCCGGCAGCCGCTTGCGTCTTCAACGAGCCGGAACGGACCATCTGCGGCGAGTCAGGCGCTGTCCATCGCCCGTGCACAACTGGAGCGGAGTGGCGGCATGAAGCCTGTAGAGAACCCAAGAATGATCCAATGTCACAAACGATAAGATATTGTGGATGGCCAACTATGGTACGGAAACTACGCAAAGCTTGGCAATTGGCACCGCGGCGCGCTTGCTCACCGGATGCGATTGAGACGCAGGCGATCATCACCGCCTGTGAAACCCTGATCGCATCTGTCCTGAAACCGCGCGCCCTGCCAGCAACAAGAAGGGTGGACTGCAACTACCTCATTGACATCCGCGGTGACTGGCGGGCGGGCCGCTATCGCTTCTTGAGTCGATACCGCTCTGGCATGGCCCACAACGAGGGTTATGAGTTCGATTCTCCTTTTGCCCGCATCGACCACATGGGGCCGCACTGTTTTGATATTCACTGGATGCGGCATACCGGCGCCTGGTGGCCTATTTGCACCGGGAAAACCCTGACCGAAGCTCTCCACGTCATCGAAACAGAAGATGTTTTCCGTTTTTTCTGATTGCCGTTCGCCGTCGGTGTGGTGCCTCTCCGGACGGAGCGTCCGGCCGGCGATTGCCCCAGAAACGGCGGGAGGGAAGTTCCGCCGCCAAAGGCAGCCGCCAGGCCACTGGCACGCCGGTCTTGCCGGCGCCTTGTTCCACCGTGGACGCAGCCGCGGCGGAGCCGCGCCGCCTGTGCAGCAGGCATCATGAGGCTGGCACGGAAACCGCGGAGCGTTCGGGTCGGGGTTTTCCCGTTGACATTTGCTTCGCCGCACCGCATCATTCCAAGGATGGCAGGCTGGCTGCCGGCAGCGGATCACGGATGCATCCACATGCAGATGGCCGCTGAAGCCGTCTGGCACTATGCAAGGAAAGAGTTCGATGACCACCAAGGACCTGAAAACGCTCCCGACCGAGGATCTGCTGAAGTTCCGCACTGACTTCTGGGCACGGGGCAACAGCAAGTTTGCTGGCCTGGTGGACCGGGAACTCCGTTACCGGGCTCTGGACGCCGACCCGGCGGCATCCGAAGCTTCCGGAACTTCGGCCAGCTTCGCGAAGTAGCCAGCCCGCCGCGGGAGGCCACGGCGGGTCGCATGGCTCCGGTTGGGGTTCCTGGCGCCACCGTGGCCCACGCAATCGAAGCGGGCAGCTTTGCCGGCGGCATCACATCGGCGGTGGCTGGCACAGCACCCAGGACGCTGGCGGACCCGATGCGCTGCGCCGCCGGCACCGCACGCATGTTGCGGTCGGCGGGTCCTGGCCCGCCGCTGATGGGACCCCGCCGCTGCGCCATCTCGGCGGATGGGAATGGGATCACCGGGCTGCCCCGGTTGCGGTTTTGCACCCGTGGCAACAGCTTCCTATGGAAATCCGCGGCCGCAGGGAGTAAACTCCGCAGATGCGGGCCAACACCCCTTTGATCCCCCCTCCGCGGATGGCGTCCCATGGCGGCTCGGCCCAACGCCTGGCCGACCTCATGTATGCGCTCGGCCGGGCAGGAATCGCGCCTGAGACACTGCCGAACGGTGCCGACGTGCTGATCGGTGACCTCTGCGATGCGGTAGGCTCCTACCCGCAGGCAGTGACCGCCATAATTGCGCCTTCGAACCTCAACCTGCCAGCTCTTGCGGCGATCGGCCGCGACCAGCGGCCCCGGCTGCGCCTTGGCATCAGCATTACGCCGCGCCACAGCGTCGCCGTGTGGTGGCAGCCCTCGGCGATGAACGGCCACGGCGACTTCAAGGCTTTCGGGCGAAAGCCGGCACCGCTCGGCTGGCGTGAGAACTACATCCTCCACATCAGGGGCCTGCGCCACATACTGCCGCCGTTCGGCGGGTATGACCCCGGTACCACGGCGGACACCGGGAGGCTGGTGGCGACCCACGTGCTGGCCATCATCACAGCCCTGTTCCACGACGTGGCGTCAGCGCTGGGCGAGGCGTGCTGCGTCCATCTGGACGGGGTCCCGGAGATCACGCTCTGCCCGGGCGGAGCTGTGCTGGACTGGCAGATCCGCGGCTCCGCGCCCACGGTGAAGCCGATCCGCGCCGCCGATGAGGACGACCGCGGGTTCGCGCGGGGCTTCCGCACCAAATATGGTGTGAGCGTGGATAAGGTCATCGAGGTCATGCGCGCCAGGCCGGGCCGGTCAGAGCTCGCCCGTGCACGCGCCGATCTCGCGGCCCTTGGCATGGCCGTGAGAACCGTGGACGATCTGGTGCGCATCACTTCCCGGCTTGACCGCATCCTCGCGCTTTCCGAGCCGATCACCCCAGCCCGTCGCCAGAGGTGATCACCGCCCGTTATGCAACCAGGCGTTGTGTGAACAGCTTCGCACATTCCCATATCCCAGATCCTGGCCGGGGAGCGGTCTGAAAAGGAAAGTCACTTGATGCCAAACAACGATGGGCAAACCGAGCTGGCCCGGGCTCTAGCCAGGGTCGAGCGGCTGGAGACGGAAATTTCCGGAATGCGCCATGACGTGCGCGGAGCCCTATCCCCGGCCATGATCATGGCCGATATGATACGCAGCCATTCCGAGCCGAGGGTCGCGAAGGCGGCGCAGACGATCACAGCAGCGCTGGACCGCGCGGTCAAACGCCTGAAGGACACCCAGGATCTCGTCCCGCCACGGAAGGCCAGCACTTGGATGGGCGAGCGTGACGGGACGGATGCCGCAGCATAGCAGAGACATCCGTCCCGCGTCCTGGATACTGCCGCCAAGGAGAACCCGGCGATCCCTGCGCCAAACCACGAATTCAGCCAGCCGCGGGAGCCTTGCGGCTGGCTGTCCAGCAGTTTCCCGCCGCACAGCAAAGTTCGGTTGCCAGCGCCGGAAATGAGTCGGCCATGGCGTGATGGAGGAGCCAGACCGCGTTCACCGGCAGCATCATCAGCCGCGCCATCCTGCCGGACTGCGTCGCCAGCACCAGATTCGTGCCCATGGCGCCAGCCAGCGCCAGCATGCTGGCCGCACCGGTCCAGGTGGGCCACGCCAGGATGGCCATCGCCACGGACGGAACAAGCGCCGCCGCGGCTGAGCCCGGCCAGCGCAGGGTAGCGGCGCAGCGGGCCGCCCCGCAGAGCGCCGCAACGGCTGCGGTGAATGCGCCAAGTCCAGCCAGGTGCGCGCACATCAGGAACAGGCCCGCGGCCAGCAGATGGTTCAGCCTCCGGTCGGACGGCGTCCAGAACGCTGCGACAATCAGGATCCCTCCGGCCCATCCCGCCGCTTCGCCAACCAAGTTCACGGCTTGGTCGGACCGCAGGAGCCCGCCTCCGCCAGCCGATTCCGGGCTGCGCGGTGACGGCCGGCGAAGCCGGATGCATACTGTGACGCCTCGGCCACCAGGGTCGGCAGGTCTGCCCTCGAATACCCAAACTCAATCGTCATCGGATTCACCCACCCCCCAGTCCGCCGGGTCCCGCTCCGCAGCCCGTGAAGTGTTTCGTCCACAAGATCAGGCGGCCCGAACACGTCTGCCTCCGACGGAGAATGCCATCCGCCCGCCGCGACGGGTTCCTGCCGGAGGCTGACAGGCATCCCGGCAGGAACCCGTCGGTCAGGAGCCAGCCTGCGGAGCCCATCCAAGCCGCCAGAAACCTCCCCGGCATAGCCCCGGCGAGGCAAGCGGAAACGCCGCGAAGCCCCGCATGGGGGCAACCAACCGGCGGTGAAGCCATTTGGCTGTGGGCAGCCGAAACGCATCAGGCCGCCAGGCAGCCTGATGCCAGCAACCGCGTCCGCGCGGCCAAACGTCACGGCAGGTTTTCCGCAAAAGCACGCATGGTGGGCATCCCGGATATTATGGCCGAGGCCGGGAATGTCTCACGCCACTCCTGCCGCGTCAAGGAAACCTGCATCAGCCAGCCATTGGCCGCTTTGGCGATGGCTGGCTGATGCAGCCCGGAAGCCGTCGGCAAACTCAAAGGAAAACGACCGCCGGGGACGTGAAAACCGTTGACAATGGCGGTGCCGCCGGTGAAGATTGCCTCATCTAGTTTTCCTTGCCTCTGCAAACCGCCGGGGCATTCCGTTTCCGGCGCCAGCCCGCCTGTGGACACCGCCGGAACGCCATTTTTAGGGGGGTTCCAATGGACGACAAACTTGCCCGCGGCTATTCGAGGCAGGTCGGCCGCAAGTGGCAGACGGCGGGCAGGGGCGTGCGGGCCGCAAATTTCATGTTCGCCCAGGAACTGGTGTCCGGCTTGCCCGGCCACGGCAAGATAGCCGAACCGGCGTTCAATGTCGCGTTGACACGCCACATGAACGCCGCCGGCGATCTCTCGGCGACGCCAGTGCGCAGGCACACCCGTGCGAAGATGGGCGCCGCTGGCGGGATGCTCGCCTATTCCCTGATCGCCCGCGACGTTCTCCATCTCCGCGGCAACTGCAGCCATTTTTCACTGCCAGAGTGGACTTTCGCCCTGGATCAGGTGCTCTGCGACCACGGACGCATTTCGATGGAGTTCTCGACTCCGCCGGTGATCGCGGAGCAGCACCTGGTCGAGCGGTGGGTCCAGCGGACCGGACGGACCGACGCAGGCGGGCTGGCGGAGGCCGCTTCCGCTGCCCTGCCCGTGGCACTCCTATATCTTGCGGTTGCCCGCAGCGGCCGGGGGGTCCGGGCGATGGACATCGCCATTCCGGCCGCCGGCGGCGCATTTCTTGGTGGCGTCGAGCTCGTGGTTGCCAAGGACGTCGAGGAGGGTTTCCGTTGTGACTGGCGGCAGAAGACCGTCGGCAAGAAGTTCGCCGGCCTGTCGTTCTGCACTCCGCCCGGCGGTGTCGATCTGCTGGCGGTGGCGAGCCTTCGCACGTTTGTGGACGGCGACCTGCTTTCGACCGAGCAGCAGCGGCACCTCGGCCGACTGCAGGCGTGGATGAACGAGCACCGCAGCGCACTGGACGTGATCGGCGCATCGGGCCGCAATCCTGATGCGGACAGCCCTGAAGTGCGGGACTTCGCGCCGCTCGCCGACGTCGCGCAGGAGCAGTTCGTATCGTGGCGGCGGCGGCTGCAGGAGCAGGGCTTCGATTCCCTGGATTTCAGCGCGCTTCGGGCTGACTGGCGGCGCCACAACACGGATATCTCTTCGCGTGCCGCGGCGAAGGAGCGGATCGCCGCCATCGGCTGCGTTCAGCCTGACGCGGTGACCATCATGAACCAGATGTCGCTGACTTCTTTTGAGAAAAAGCCGATTCCCGGCGGCGGCAGCACCGTGATTGCGAGAGCGATCAAGTCGATTCCTGCCGGAGCCATGCACGTGCCTGGAGCCCTGCAGCCGGCACTGGCCGCCCCGGCGATGTGGTTCTGACTTCTGCCGCCTGGCGGCGCAGCCTGGTACAGCCGATTGCCACACTGGAGACCACATCAGCGGATGTTCCCGGGCGATGCGGAATTGTTCCTGGAGGAAGCCGTCCGGCACGTGCCTGGGCCGCAGCGGGAAGGCCCAGGTTCCCGTTCCGCTGCCACCGGGCAGGTCCGGCGTCAGTAGCCGTAACCGCCCTGCGGCGGGTAGTAGCCTGGCGGCGGGTAGCCAGGCTGATACGTCGGCGCCGCCGGGTAATATCCGGGCTGCGGCTGGTAGTATCCGGGCGGTGGCGGTGGCCGCGGCGTCGTTACGGCGCCGCCCACGGCTCCGATTCCGCCACCGATCAGGGCGCCGGTGGCTGCGCCCCTTCCGCCACCGGCGAGGGCACCGATCGCAGCCCCGGTTCCGGCTCCCAGCAATCCGCCGCCAACGGCCCGCTGACCCGGATCGTATGGGTCTGTGCAGGCGCACAGGGCGAGTATGAGCCCTGTGGCAAAAGCGCGCGCCAGAGCGGGTTTCAGCATGGCGATGTCTTCCCCTTGAATGCGTGACCGTGCCACGATACGCGCGGATAGTGGCGCGTTTGAGGCGCCGTCGGCAGACGTTGATGTTTTCGGCCCGTCGGGCTAGGGGGCCACAGTTCGAGCCAAAGGGGATGCGTGTGATGGGGGAGAGCCAGGACACACCCACCCCCGTGGGACCAGCCGCCTCACAGGGGGCAACCTTATTCCCTGCGCGAGCGTGACGTCAGTATGCCATTTTTTGCAGGGCTGCATACAGGAATACACGCATACGGATATATTTTGCTGGCCAGACGCACGCGATGGTGGTAACGCAATCGTGAGGTTTTGGAGTACGGCTATGCGGGTCCTACTGGTTGAAGACGACATGTCCGCCGCGCGTGGCATCCGTCACATGTTGAAAGCCGAGCGTGCTGCTGTCGACCATGCCGCCAGCGGCGAGGAAGCGATCGAGATGGCGAGGCATTACGAGTACGATATCGTGCTGCTGGAGCTGTCACTTCCTGACATCGATGGATATGAAGTCGTGCGCCGCATGCGCGCCGCCCGCAACGCGACCCCTGTTATAGTCCTGTCCCGGCAGGCGCGGTCCGACACCAAGGTGAGGGTCCTTGACGCCGGCGCCGATGACTTCATGACCAAGCCGCTGGACAACGCTGAGCTTCTGGCTCGCGTGCAGGCCATCGTCCGGCGCTCCAAGGGATACAGCCAGCCAACGCTGCGGGTCGGGTCGCTTGAGCTCAACCTGGCGAACAGGACGGTTGTGGTGGCGGGCCAGCCGGTGCACCTTACCGGCATGGAGTACGCGGCCCTGGAACTGCTGGTGATGCGGAAGGGAAACGTGCTGACCAAGGAGACATTCCTCAGCCATCTCTACGGCGGCGGTGACGAGCCAGAGATGAAGATTATCGACGTTTTCATCTGCAAGCTGCGCAAGAAGCTGGCGGCTGCCGGCGCCCCCGCCCTGATCGCGACGGTATGGGGCCGCGGCTACACGATCCGCGATCCGGAGACCGCCATAACACAAGAATACCGCGGTGGACGGGAAGCGGCTGACCTGCCGGAAATGGCAGTGGCGTAGAGTAATGGCCTAATTTGACAGAGTCGAATTAGCTGGCATGTTTCTTGCTTCGGAAACGCCCGGAAATAGGCGGATCGCGTTACCCCAGCGGGCCGGCGACGGCGCTGTGCGGAATGAGC
>Ga0302320_10029334_pt1 | contig 10527 bp, 6 predicted proteins | sample Bog_T0_3_FD_202130 | JGI IMG/M metagenome (GOLD analysis project Ga0302320, IMG submission 202130) | Peat permafrost microbial communities from Stordalen Mire near Abisko, Sweden - Bog_T0_3 | ecosystem: Environmental > Terrestrial > Soil > Wetlands > Peat | place: Sweden: Abisko, Stordalen Mire... | reverse complement strand
CCAGAACCGTCGTCACGTTCTTTGGTCCCGACGTGGATACCAGCCGGTCGGGATCTTTCAGCGCGCAACAGGGCGAAAGATCCGCGCTGGATACGTCGCAATCCTACGTGATCGATCCCAACCAGATTGAAAATCTGCCGCTCGAAGGACATGACGTTTATTCCATGCTGGTCAGTCTGCCTGGCGTCACTTCCGACACCAGCACGGGCCGCGGACTCGGCGTCAGCGTGGCGGGCGGGCGTCCTTCGTCATCGAATTACATGCTGGACGGCGTTTCGAATAACAACTATCTGGTCACCGGGCCGCTGAACCCGGTCGCCCCGGAGGCCATCCAGGAATATCGTATTTCGACGAACGATTATTCAGCCGAGTATGGGCGTACCGCCGGCTTTGTGGCCAATGCCGTCACACGGGCGGGGAACAACGATTTCCACCTGAACGCTTACTGGTACCTGAATAATGCAGTGTTCAACGCGGCTGATTTCGCCGACAACCTGAACGGCTACGGTCGCCTGAAAGACAACGAGAACCGTCCGGGCTACCAGGCGGGCGGCCGTATTCTGCGCAATCGTCTTTTCTATTCGAGCGCCCTTGAGCAGTACATCAGCCACGGCACGCTCGATCCGCAGACGTACATTTTGCCCACCACGAATTTCATTCCGGCGCTGAGTATTCCGTCGACCCGGATTGCCGCCCTGTTACTGAGCGAATATCCCGGACCTGTGATTCATGCGCAAAACCTGACTGCCCCGATAACTGTCGAGTCACCGGTGGTGGTGGACCGCCTGCTGGCGCTGGAGCGCGGTGACTATCTGTCGAAGTCGGGTAAAGACCGGTTGATGGCGCGGTTGGTTATCGACCGGTTCAAAGAGCCGGATTTCAGCTGGAGCCCTTATCCGGCTTTCATCACGCCCCTGAATCAGAATACGGAAGGCATCGCCGGCAACTGGACGCGATCCTGGACGCCGCGTCTCACGAGCGAACTGAAGCTCAGCTACAGCGATGACGATTTAGGCTGGAACCGTACCCATCCGGAAATTCCCACACTGGTGTCCGGCGATGGTACGACGCTGCCGGGCAGTCCTCTGTTTTATTCCTACAAGAACCAGAACAAGTCGTTCGAGGCGATTTACAGCGCAGTTTGGACGCGTCGCCGCCACATTATTACGTCGGGTGCCGGGATGCTGCTGCGCTTTAATAACGGGTTCCTAACCGCCGGGCAGAATGGCGAATACCTGTTTAGCGGGATCGTGAACTTCGCCTTCGATCAGCCCGCCTTACAGTATGCGGCGGAAGACTGGCTTTCTGGCGGGATACCCAACTACAATCGCGCCTATCAGTATGCGCAGAGCAATTTCTTTGTTCAGGATAGTTATCGGATCGCGCCCCGCCTCACCCTGAACTTCGGGCTGCGCTATGAACGATTCGGCGCCCCGCGGAATACAGGACCGGAAAAAGACGCGATCATCACGTTCGGCGGCGGCACGGATTTCAACAGCCGCCTGGCTTCGGCGACGCTGGGCCGGCTGACATCTGGCAATCAAAACGTTTATGGCGCCGACAACCTGGACTTCGCGCCCCGTTTCGGTTTTTCGTGGGACCCGTTCGGCCATGCGCGTACCGTTCTGCGGGGCGGTTACGGAATCTTTTACGACGCACCTTTCGACAATCTCTGGCAGAACGTGCGGAACAATAACGTCGCCTTGTCTCTCGTTGGGCTAAGCGGCGGTTCCTTTAATTACCTGCAGCCGATTGCCAATGTTTTACCTTCCGGTCCGCCTCCCGCGCCGAATTTCCTGACGCTGATCGATCCCAAACTTCGCAACGGCTATGCGCAGCAGTTTTTCGTGGGTGTGCAGCACGCGCTCCGCGACAATCTGACGATTGAAGTGACCGGAAACGGGACTTTGGGACGCCGCCTGATCACCACCGATATTGTGAATCGGGAGTTCACCGAACTCGCCGGCACCGGTCGGCCAAACCAATCGCTGCCGGATATTTCGTGGCGCTCAGGGCAGGGAATCTCCGATTATTATGCGCTGACGTCCCTTGTTAAGTATCATCTGGATGCCTTTGATTTTCAAGCGGCTTACACATTGAGCCACTCGATCGATAATCAGAGCGATCCGCTCATCGGCGATTTCTTCAACCTGAACTTCACCACCGTTACCAGTTCAGGCGCGGCGCAAACGCCTTCCACATTCGCGCAACAGTTCAACAGCAACGGAGACCGCGGCAATTCGGATTTCGATCAGCGGCAGAATTTGTTTCTGACGGCGATCTGGCGGTCTCCGGCGCGCTCGGCCATCCTCCGCAACTGGAAGCTGTCCGGTCTGGCTGCGTTTCGCTCTGGCTTCCCGTACTCGGTTCTGTCGGTGACAACGACGACTCCGGTCAATGGCAAGGGACTGATCGAAGATCAACGAGCGAATCTGCTGAATCCTTCTGCCGCGATCCTGTCCAATCCGAAGCCTGTAGCCGGGGGCGTCATGTTGCTGAATCCTTCGGCCTTCGCTCAGCCAGCCAGCGCTGGCGGAGTGGGAGATACGGGCCGCAATGCTTTCACCGGGCCCGGGTTGTACAATTCAGATATTTCCGTGGCGCGCTCGTTTCAGGTGCCGCGATTGCGTGAGGGGACTTTGCTGACCGTTCGGACGGATATTTTCAATATCCTGAACCACGCTAACCTGAACAATCCGGATAACCTTTACGGCTCTCCCACGTTCGGGCTGGCAACTTACGGAAGGCAGGGTACCGCCTCGGGATTCCCCGCGGTGACGCCGTTAAACGAAACGGCCCGGCAAATCCAGCTGATCGTGCGGCTTCAATTTTGATAAGAATGTCTGCGATGTGTCAGACTCTAAAAGCCGGTTAATTCTTATGGTTGGTACCACCATTTCGCATTACGAGGTTCTCGAGAAGCTCGGAGAAGGCGGGATGGGTATGGTCTATAAAGCCCGCGATACGCAACTGGGCCGGTTCGTCGCGATCAAAGTCCTCATCCCGGCGTCGGGCGAATCGAGCGACCGCCGCGCCCGTTTTTTGCAGGAGGCACGCGCGGCGTCGTCTCTTAACCACCCCAATATCATCACGATCCACGACATTGTTGCAGTGGGAAACGGGGACTGCATTGTGATGGAATTCGTGCGCGGCAAGACGTTGGGAGACACCCTCGCCAGCGGAAGCATCCCGGTAGTCGATTCCTTAAAGTATTCGATTCAGATTGCCGACGCGCTCGCGGCCGCCCATGGAATCGGCATTGTCCACAGGGATCTGAAGCCCGCCAATGTTATGGTGACGCCCGAAGGCCTGGTCAAGGTTCTGGATTTCGGGCTTGCCAAACTCGCCGGCACTCATGGCGCGCTGGAACTGGGCGATTCGGATACTACTGTTTCCATTACAGCCGCCGCGGTGGGAGGCTCGCCCCGCACGATGGAAGGCGCCATTATCGGCACCCTTTCTTACATGTCGCCCGAGCAGGCCCAGGGCGGCAAGGTGGACGCCCGCTCGGACATTTTCTCGTACGGCTCCGTCTTCTATGAAATGCTGACCCGCGAAAAGGCTTTCCACGGCCATTCGGGCCTGGAGACGCTGACCGCCATCCTCAGGGATGAGCCGAGGAAATTTCCGGAAACCGCTGATATCCCGGAAGATATTCGCGAAGTGGTGCTGCGCTGCCTGCGCAAGGATCCCGATCAGCGTTACCAGGCGATGACGGACGTGAAGGCCGCGCTCGAACAGCTCTATTTCGCCAGCCGGTCCGGAATATTGCAGGCGCAATCCGGCATGTGGAAGAAGCCGGTCACGAAGGCGCTGCCATCGATAGCCGTGCTGCCGTTTCTGAATCTTAGCTCGGATAAAGAGAACGAATATTTCAGCGATGGCCTGGCTGAGGAGATCATCAACGCCCTCACGCGTATCCCCAGCCTGCGGGTGACGGCGCGGACTTCGGCATTCGTTTTTCGCGGGGCGCAGGAGGACGTGCGCAAGATCGGCGAGGCGCTGAATGTCGCCAGCGTTCTCGAAGGCAGCGTGCGCAAGGCGGCTAACCGCGTTCGTATCAGCGTGCAACTGATCGGGGTCGCGGAGGGGAATAATCTGTGGTCGGAACGCTATGACCGCGAGATGACCGACGTCTTCGAGATTCAGGATGAGATATCGCAGGCTATAGTAGAGAAACTAAAGGTTAAACTGGCTGGCGATTCTTCCGATGGTGCCCCTGTCCCTGGTCATATCGTCAAGCGCTACACCGAGAATCTGGAAGCCTACGATCTCTACCTGCGTGGCCGCTATGAGCTCTATAAAATGACCCGCGAGGGTTTGGATAAGAGCAAAAATCTGTTTGAAGAAGCCATACGGCTCGATCCCCGCTACGCCCCGGCACACGACGGTCTCGCCTACTGCTGGTATTCGGAAGGTTTCCTCGGTTTCGTGGCGCCCAAAGAGGCCATGCCGAAAGCGAAGTCCGCGGTTCGACGCGCCATCGAACTGGATGAGACCGTGGCGGAAGCGCACGCGACCCTGGGCGTGATCCTCGCCCTCTACGACTGGGACTGGGCTGGCGCCGAGCGGGAGATGATGCGTTCCATTGAACTCAATGGCGCATCTCCAGGTTCCCGCGATGTTTACGCGTTCTACTATTTGCGCCCCGTGGGCCGAATTGCCGACGCCGTGACGGAGGTGCAGAACGCCCTGTCACTCGACCCGCTCTCAATCCTGTTCCGCGTGCACCTGGGCTTTCTCTACTACGTGCAAAGGAACTACGAACATTCCATCGCGCAATTCCGCAAAGTGCTGGAGATGAATCCGCAATACTATCTGGCTCACGCCATGATGGCGCCGGTTTTCATGCAGATGGGTCAATTCGATCAAGCGCTCGAGTGCTACGCCAAGGCTCGCGAGGCCGATGCCAACAGTAAGTTTGTGGATTCGCTGGAGGCCATGACGCTCGCCGCGGCCGGCCAGAAGGATATAGCTCAGGAAATGCTGGGCGTGATTCTGCGGCGCTCCGCTCATGAGTACATTTCTCCGGTGAGCATCGCGTACATCTGCACCGCGCTGGGCGATTTCAATGCCGCGTTCGGGCATCTCGACCGCGCCATTCATGACCGCGATCCCAATATCCTGGGACTCAAATCGAATCCTATCTTCGACGCTCTGCGCGAAGATCCGCGTTACCATGCGCTACTCAGGAAGATGCAACTGGAATAAGGCAGGTTAAGGCAAAAGGCTCTGTCCCGCTTTCACACTTTTCGCGGCCGCCAATGGGTGCCTCGCCCGCTCGATGAAGTCTTTGCGTTCTTTTCGGATGCCGCGAATCTGGAAAGTCTCACGCCGCCGTCCCTGCGTTTTCACATTCTGACTGTCAGCACGCCGCACGTACAAGCGGGCACGCTGATCCGCTACCGCCTCAGTTTGCATGGAATACCGTTCGGATGGACGACCGAAATCCGCGCGTGGAATCCACCTTACAGTTTCACGGATGCGCAACTCACGGGACCGTTCGCCCTCTGGCATCACACGCATCGCTTCCAATCGCAGGCTGAAGGAACGCTGATTGAAGATATCGTGCGGTACAGGGTGCCCTTCGGACCGATCGGGCGTCTGATCAACCGGATGAAAGTGCGAGGCGATGTGGAGGAAATTTTCCGACACCGTCGCGAGCGCATTGACGATCTTTTTCCCAAACCGTGAAAGAACTTCCACGGCGGCCGGGAATTATTTCCTGCCTTTCACGGAACTGACTGGAGAGCCGTGCAACCGGCAGACTTTCCACCTGCGAATCCGGCGGCCGCGAATTCGTTATAGGTGCGTTTCAGTACGCCACTCCACGCCGTCGGTATGTTCAGGACTATGGCAACCCGGTTGCTCCCGGATGCGGCATGACACTCGTCGGCCAGCCCCAATGGTTTATTTCCGGTGAAGCATGCGCGTTATGCGACGGCGAGAGGCACCTTGCCCACATCGTCCGGGCCGGAACCCGATGGTTCGCCTTCGACGCCACTCAACCTAACGGCCACGGCATTGGTTGTTTGTTTCTCGGATCGTTTATCCGGAGATTAACCGCGATGGCCGCGGCGGAAGCCGAGACAATTCCGCCGGAAATTTCCGCGCCAGAGGCAGCCGATCCGAGCCGCGTCCAGCAACTCACTATCGGTATGTTGAAAGACGCCGAAGCGGCGCGGACCAAATCTCGCCGCCTGCGCGTTCATTCGCATCATCCTCACGCAGCCTGGCCCGCAGCAGCCAGAGCACTGGTCGCCAGCCGATTGATATCCGCATTATCCAGAATTTTCTTTGGCGCACCGGACCTGGCGGCAATCAGCATCGCCTGCCCCATGCGTTCCGTGGTGGTCACATGCCCTGGGGCCAGTTTCATCACCAAAGGAATGATCGGGCCCAGCAACGCCAGCGCGAACCGTGTCATGGCGGCTTTTGGTTTCTCACCGTGCATCGGCTGAATGGCGCCGGGTCGAAACATATACGCGGCGCGAAACGGCATGCGCAGCAGCGCGTTCTCGGTCGCTCCCTTGACGCGCGCCCAGGCCACACGGCCTCGCTCGGTGCTGTCGGTGCCCAATCCGGAGACATAGATGAAGGTCATACCGGGATTCAGCCTCGCGAGCGTAGTCGCCGCCCCTATGGTCAAGTCGTACGTGATGCGTTTGTATTGCGCTTCCGGCATACCCACGGAAGAAACGCCCAGGCAGAAAAAACAGGCGTCATATCCCGAGAGTTGGTCCGCCACCGGCTCCAGATTGCCGATTTCCTGCAGAACAATATTGCGCACTTTGGGATTTGCGACGTGAATGGCGCGGCGGCCGATCAGCAGCACGGTATCGACGTCCGGATCCAGCAGGCATTCCCGCAATACACCCTGCCCAACCATCCCCGACGCCCCGAATAAAATGACTCTCACGTGAGCATGGTACCGCAAATCGTCCAGGCCGAGATCTTGAGTCACAACGATCTTTCTGAATAGAATCAATCAGTTCCATCTTCAGCTCGATTTGACCGTGCTCTACTTCGATCAGGAGAAGGTGCTCATCCCGGTGGTGTTTGGTGCACAACACCGGTGAGTTGGGCTGTCTCCTTTCGATTGATACGCCGTTTTTGGGGCGGCGCATCGATCCGACCGCGGGGGCTGTTGTGGCGACGGCCCCCCGGTCCCCTTTGAACCGCGCTTAACACGCTAAACTTGGGAACTAGCCAACAAGTTCCCGCCGAAAAATTTATGAATCGCCTCGAAGAACTCCGCCGCCGCCACATCGCCGCCGAAGAGGGAGGAGGAACCGAACGGCGCGAGCGTCAGCATCGCGAAGGAAAACTGGCCGTCCGCGAACGCGTCGCGCTTCTTCTTGACGAAGGCACTTTCGAAGAAATGGACAAGCTGGTCGAACATCGTTGCCGCGATTTCGGCATGGACCAGCAGGTCATCCCCGGCGACGGACTGGTAACCGGCTATGGCCGCATCAACGGACGTCTGGCCTATGTCTTTGCCCAGGATTTCACCGTGTTCGGCGGTTCGCTCTCGGAAACCAATGCGCTGAAAATCTGCAAAGTCATGGATCTCGCTCTCAAGACCGGAGCGCCTGTGATCGGTCTCAACGATTCCGGCGGCGCGCGCATCCAGGAAGGCGTCCTTTCGCTCGCCGGCTATACGGATATTTTTCTGCGCAACACGCTTGCGAGCGGAGTCGTGCCCCAGATATCCGCCGTGATGGGGCCATGCGCGGGCGGCGCCGTGTATTCGCCCGCTATTACCGATTTCATCTTCATGGTGGCGGACACGAGTTACATGTTCGTCACAGGACCCGACGTGATCAAGACCGTCACCCACGAAGACGTGTCCAAGGAAGAACTCGGCGGCGCGATGACCCACAACGCGAAAAGCGGCGTTGGCCATTTCATCGCCGCCGACGATAAAGAATGCGTGCAGATGATTCGCGAGCTCTTAAGTTTCCTGCCGCAGAATAATCGCGAAGATCCTCCGCGCCGCGCCTGTACCGACCCCATTGACCGCGCTGACGCCGAACTTGATCGCGTCGTGCCCGCCGAATCCAATCAGCCCTACGATATGAAAGACGTCATCCATCGCGTGGTGGACGACGCGGATTTCTTCGAAGTCCATCAGAATTTCGCGAAGAATATCGTTGTCGGATTTGCGCGCCTCGATGGCCGCCCCGTTGGGATCGTGGCCAATCAACCGGCGTTTCTGGCGGGTTGCCTGGATATCAATTCGTCCGTGAAGGGCGCGCGTTTCGTCCGGTTCTGCGATGCCTTCAATATCCCGATCGTCACGTTTGAAGACGTGCCGGGCTTCCTGCCAGGCACCGATCAGGAGTTCGGCGGCATCATCCGTCACGGCGCCAAGCTGCTTTATGCTTATGCCGAAGCCACCGTGCCCAAGATTACCGTGATCACCCGCAAAGCCTACGGCGGGGCGTATTGCGTAATGGGCTCCAAGCATCTGCGCACCGACGTGAATCTCGCATGGCCCACCGCTGAGATCGCAGTCATCGGCGCCGAAGGAGCGGTTAACATCGTCTACCGGCGTGAACTCGCGAACGGCGATCCCGGTATTCGGGCACAAAAAATCGCCGACTTCAACGATCGCTTTGCCAGCCCGTTTGTTGCGGCAGAGCGGGGTTTTGTCGACGATGTTATTGAGCCGAGAGAAACCAGAAGCCGCTTAATCCGCAGCCTCCGGATGCTCGAAACCAAAGTGGATACGATGCCGCGCAAAAAGCACGGCAACATACCGCTCTGATCTCAGGTCAGTCCCCGTCAGGTGAATCCCTGGCCGGAAATTCCCATCCGACACTGTCGCCCGGATAGAACCACTCATGTACTCGCTCGGGAGCGCCGGCCGAACTTTCCTTCAGTTCGATTCGGGTATGGTCGGAAGCCTCCGCAGCCTGCGCCGAAACTGCCTGAACCACTGCGACAAGATGAGTCTCGTCGCCGTTCATAATTTCAACAACGTTGCGATCGCTATCGAGCGTCCTGAAAACATAGGTTCCGGCCGCGAGCGCCGTGTTGCCGATGTTAACCGGCCCACTGAAGGTGACCTTGGTTTGCCAGTTCGTAAGTTCGCCGCCCTGGGCTTTTAATGTGGGAACCGCCGCCGTTGCAAACAGAGCTGCTCCAAGTGCGATGGTTAGCGATTGTAAGCGAAAAGATTTCAACATACCGCACCTCTCTTCCTGCTTCATTAGACGGGTGCGATAGGAAGGCGTTTCCGGGCGACTTTTTAAATAATTGTATGCCGACGATTCGTCACAGATTGAGCATCTCGCGCAGCTTGCGGCTCTGCAAACGGCTCACCGGGATCTCGCTCGCCTTTTTATCGTCCATGCGCAGTTGATACGTCGATTTAAACCATGGAATCACTTCGCGAATCCGGTTCACGTTGACCAGATAAGAACGATGCGCGCGCCAGAACATTTCCGGATCGAGCGCCGCCTGCAGTTCTTCGATGGTACGGAAATTCGACTGGCCCTCGGCTGTGGCGGCAACCAGTGTGATCACGCCGCTCGAGATGGTGGCATACACCAGCTCTTCCGGTCCAATCACCAGATTCCGCTGTCCGCTGCGCAGCAGCAGCTTGGTGAAAGCTGGCCTGCCCGGCTGGTTTGCGGTGGCTGACACCACCGGCGCGGCGGCTTCCGTGAGACGATCCGCAACCGCTCGACGAGCCCGCGCGAGTGTCGCCGCCAGACGTTCCCGATCCACCGGCTTCAGCAGATAATCCATCGCCTCCAGCTTGAAAGCTTCCACGGCAAACTGATCGAACGCAGTCGAAAAAATAATATGCGGAGGATCGATCTGATGCTCGCGCAGACGCTTTACGACTCCCAGACCATCGAGCCCCGGCATCTGAATATCCAGAAAAGCCAGCGCCGGATCCAGCTTCTCGATCAGATTCAGCGCCTCGATGCCGTTCGATGCCGTTCCCACCACTTCAACCTCGCCGGTTTCGTCCAGCAAAAAGCGCAGCTCCTCGCGGGCCAGTTGTTCATCGTCGGCAATGATAACGGACATCGGCGCACGGCCCGGGGATGCCCCGGCATTCGGGATCGGATTCGCAGCCGCAGGAGAAGCGCGGAAAGGCATGCACTGGTATCATAACGGATTGCAGTCAGCCTGAAACCCTTCAAAATTCGTGCGACGCCGGCCATGGAATGGTCTCAGCGCGCGCCAAGGAGCATATTTTTTTGTCCAATACGCCAGACACCTCTGCCAGACCCACGCCGAAAATTGAACCCGCCGACGGCAAACTCGGTATTCTGATTCCCGGCATGGGCGCCGTGGCAACCACCTTCATCGCCGGCGTGGAAGCCATCAAACGGAACCTGGCAAAACCGATCGGGTCGACCACGCAGTTGGCCACCATTCGCTTGGGAAAACGCACCGACAACAATACGCCGCGCATTAAAGATTTTGTGCCGCTCGCGTCGCTCGAAGATCTGGTTTTTGGCGGCTGGGATATTTTCGAAGAGAATTGTTACGACGCCGCTATCAATG
>Ga0302320_10029333_pt1 | contig 10527 bp, 10 predicted proteins | sample Bog_T0_3_FD_202130 | JGI IMG/M metagenome (GOLD analysis project Ga0302320, IMG submission 202130) | Peat permafrost microbial communities from Stordalen Mire near Abisko, Sweden - Bog_T0_3 | ecosystem: Environmental > Terrestrial > Soil > Wetlands > Peat | place: Sweden: Abisko, Stordalen Mire... | reverse complement strand
AAATTCAAACGGGCCGCGCAAGGCGGCCCGCTCCCTGTATCGACCCTGAATTCCGCTTATCCGGGATAGGCCCCTGTAATGTAGCCCTGCAGCGCCTGAATGGTGTGCTCGTGACCTGAGATCACCCAGCGCACCAGGTCGCCCATTGAGACCACCCCAATCACGGCATCGTTCTGTATCACCGGCAGATGGCGGAAATCGCGCTCCGTCATAATGCCCATGCATTCATCCACGGTGTGCTGCGGGGTCACGGATATTACCGGGCTGGTCATCATCTCCTTGACCAGAGTCTCCTGAGAATGGCGTCCCTTCAGCGTGCCTTTGCGCGCGTAATCGCGCTCTGAAATAATGCCTGCCAATTTGCCGTTTGAGATCACCAGCAGCGCCCCGATATCGTGCTTGGCCATCAGCTCAATCGCCTCGAAGACCGACTGCTCCGGCGTAACGGACAGAATTGTGTTCGACTTCTTGTTCTTCAGCAGCAATCCAATGGTCTCGGTAATCTTCATCAAGCCTCCTGCAGTCTTTCCCAAGGCTGTTGGCGCTCCGCAAGCTCGTTTGTTTCGCAGCCTGCGTCCAATGTCATTCACCGGTACGCGCCAATAAAAACGTGCGTTTCTTAGTTGGGCTTCCTTTGATTCTGGTCTGGGGAAGCTCTCTTGTGATTACATCAATCTAAAGACAAAGTTTCATATCGCAGCCGGGTACCCGCAATTCAGGGCGCAATTGCAGCCAGCCCTTAGGCATCGAAACACTATAGACCATTTTGAATACAAAGGAACAGGGCTGGCCTGGAAATTATCTTCCAGCAGCATCCCCCCGGCCCCGCAAACCGCCCTCAGCCCCTGCGCCGCGCCGCCTCTTCGTAGACTGCGGCGTACTCCCGGGCCGGCCCGGCCCACCCATGATCCTGTGCCATCCCATTCCGCATGAGGATGCGCCAGGCTTCTTCATCCTGGAAGGCCGCCAGCGCCCGGTCTACGGTTGCCAGCAGTTCCGCCGGCTCCTGCCCCTCGAATTTGAACCCCGTCCCGGCTCCCTTCCCGGCATCCCACTCCTCAATGGTGTCGTCCAACCCGCCCGTCGCCCGCACCACGGGCACCGTTCCATATTTGAGCGAGTACATCTGGTTCAGGCCGCACGGCTCGTAGTGCGAAGGCATGAGAAACATATCTGCCCCGGCCTCGATCTTGTGCGCCAGCGCCTCGTCATACCGGATCTGCGCCGCCACCTTCCTGGGATACAGCAGCGCCCATCCACGAAAGAACTTTTCATACACCGGATCGCCGGTGCCCAGCGCCACAACCGCCAGATCCCGCGACGCCAGCTCTTCGGCAATCTCCTCCACCATGTCAAAGCCCTTCATCGTGACCAGCCGCGAAACAATTCCGATCACCGGCGTCGTCTCGGCCACGTCCAGCCCAAAGGCATGAAGCAGATCTTTGCGGCAGGTTCGCTTGCCTCCCGGATTCTGCCGCGTGTAATGCGCCGCCAAGTATCCATCCGTGGCCGGGTCCCACTCCTCATAATCTGCGCCGTTCAATATTCCGCGCAGATCGGCCGCCCGCTTCAGCAAAACGCCCTCAAGCTGCTCGCCAAACTTCGCCGTCTGAATCTCCTCGGCATATCTCTTGCTCACCGTAGTCAGCAGATCACTGAAGACCACTCCGCCTTTTAGAAAATTGAAGTGGTCGTACTGCTCCACTTGATCCATGGTGAACAGGGTCCATGGGAACAGAAGCTGCGGGGTGGTGGAAGGCGGGAACGCCCCCTGGTAGGCCGCGTTATGAATGGTCAGCACCGTCGCCGCGCCGCGCAGCACCGGATCGTCGGCGTATACGGTGCGCAGGTACACGGGAATCAGCGCCGCCTGCCAGTCGTGCACGTGAAACACGTCTGGAACGCCCAGCAGCTTGGCCGCCTCAAGCACTGCGCGGCAAAAAAGCCCGAAGCGCTCGGCGTTGTCTGGGTAATCGCCCGCCGCCGTCCCGTAAAGCTCTTTGCGATCAAAGAGTTCCGGACAGTTTACAAAGTAGTACTGGACCCCCGCGCGCTTGCCTCCGTCCACGATTTCCACAAACCGGTTGTAGGTCTGAAAGGGGATCGTGATCGACTTCACGGCAACCTTTAACTCTTCGTCCAGATGCGGCCGTACCCTCGTATAGAGTGGCAGATACACCGTCACTTCGTGGCCCAGCTTGGCCACCTCATGCGGCAGCGCGCCCACCACGTCGGCCAGCCCGCCGGTCTTGGCAAACGGCACGCACTCTGAAGCTGCAAAAACAATGTGCATCAAACCCTCACTATGATCCAAGTCGCGAACAAAGGTCGCCTAAGGTGAAGTCTACAATGGAGCCCGCATGAGCCTCTGGGCTGTGCACACTCAAATCTCCCCTGCAAAGTCGATTGCGAGAATGTCCCTAAACCCTTGGGAACTCAGGCTCTCGGGCAAGATGCATCTACCGGTTCATAGGGTGGTATGAGAGCAAACAAAACCCCAATGAAGAGTGACGGGGCTCACACAACTTCATACCAAAACCGAGGCAAAACTGATACGTTGGCTAAGAAGGATTTTTCTTTGTTGCCCATGGCTTCTAACCCTTATTTTTCACTGGCGGTTCTGTTTCTGGTGGCGTTGGGATTCGGTCTCACGCCGCTGGCCTTGGCATGGCTTTGGGCAAAGACATTTTCGCCTCAAAAACGGAACTCCCTCAAGAATTCCATCTATGAGTGCGGGCTGGTGTCCAAGGGCGACGCCTGGGTCCAGTTCCGCTCCGCCTACTATCTTTACGCCATCATATTTCTCATCTTTGACGTGGAAGCAGTTTTCCTGCTTCCCTTCGCGGTGGCTTTTACCGGCCTGGGCGCTGCAGCCTGTGCGGCCATGCTGGTTTTTGTGCTCCTGCTCATTGAAGGTTTGGCGTGGGCCTGGGCCAAGGGCGTGCTCACCTGGGCGTGAAAACTGTGGTCGGTAATCAGTTGTCAGTGATCAGTTTTTTCCTGGCCGAATGAGATTTGCAGCAAAGCAAAGTTTTGAAGTCCAGCTCGAAAGAATCTAGGCGAAATCAACTCAAGGAGTCAGTTAATAACGCAGGATTCCATCGGTGGCAGGAACAAACTGACCACTGACAACTGAGAACTGACAACTGGAGCAGCGCGACAATGGATCAGGAATTAAAGATCGAGCTCGGCAAGCAAGGCATCGTCGTCACCACGATTGAGGAGCTCTACAACTGGGGCCGTCGCAGCTCGGTCTGGCCCATGAACTTCGGCCTCGCCTGCTGCGCCATTGAGATGATTGCCACCACCATGGCCCGCTACGACCTGGCCCGCTTCGGCGCTGAGGTCTTCCGCCCCTCGCCCCGCCAGGCCGACCTCATGATCATCTCCGGCACCGTCACCAAGAAGATGGCTCCGCAGGTCGTCCGCCTCTATAACCAGATGGGCGAGCCCCGCTACGTCATCGCCATGGGAGCCTGCGCCATCTCCGGCGGACCCTTCAAGCAGGGCTACAACGTGCTTAAGGGGATCGATCGCTACATCCCCGTCGACGTCCATATTCCCGGTTGCCCTCCGCGGCCCGAGGCGCTGCTCCAGGCTTTTATCACACTGCAAGAAAAGATCGATGCCCAACACCTCACCGGCCCCGACCGTCCGCGCTACCTCGATGCCGAGGCGCAGGGCGAATTTCCCGTGCCCGAGCAGGGCGAGCACGATCTCGAACCCGCCTCCAATAAAGGCGTGTGGCCTGTGCCGTTGGTGATTCGGTAGAGACAGGGAACGAGGGAGCAAGGGAGCAAGGAAACAGGATAGCTGGAGCAGGAATTGAAAACACTTGAAGAAATCAAATCGGCGATTGAAGCGGCCATTCCGGGCGCGGGTGTGGAGATCATTTCCAACCCCAGCCCTTCGGCGCAGCATTCCTTGCTCCTCACGCCGAGCCACGCCGCCGATGCGGCAAAATTCCTCCGCGACGATCCCGAGCTGGTGCTCGATTTCCTCTCCAACGTCACCGGCGTCGACTGGCCCGACAAGGAAATCGCAGAAAAAGTAAAGGTAAAGCGCCAGATCACGAAAACGGTGGAAGGTCCTGACGGCACAAGTGTTGCCCAACAAGTAGAAGAAGAGGTCGAAGAGACCCGCAAACGCGTCGAGCCGGGTTATCTTGAATCCGTCTACCATCTCTACTCAGTGGCCAAAAAGCACGGCCCGCTAGTCCTCCGCATGCGCACCGTCAATCGCACTGACCGGGTCGAACTGCCAACTTTCACTTTCATCTGGCGCTCGGCCGAGTTTCAGGAGCGCGAGATCTTCGACCTTTACGGGATTATTTTCACCGGCCATCCCGACCTCCGCCGCCTGCTCATGTGGGAGGGCTTCAAAGACCACCCCATGCGCAAGGACTACGTGGAGCCCGACGACTTTGAATACGAGCCCACCGCGCACGATGAAATCCTCAAGCGGCATAAGGCCCATCAGGCTGTGGCACCCGGCCAGGAAGGAGCGGCACCGGCCCAATGAACTCCAGCGCCATCGAATTCGAAAAGCGCGACGGCTGGAACCGTCCTCCGGTGATCACGCCCGAAGGCGACGGTGAGCTGCTTGAAATCGCCATGGGGCCGCACCATCCCTCGACCCACGGCGTCTTTCGCATGGATGTGACCCTCGACGGCGAGCGCGTCGTCCATCTCAAGCCGGTCTTCGGCTACCTGCACCGCAACCACGAGAAAATCGCGGAAGGCGCAAGTTATCTGGCCTCCATGCCCTACACCGACCGGCTGGACTACTTCTGCTCGCTCAGCAACAACTGGGCCTACGCGCTGGCGGTTGAAAAGCTCGCCGGCCAGGAAGTCCCCGAGCGCGCCCAGTACATTCGCGTCATCACCGCCGAGCTGACCCGCATTCAGAACCATGCCTCGGCGGTCGGTTTTCTCATTCAGGACATGGGCGCCAGCGGCACGCCGCTCATGTACGCCTTCAAAGAGCGCGAAAAGATTCTCGACCTATTTGAACAATTGACGGGCTCGCGCATGATGTGCAACTACATGCGCTTCGGCGGCTGCCGCGTCGATGTTTCTTCCGCCTGGCTCGATCAGACGCGCAAGGTCGTCGCCGGCCTGCCCCAGTTTGCCGATGAGTTCGAGACCCTGCTCACCGGGAACGAAATCCTCATGGCTCGCACCCAGGGCGTCGGCGTTTTGCCCCCAGCGTTGGCCGTCAGCGCGGGAGTCACCGGCCCCATGCTCCGCGCCTCCGGCGTGAATTATGACATTCGCAAGGTCGACCACTATGGCATCTACGACCGCTTCGACTTCAAGGTGCCGCTCGGCGATCACTGGGATGTCTACGATCGCTTCATGATCCGGCTCCTCGAGCTGCGCGAATCAATCAAGATTCTGAATCAGGCGCTCAAGGACATACCCGCAGGCCCCATCATGGATCCCAAGGCCAGGATTCGTAACTTCCGCCCCAAGCCGGGCGAGGCCTACGGCCGCATTGAAGCGCCCAAAGGCGAGCTGGGCTTTTATCTCATCAGCGACGGCAGCGCCAATCCATATCGCTACCGTGTGCGCCCGCCCAGCCTCATCAACTTAACCATTTTGGAAGACATGTGCTTAGGTAACAATGTCGCCGATGTAGTACTGATCCTTGGCAGCGTCGACATTGTTTTAGGAGAAGTGGACAGGTAGAAACAAGGGAATAGGAACCAGGGAATAGGGAATAACAAATCGCGGTGAAACTTATCGCATTGATTTTGGAAAGTAATGGAGCAGCACTAAATAGCTGAAAGCTGAGAGCTGACGGCTGAAAGCTAAGTCCGGAGGACTTCGTTGCTAGGTGAAGGCATTATCAAAGGCCTGATGGAGACGGCAAGAAACTTTGCCGGCAGCTACGTCTCCAAAGAACGACTTACCACGGTCCAGTATCCCGAGGAGCGCGTCGCTCCCGCCGAGGCCGCGCGCGTCTTTCCCTTCCTGGTCTACGATGGTCCCGAGTGGCTGGCCGGCATGCGCTGCGTCGCCTGCCAGATCTGCGAAAAAGAGTGCCCGCCCAAGTGCATCTATATTGATAAGTCAACCGACAAGAAACCCGACGCCGTGGGCAAGCCCCAGAACTATCCCACCCGCTTCGATATCGATGTCTCCGTCTGCATGAGCTGCCAGATCTGCGTAGAAGTCTGCCCCTTCGAAGCCATCAAGATGAACACGGATTTTGAGCTGGCCACCGACGACCGCTTCGGCGGGTTGCTCCTCGATCGCGAGAAGCTGGCTAAGCCGAACGAGTACTACCACCAGATTCATCCCACTGAAGCGGCCGAGGTCGATGCCCGCCTTGCCGCGGAGCGCGCCGCAGCTGAAGCCAAGGCCAAAGCAGCCGCTGAAGCCGCCGCAGCAAAAGCAGCAGCAGCCAAAGCCGCACCGCCCACTGGGACCCCACCGGCCACTCCCCCCGCCGCACCACCCGCTGCTGGAGCCTCAAAGGCCGGAGGAGAAGCCTAGCCCATGTCCGCCGCTAATCCCATGTCCGTCGCGGGTTTTGACCAGATCTTCGTGCTCCTCAAGAATTGGCTTGTATCGTTTCTGCCCGCATTCTGGCAGCCGATCGCCGGTGTCGTTCTCTGCGTCGTCTGCATCGTCGGCCTCTATCCCGCGCTCTTCGCCATCGCCGTGCTCATGGAGCGCAAAGGCCTGGGCCGTATGCAAAATCGTTACGGCCCCAACCGCGTCGGCCCCTTCGGCCTCTTCCAGCCGGTCGCCGACGGCGTCAAAGCGCTGATCAAGGAAGACGTTGTCCCCTTCAAAGCCGACCATGTCGTGCACTTTCTCGCCCCGCTGGTCCTCGTCGTCGTGGTCTTCATGTCCCTCGCCGTGTTGCCCATGGGCCGCAACATGGTTCTCGTCGACATGGACGCAGGGTTGCTCTTCTTCTTTGCCATGGGCGCGTCTGTTGAATTGTCAGTTTTCATGGCCGGATGGTCCAGCCGCAACAAGTACTCGCTCCTCGGAGCCATGCGCGCCATCGCCCAGATGGTCAGCTACGAATTGATCTTGCTTCTGTCATCGCTGGTCGTCGTCATGATCACCGGTTCGCTCTCGCTGGTAAAAATCGTCGAAGCGCAAGCCACCTACAGCGGCATCTTCCCCCATTGGTATGTCTTCACGCCTTGGGGCCTGGTGAGCTTCGTCATCTTTGTCATCGCCTCCACGGCTGAGACCAATCGCTCTCCATTCGACCTGCCTGAAGGCGAATCCGAAATCGTAGCTGGCTACTTCACCGAATATTCCGGCTTCAAGTTCGCGCTCTTCTTCCTCGGCGAGTATGTCGAGATGTTCAGCGTCGCGGGACTTGGCACCACGCTCTTTCTTGGTGGCTGGTCGGCGCCGTTCTCGTTCCTCGGGTTCATTCCCACCTGGATCTGGTTCTTCTTGAAAGTCGAGCTTTGGATCTGCTTCTTTATCTGGATGCGCGGCACCTTACCTCGCCTCCGCCAGGATCAGCTGATGAACTTTGCCTGGAAGTTTGTGCTGCCCTTCACGCTGCTCAACATCTTCGTCACCGCCCTCTGGCGCTTTATGGGCGAGGGCTGGCAGCACTGGGTCGCCTGCACTGCAATTCTGGCCGTAGCCTACGTCGTCTTCGGCCGCCTCGGCCTGGCCCGCAGGCACGTCGGCCCCAGGAGTTACCGCTATGCCGAGTAAAGCCGCTGCGGGATTCTCCCTCGCCTCAAAATCTCCGTGCCCCATCCTTGCGATTTGTTTTTGTCGCAAGGATGGGAGAGCACAGAACAAGGAAGGCCACCAGTGAGCATCGCCTTCTATCCCCTCGCGCTCCTCACCCTGGCCGGGGGCCTCGCAGCCGTCATGCTGAAGAACACGGTCCACTGCGCCCTCGCGCTCACCGTCGCATTCGCCGGTCTCGCCCTGCTCTTTCTTGAGCTCGATGCCCAATTCGCCGGCTTCGCGCAGATTCTCGTCTACATTGGCGCCGTCGCCATTCTCGTCGTCTTCGCCATTCTGCTTACCAAAGGTTCTGAAACCCCAGCCAGTGGCATCTTCAGCAGCACATGGCTCGTAGGCCTCGTTATCGCCGCTGGAGTTTTCGCCGTTCTCAGCTGGGCAGTCCTGCAAAGCGTCAGCGCCCTGCCCAACGAGACCGCCGTCCCCGCCATCACAGTCCACGACATCGGCAACGCCCTCGTCGGCCGCTACGTTCTGCCACTTGAGATCGTCGCCCTGCTGCTCACTGCCGCCACCATTGGCGCGGTGATTGTTGCCCTGCACGAGAAAGTTGGCGAAAAGTGATCGTGACTCCGCTCGCCGCTTACCTGATCGTCGCTGCCCTGCTCTTCGCCATCGGACTCGCCGGCGCGCTTACCCGCCGCAACGCCATCCTCGTACTGATCGGGATTGAGTTGATGCTCAACGCCGCCAATCTCAACCTCATCGCTTTCTGGCGTTACGGCCCGCACCCTGAAGCCCTCACCGGCATGATGTTCGCCATCTTCTCTATCGCCGTCGCCGCCGCTGAAGCCGCCGTGGGCCTGGGCCTCGTCATCTCCATCTATCGCCACACGCACACAACCGATCTCGACCAGATCAACAGGATGAAGGGGTGAAAAGTTGATCCAGGAAGGAACTCCGTTCACTCCACAATTCGTCGCATCCTCAATTACGGGGATTCTGTGGCTCATCCCCGCGCTGCCCATCGTGGCCTCGGGAATCATCGCGCTGCTCAAGCAGCCGCACCGCAAAGCCGCCACCACGCTCTCCATCGGCTCGCTCGCAATCTCGCTCCTCATCGCCTGGGCTGCCTTCGCTCACGTCATTGCCGGCTGGATTAACGGCCAAGCCGTCCGCGAGACCGTGAACTTCTCCTGGTTCCAGTTCGGCGCTACCAGCGTCGACCTCGGCTGGGTCCTCGATCCCCTCTCCGCCATCATGGCCGTCATGGTCTGCTTCGTCGGCCTGCTCATCTTCATCTACTCCGTGGGCTACATGGCCCACGACGAAAACTTCACCCGCTTCTTCTGCTTCCTCTCGCTCTTTGCAGGCGGCATGTTGGGCGTCGTCATTTCCAACAGCCTGCTTCTGCTCTTCATGTCCTGGGAGATCGTCGGCCTCACCTCCTACTTGCTCATTGGCTTCTGGTATCAGAAACCCTCCGCCGCCGCGGCTGCCAAAAAAGCCTTCCTCACCACCCGCATCGGTGATGTCTTCTTCCTTCTCGGCATCGTTTGGCTCTTCGCGCAAACCGGCACGCTGCTCTTCTACAACGGCGGCGCAGGCTCGCTTGAACCCACCGCACTTGCCGCTCTACTCACGCAGCACGCGGCCTTCGGCCTCACCTTCGCCGGAGCCATCGGCCTGCTCATTTTTGCCGGAGCAGTCGGCAAAAGCGGCCAGCTTCCACTCCACGTCTGGCTGCCTGACGCCATGGAAGGCCCCACGCCCGTCTCCGCCCTGATTCACGCCGCAACCATGGTCGCCGCAGGCGTCTATCTCGTGGCTCGCGTCTACCCGCTCATGTCCGCCGGCGTTCCCATGCTGGCGAACGGCGAGCTCAACGGCACCAGCACCGCGCTCGTCGTCGTCACCTGGGTCGGCGCAGCCACAGCCGTCTTTGCCGCTCTCATCGCCGTTGCGCAAAACGACATCAAGCGCATCCTGGCCTACTCCACCGTCTCTCAGCTCGGATACATGATGGCCGGACTCGGCCTGGGCGGCGTCGCCGTCGGCATGTTCCACCTCATCACCCACGCATTTTTCAAGGCTTTGCTCTTCATGGGCGCAGGCTCCGTTATCCATGGCTGCCACGACGAGCAGGACATTCGCCGCATGGGCGGCCTCAAAGCTGACATGCCAATCACCTTTGTCACCTACGGCATCGGCATGCTTGCCCTCTGCGGTTTCCCGCTCTTCGCAGGATTCTGGTCCAAAGATGGGATCCTCGAAGCCGCACACAACTCCGGCTTCATCAAGGGCCCCTACTATCTGCTCATCTTCGGTGCTCTGCTCACAGCGTTCTATATGACCCGCCAGGTCAGCTACGTCTTCTTCGGCTACTGGCGCGGCCATCAAGTGGCGCATGAGAGCCCGAAGGTCATGACCGTTCCGCTCGCCATCCTCGCCTTCTTCGCGCTGTTCCTCGGCTTCATCGGAACTCCGGCCTGGCCGTGGTTCCGCGCCTTTCTCGATGGCCACGCGGCCACGTTTAATTGGCACATATTATTCCAGCCCGGCCTTTTCACTCTCATGGCCACTTCCACGCTCGTCGTCTTTCTCGGCCTCGGATTCGGCTGGAAGCTTTACGGCAACAAGAGTCCAAAGCCCGAAGAGCCCGACGCTCTCGAAAAATCCGTGCCCTGGCTCTGGAAGCCCCTTCACGATCGCCTCTACGCCGATGAGCTCTATGGCGTAACCGTCATCGCCTTCTACTATTGGTGGGCGCGCGTGGCAGATTGGCTCGATCGCCGCGTCTGGGGTGGACTCGTCTCCGGCGTCGCGTGGCTCTTCAAACTATGGGCTC
>Ga0302320_10029331_pt1 | contig 10527 bp, 9 predicted proteins | sample Bog_T0_3_FD_202130 | JGI IMG/M metagenome (GOLD analysis project Ga0302320, IMG submission 202130) | Peat permafrost microbial communities from Stordalen Mire near Abisko, Sweden - Bog_T0_3 | ecosystem: Environmental > Terrestrial > Soil > Wetlands > Peat | place: Sweden: Abisko, Stordalen Mire... | reverse complement strand
TGTATGAAATGGTTGAGGGAAAGCTGGAATACATCGGTAAGACCAAGCTAATCGTGAATGGCAAACTCAAGCGCCTACCGGTGCGTGACTACCTGCTGAAACAGGGCAGGTTCTCCCACTTTACGGACGACGATGTTGAGTATTTCCAGAGCAAGGTTGATGAGATGTGGGACAAGTGGTTGATTCCCGGAGTCATGCCCGTCCTGAAGGACTTGGAAGCTGACGTTGTACCGGCGTAGATAACGAGCAACGCAACTCTCTGGGTGTGATGCGGCCTCCATGGTCAGGTCACACCCGGGGTTACTTCTTATTACTACAGCGGTACTTCGGTACGGGGACGCTGAGGGGATCTGCCAGAAAGCCTGCCAGCAAGGAGGTAGGCAAATGGAGATATCCCGGGCCCTTGGATCAAAGTCCGAATTCGAGAGTGCTAACCGCTGGCTTTTGTCGATGGCCTGCGCAATCGCGACCATTACTATCGCGAACCTGAAGTATCCCTGGAAATTACTTTGCAATACCCCTCCCGGTGAGGCTGTGCGTCAGCTTCGTCGCGCTCCAGGGTGCATTTGCACTTTTCATATTCGGCGTGCGCATTGGCGTATCGGATCCTGCGCAGGAAGTTCATAGGAGGTAACGCAATGTTCTGGATCGTCGCGGTCGGTACGGTCGCGACATTTCGTAGTTAAAACCACCCCAACCACTGCCTTGGAGGATGCGAGGCAATCGGTTAGCGAGTGCGGGCCATTTGTATGAAACAGAATCCGCATTGGTCTTGGGAGGAACGAGGTATGGCTACCGAAAGTGTAACTCTGGAAAGACGAATCAGCGCCAGGGAGAAGTACGGCATTATTGCCGGAAACCGCTGGGTACAGCTAGCGTGCGGTGTTATCGCAATGATCGTCATATCCAACTATCAATACGCATTCACGCTCTTTACCCCAGGTATGAGACAAACCTTCCCGGGAGTGCCGTATGCAAAAATTGCCGCGGTGTTCTCGGCTTTCGTTCTGTTTGAAACATGGCCAATGCCCTTGGCCGGATACTTCGTCGATAAGCTGGGTATTCGGAAGCTGATGATACTAGGTTCGCTGTGTATCATGCTCGGATGGGTATTAGGCGGAACAATTGCAAAGTCGGTTGTTGACTTATACATCTACTACGGTATTGTTGCGGGAACCGGCGCAGGCATCATTTACATTTCGTGCGTTGCCAATGCAGTGAAGTGGTTCCCGGACAAGCGGGGATTGGCTGCAGGCTTGACGTCCGCAGGCTTCGGGGGAGGAGCCGCTCTCACCATCATCCCTATTGCAAGCACGATTAACAATATGGGCTGGTCAAAGGCAATGGCTATCTGGGGAATTGCCCAGGGAATCCTTGCGTTCATTGCCGCATTGATACTCCGCCATCCGCCAGCGGGTTGGGTGCCCATAGGTTGGAATAAGCCGACAAAGAAAGCACACGTGGGAGTTGTACAGTCGAAGGTGAACTATAGCTGGACCCAGACTCTTCGAAGGCCTGAGTTCTATTTACTCTACACGATGTTTTTCTTTGCTTGCGCTGGCGGGTTGATAGCTACTGGGAACCTCTCGCAGATAGCCAAGTCCCTCGCTGTAAGCGACGCAAAGGTATGGGGGCTGGCAATCGTCCCGCTGACCGCAACGCTAGCCTCAATCTTCAACGCTCTGTCCAGAGTCGTCTGGGGCTGGACCTCGGATCGATTAGGGCGTGAATATACGATGTTCCTAACGTTCGGCGTCGAAGCGGTTCTCGTGTTCCTGGTGACCAGAATAGCTGGAAGGCCGCTAGCATTTGTGGTTCTGTTCTCGTTCGTTTTCCTTTTCTGGGGTGAGATCTACTCCTTGTTTTCAGCAACCTCGGGTGATGTCTTCGGCCCCAAGAATGCGTCTGTTGACTATGGCATGTTGTATACAGCCAAGGGACTGGCTTCCGTTTTCGCCGGCTTTGGGGCAGCCGCGCTGGCGGCGTATCTGGGTGGCTCCTTTGCAGTGGCGTTCTACGTTTCAGCCGTACTGTGCGGCATCGCATCGACGCTCTCCCTATTTGTTCTGAAGCCGTTGATCAGGGCCAGAATCGAAAGGGAGACTCTGATGGCTGATGCGCTGGCAGATAAAGCAACGGAGCTTGTGAAAGCGATGGGCGCCAGTGCGGGTAGGTAACGGCAGGTGCTAGGTTGCGAAGGCCAGAGTGGCTGCCTGTTCGAGTACATAGAGCAGACGGGCTCTGGCCAAGCGTCGATTGCTTCCGCTACAACTAAATCCCCCGAAGCCCGATTCGCGGAAGTTGGAGTCTACGATGGCGCGCGGGTTCTCAATGGGGTGTCCATGAGAAAACCGAATGTGATTGTGTGACCATTTTCAATCTGGCTGCCGTTTGGCTGCCAATAAGCGTCTAATCGCGAATAACATCAATGACTTATGGGCGATCCTCGGACGGAAATACCCAATAAAGTCGACTATTTAGATTTAACAACTTGAACTGCGAGAAGTTTGCGGGAAGCTTGGATGTCTCCGTTCATGTTCATGTGCGCCTGCTTGCCGAACCTGCGAGAATTCCGATCGCCCATGTTTCATCGTCAAAGTGGAACTGATCCACAGTACCAATCTCGCCGTCCGTGGCTTGGATCGCGATTTTGAGGAGATGGGCATCCGTTTGACAGATGCCCATATTCATGCGGTTCGAACCCGTTCGCGATGGCGGGATGTCAGGGTAATAACGATGATCATTGCCGCCGCGATTGTCAGCGAAGAAGTTATTCGTCCAAGAGCAAGTCCGCCCTCTGAATGGGATTTTGTGAGTGTATCGCCAAGTGTAGCCCCAAGGGGCCGAGTCAATACGTAAGCCACCCAGAAGAGCAATGCATCGGGCAGCTTTGTGAAATAGTGAGCTGCAGCTACGCACGCGATCAAGCCCGAAAAGACCAAGGCTCCACGCTCGAAGCCAATTCCCGTGGATGTCGCAACGAAATCACCAAGCGCAGTTCCTAGTGTGTTTGAGAATAAGATAGTGACCCAGTAGAACATTTCGTTCTTCCGCGACGTGATGTGACCTGCCGCTATGCTTCCCGTGGAGTAGCGCCATGCGACGAGCACCGCGAAGACAGCACAGAGGAGCATTCCTGAGGATTTTACATATCCAAGACCAACGGTGCGGTCCAGGAAGTCAGACGTTGTCGTTCCGACAGTCGTTGTTGCGACCACCACTGCCCAGTAGAAAACCGGACGGCATTTCTTGGAGAGCAGTTGGGCGATAAGAGCTACCACGAAGAATGCTAGAAAGATCAAGCTGCTTTCGAAATACCCGAGTTTCAGAGTCATGGAGAACGTATCGCCACCGGTTTCGCCAACCGTCGTAGCGAGGATTTTGATCAGCCAAAATGTCAAAGTGATCGCTGGAACTTTGCTGAGGGATCCAGTTTCAGAATCGGTAATATCTTCAGATTGCACGGCATGTCCTTGGTGCTGCTGTTCCAACCTTATCTCGTCAATTGAGGCAACAAAAATGTACGTGATTGAGAATTGTGGATCTCGTCGTTTCGATGAAATCGATTAGGTACTCAACTCGCCCGGAAGATTCGAGATTTCGACGATTGGCATGATCGTACCGGCTCTCAATCTGGTCTTCAGGTAAGTCTTGCTGAACGGTGCGCTTTTCAATGCGGCACTACCGTACATTCTAGAACTTGCGAGGACGGAGTTCTGGTCAAGATAGACCTCATTGGACTTTAACATTCCGGGTTTCGGTGGGAACGTGACACTGGTCAAATTTGCTCAGACTTGGCAAACCCACGAGAGTACACAGGATGGTAGCCCTTAAAGCCGCAAGCCAAGGTTTGCGCGGGTCAAGGAGCAATATGAAAACCAGCACAGAAGACAAAATTAAGGGAACCGGTCATGAAGTGAAGGGCGCGATCAAAGAGGAAGTCGGAAAAGTTACCAACAACTGCTGCACGGAAGCCAAAGGAAAGATTGAAAAGAACGCTGGCAAGTTGCAACACCAGGTAGGCGTTGCAGAAGAAGCTGTCGAAAAATTGAAGAAGTAGCCTGAAGGCCCTTCTGAAACGAGAGGGCAAGAGCATCAAGTCAGCAGCCTGAGCAGCAATTGGCTCACCTGCTGACTACCTCAAATTCAACATTGACGCAGTGTGACACAAGTCCACGAAGAGTGCGCACGTCTCGGGAAGACTTACCGATATTAGCCAAGTCAGCCTGTTTCTGGAGCTTCAGCCATAAAACGGTCAGAGAAACAATGACAATACCGAATGCGGACAGCAAGGCTGCGGCTCCGGGCGATGCTGGAGCCTCAGCTTCAAAGCTCGGGGAGCCACCAGCTCGCCCGAATGAGTCAGCGATTTCAATCAAAACCAAGAACCAGAATATTCACGTTTCGCCAGCCGTTCTCGACGCTGCCCGGAAAGACGGCGAAGCATTGCTGCGGGACTTGCGAACGTCTCTTGATGGCCTGACGCAAGCTGAGGCCGAGGAACGCGCGCGCACTACAGGGCCAAATGAGATCGCACAAGAGCGGAAGCAGGGCTGGCCTATCCGCGTTGCGAAAATCATCCGGAACCCATTGGTGATCCTACTCACGACGCTGTCAGCAATCTCCTATCTTACTGGCGATGCCCGCGCTGGCTCCGTGATGGTGGGCATGGTTGTGCTGAGTGTAGGACTCCGCTTCTGGCAGGAAGCCCGGGCGGATTCCGCAGCCGAGAAGCTGAAGGCCATGATCCATGTCACGGCGACGGTCGTTCGCGACGGTGCGGCGCGGGAGATCCCGCTGCGAAACTTGGTGCCGGGTGACATCGTCAAGTTGGCCGCTGGCGATATGATTCCCGGCGACGTGCGCCTGCTGTCTTCAAAAGACGTCTTTGTGAGTCAGGGCAGCCTTACCGGAGAGTCGCTCCCGGTCGAGAAGTTCCACGATCCGGAAACTAAGGAGGAGGCCTCACCGACTGAACTCAAAAACACGTGTTTCATGGGCACGAGCGTCGAGAGCGGAACGGCGACAGCGGTCGTGGTCACGACGGGGGTACAAACCTACCTGGGCAGCATGGCCCGCTCGATCACCGGGGAACGGCCGCTGACGAGCTTCGACCAGGGCCTCAACCGCTTTACATGGCTAATGATGCGGTTCATGGCCGTGATGGTTCCTCTGGTTTTCCTCATCAACGGCTTCACAAAACACGATTGGAAAGGCGCCTTCTTCTTTGCATTGGCCGTGGCCGTTGGCCTCACACCCGAGATGCTGCCGATGATCGTCTCCGTCTGCCTCTCCAATGGCGCGCTCGTCATGAGCCGCAAGAAGGTGATCGTCAAGCGGATTAATTCAATCCAGAACTTCGGGGCCATGGACGTACTATGCACCGACAAGACAGGCACGCTCACCGAAGACCGGGTCGTTCTCATGCGGCACTGCAACGTCGCTGGACGTGAATCTGAGGAGGTGCTGCTGGACGGATACCTGATCAGCCACTTTCAGACAGGCCTCAAAAACCTGCTCGACCGGGCGATTCTTGAGAGTGCCGACTTCCATGGGAAGGTCACGGTCGAGAAGTATAAGAAGCTGGATGAACTCCCCTTCGATTTCTCTCGACGAATGATGTCGGTCTTGGTAGCGGACCCGGAAGGTAAGGCGATCCTTCTCACCAAGGGTGCCCCGGAGGACGTTTTTCATCGCTGCTCGCACTTTGAACTCGATGGCAAGTTGTCGCCGATGGAACCCAATCTGATGGTCGGGCTGAAGCAAGAGTACGACAGCCTCAGCAACGATGGCTTCCGCGTGCTGGCAGTGGCCTCAAAGGGTCTGGACGGGAAGCAGCTTTGCGCGAAGGATGACGAGCGCGAACTCACGCTGCGAGGGTACGTCGCATTCCTGGACCCGCCTAAGCGCACCGCCGCCAGCGCCCTTGCAGCCCTGGCCAGGAATGGCGTGGCCGTGAAAATCCTCACTGGCGACAACCACCTCATAAGCCGCAAGGTGTGCAAGGACGTTGGACTGGCACCCGACCCCATGCTGCTCGGCGGCGACGTGGAGAAAATGCCTGACGCCGAACTGGCCGAGGCTGCGGAGAAGGCGACGCTGTTCGCCCGCCTCTCTCCCGCTGACAAAGAGCGGGTCATCCGTCTCCTGCGAGGCAAGGGGCACGTTGTCGGATTCATGGGCGACGGAATCAACGACGCGCCCGCCTTGCGAGCGGCGGATGTCAGCATCTCGGTAGACACTGCCACGGACATCGCCAAGGAGTCGGCAGACTTGATCCTGCTGGAAAAGGATCTCACGGTGCTGGAAGGAGGCGTAATTGAAGGGCGAAAGGTCTTCGCAAACATCGTTAAGTACATTCGGATGGGAGCGAGTTCCAACTTCGGGAACATGTTCAGCGTCCTTGGGGCGAGCGCCTTCCTGCCCTTCCTCCCAATGGCGCCGATTCAGGTGCTGACGAACAATCTTCTATATGACTTCTCGCAGGTACCGATTCCAGCCGACGCCGTGGACGAAGAACAGGTAAGCAAGCCGCGCCCATGGAACATCGGGGAAATCAAGCGTTTTATTCTCTTTATTGGCCCCATCAGCTCGATCTTCGACTACACGACTTTCTTCGCCATGCTCTGGATTTTCAATTGCTGGGATCCATCCCGTGCGCCGCTATTTCAGACAGGCTGGTTCGTCGAATCCTTGATGACGCAAACGCTGATCATCCATGTCATTCGTACAAATAAAGTTCCCTTCCTGCAGAGCCGCGCGAGTTGGGCGTTGACGGCCACAACACTGGCAATCATGGCTTTGGGTGCGTGGCTGCCGTATTCTCCATTGGCCCCGGCTTTGGGCTTTACACACCTGCCAGTGCTGTACTGGCCAATCCTCATGCTCACGCTGCTTAGCTATATGGGCCTTACGCAGCTCATTAAAGTGTGGCTGCTGCGAAAGCAATGGATCTAAACCCACACCGCAGCGCTACGCGACTTTGTGGGAGTGGACAGCAGTGCGGACCTTATCGACGTGGGTGCCGTGACTGCGGATGAACTCGTGGAGTTGGTCGCCTGTGATGCCGAACTCTTTCGACCAATAGGCGATGTCAGACGCCATTTTGGGATTGATCTCCCTTGGGTTGTGAGGGCCCTTAGTGGCGTGATCTTCTTTTACGGCGTGGGCTTCGTGGACCTTGGCATCGTTGTGTTGCTGGGACATTGGGTGCTTCCTCTTAGTAGTTCTTTATCGTTAGATGAGGAATGTTCCCTCTTCGGCTCTCTCAACTTGACGAGGAAGGGGAGATTTACTTGCGGACAAGGAACCACTCGCTGCTGAATTATCAGGTTGATAATGGAATCGACTCGGCGCAATTTACATGAGACCAAATTGTAGAGAACCGAAGGCGATATTGCGGGCGATCCTCCGACGGAAATGCCCAATAACATTAATTACTTAGCGTTAACAACCTAAACTGCAAAACCTTTATTCGCCAGTTCAATTCTGGCTCGCGCCTTCAATCTTCCCAAGAGCTTACATCACCCCAGCCTATTTGCCAGTTCATCACTGTAGACGAAATTGTAGACGGTCTCGCCCCACGCTCGGCTAATCCTCGCTTTCCATGCCCTCCGCGAACCACAATGCGGCGTAAGTAACAGGACGCGTAAGTTCGGTAGCTTTCCATGCAGTCTCATGTGACTGAGAGTCATAAAGTGGCTGGGCGTTCTTATTCTCTTGTGCCTGTTACTTGGAGCAGAGTGGCCCGATGGTCCTGTGAATCACCCAAGTGATATGGCAGGCGCATGGTGAAGCGAGAACCGCCTAATGCACTTCGGCTCACCGACACTTCCCCTTGATGACCTTCGACGATACACTTGACGATTGCGAGCCCTAGCCCGGCTCCAGCCTGATCCGACGATAGGCGTGAAAACCGATCGAACACCTTCTTCCGATCTTCTTTCGGGATACCAGGTCCTTGGTCGTCCACATGAACTTCGATGCCAATCGAGGGTACGACATGGGCTTCCACTTCGATGAGACCGCCTTCCGGCGTGAACTTAATAGCGTTATGAATGACGTTTATGAAGGCCTGCCGCAGGAACAATTCGTCCGCGTTGATCGCGCCATTGCCGTTCACTCTGACGCGTAGCAACTGGGATTTCTCCTGTGCCAGGATGTTGAGCAAAGCAACACATTGCCGCAAAAGCTCAAATGCGTCGCACTCAACTAAATTGAGGCTGACGTGATTGGCATCCATGCGTGAGATCATCAAGAGGTCGTCGACTAGCCGTTTAAGCCGGTGTGCTTCGGCGAGCATCTTTTCAATGACGGATTCACGTTCCTCGCGATTCAACGGATGCTGCAGCGCAACCTCACCCATGGTTAGCAGGGCAGTCAGCGGCGTCCGCAGTTCATGAGAAACGTCAGACGTGAAGTGCCGCAGATGGTCCATGCCAGCCTGAATCCTCTCTAAGAGACCGTTGATCACTATAGCTAGACGGCCAAGTTCATCGGTCGGATTGGCGACCGGAAGCCTCTCATTGAGGCGCCTCGGCGTGATGCGATCCGCCATCTGACTCATTTTGTCGAGCGGTTCCAACGCCTTCCGGGCAACACGCGAGCCCGCGAATCCAGCAAGCAATAGAGCAAGGGGAAGGCAGGCACAGAGCACCAAAACGAAATTCTGCAGACGACTCACCAGCGGCTCAATCTCGTAAGCCTGCCTGATTAGTAGAGTCGTATTCCCGATGTCGTGTTCGTGACTTATCAGCAGGACGCGCGTCCCATCGGCCATCCGGAAGGGGCGCGGCGAATATTCTGCCCCCTCGCCTGGGAAAGCAGGGCCACCTAGAGAGCGATTTCCGAGCCGCTCGTTGCGATACAGGATCTCTCCGGAATTGTAGTTGCGAATCTCAACAAGCCTTTCCTGCACTAAACGAGAAGAGGGGTGGTTGTGATAATCCTCCTTGAGAATGAGTCGCCCGTCACTTCCAAAGGAAAGGAGTCCCTCGGCCGTTTCCACATTTTCGATGGCGAGGCGATACAACTGGCGGGTCTGGGTCCACCAAAGCAACCCAGACGCAAGTCCGATGTACACGACGAGAATGAGTGCTACGAGCATCGCGTGTGACATTGCTACCCGCGACTGTATCGTTCGAAATCTCCGCACTACGTCACATCCTCACGCAAATTGAATGGCACTCGTCCGGATCCTCGTTTTCCCCGCCGCGCGAGCCGATCAGCCGGTTCTGAGAGGAAATAAGCAAACCGAGGGCAACTGTTCCCAAACGTCTTACAGGGCTCCCGTGCTTTCTTGCGGCAGAGAACCTCCTTAAGAGATGCAGGTCGATGATTCACAGTTGCAGCTTAAGATGGGAGCGATACAAGAGCTTCAGAATTTTCTTCTGCCGCTTTCCCTCTAGCAAAGAAGTCCGTCTATCGCGATAGAAAATAATGTTGTGCAGCGAGTACAGTGACTCCGACGATTATCTGCAATGCCGTGAGCCAGGTAATCTTTAACGGGATGGGACCCGAGAGATGCTTGAACACTAATGGGACATTTGTGAATGCACTCGCCATGGATGCAATTACCGTCGCCATCCCCGCGAGTTCTGGAGTGATCTTGCCGCTAGCACTGAGGTTTGCGGCTGCCGCTGTAGCACTCGCACTACTTACCGCGCCGCTGATGCCACTTGCGGACATAAAACCAATGTTGCCAAATGCCCGGTTAGCCAGTGTGCCAACCACTTCGATCACGATAAACAAGATTCCGTATCCCAGCACTCTTCTCAATGAGATGGGCGAGCCCAAAGTCAGTTCTTGTCCTGGCTCGTCCTCTATCTTGCCGCTCCGCGACAGCAATGCGACGCAAGCCATTGCAAAGAGCGGACCAGCCGCGGAGATCAACGCTCGCGGAGCGAACAACGCCAGTAGGACCATGTTACGGGCAAAACTGGCGACGGTGGCAAGTAGAATCACCACCATGATCCTGGAGCCAGTAACGACGGTCATGAGTTCAGCGACTGCGGCGCGGCTGTTCACCAAGCCGCCAAGGACGGCGGTCCAGTACAACCCTCGTGTGCTGTACAACCTCAGAAGAACATAATTGACGAAAGCAATGCTGGCTATTACGACGACGGAGACCCACGCCTGCCGCGGGTTCACTAGTTCCCAGCGGTCTATGAAACGGTTGGGCAAAACTGGATAGATGACCAGTCCGATCAGACAGAGGAGCACGGCACTGCGCAACTCCTCCATGCTCACGCCCCCGGCAAAGCGGTGTAACTCCACCTTCATCGCCAGCAAAAGCGTCATCAGGATCGCAGATGCGACGGGCGTGAAAGTGTGGCCGAGCCCCACTAGCGCACCCAGGGCAAAGGTTACCAACAGCGCGGCAGAAGTCGTAATTTCTAGCGATTTGTTGCCGATCATGCTGCGAGCGTTGAGGAAGGCAACCAATACGATCACTCCTCCCATGGCAGCCAAGCTGAACTCTGACGAAACCAGCACACTCAAAGCGCCAAGCAGCGCCATCAATCCAAA
>Ga0302320_10029328_pt1 | contig 10528 bp, 9 predicted proteins | sample Bog_T0_3_FD_202130 | JGI IMG/M metagenome (GOLD analysis project Ga0302320, IMG submission 202130) | Peat permafrost microbial communities from Stordalen Mire near Abisko, Sweden - Bog_T0_3 | ecosystem: Environmental > Terrestrial > Soil > Wetlands > Peat | place: Sweden: Abisko, Stordalen Mire... | reverse complement strand
CACCAAATCCGCAATGTACGTCAGGAAGCTGTCGACGCCCCGGCAGAAAAGCATTTCTTCCAGAAGCGCCGAGTGAATGTCCATTTGAGCAACAGCACTCTCGGGCGGCGGCGGATCACCCGGTTTGGGAAACTTCGTAACATCGCCGTGGCCGTAATCTGCATTCACGATCATGCGCCATAGGAACGCTTGGAATCCAATCCCCGAATGAAGATCATTGAGATATTGTGCGAGCGCGGTCGTCACAGGCTGACGTAGAAGTTCGAGTCCCGATACTTCTTTCTTTCTGGTCTCGTCCGTCATGGGCTAACGAATGCGCCTATGCTTGAAACTAGCTTCTCTGTGTTCTGTGTCCCCAAGAATCCATTCCGTAGCTGCGCTGCTTCCACCAGCGAGAGGCCAGTGTGTGAACCGCAGATAGGGCACTTTGGGAAACCAGTACGGATCAAACGGGCAGGCCGCTTCAGGGTGTAGCAAGCCAACCACATTCACCTCTCCGGGATGGATGGCAATCAGAAGAATTGCAGCGATGCTCTGGCGGCATGGGAAAACCATCACCTCGCCAGACGCACTGAGAACATCGCTACGGCGGCAGAATACTGCATCACGAAGGTCGGTTGTTTCGTAGGATGGATCTCCGTTCAGCGGGACATTTGTCTGTGGAGCAGAGGTCATTAAGTATTTGGCAGCGCCACGGTCCAGCAGAACGCCCGCGAAATCATAATCAGAAGTGATGGCTAGAACTCCGGGCAAACTGCGGCCTCCTAGCTGTTTGGCTTTGTTCGAAGCCTCTTGGCGTAGTTTGTCAGTGATAAGACCGAATGCACCGCCGCCCCTCCCCGTGATGTTTAATGGCAGGTGTGATTTCTTTGAGACTGAAGCCGAATCCAGCGAGGTGACCTCTACGAGAAACGACTTGCCGGGGGATGCTGTACAGCAGAAGTCTGGTCCCCCACTACTGGGGTCTTCATGGATATCCGGATTCAGTTTTTCAGCCCGAAGGAGAGAAAACACAACGGCCTCAGCTTCGGCAGCCTTCCGGTCTGAACTCAGGCGATTCCTGAACTGCTCGAAATGTGCTGCGTACTCTTTATCGCGCGACAGAAAGCGCCAATAGAATTCGACGATTTCGTCGAGCGATACGTCAGTTTGGTCCACTCGGCTCGTTGTCCACATTCTTCAGCATTTTATTCTTATCGGCTCCGCACTGTGCTCTATTTTGAAGACTAGCGCTCATCAATTTCCTTCAGAATCGCTTCGGCCCATCGCATTGCATCCGAAGTCGCTGCAGCGGTTGCGGGAACTCTCTTGCCGCCGTCGAAGCTCGACAGTTTTCTGGCAGCCAAGATAGCTGCTGCAATGAGCAAGACTCTTTTGCCCCTCATCCATTCACTGCAGGGTACCAGCTTCGCCATTTGTTCGCCACGCGCCGTCCAACATTTTTCGGTCAAGATGGTAAGATCGGGGCAGAAGGACTTCTCCGCAAGTATGTCTGGCCAGCAGTCGCATGCGCATCATTACGTGCCGCAGTGGTATCAGCGGCGCTTCCTCCTGCCCGGCCAGTCGAGGTATCACTACTTAGACATGAATCCGGACACCGTTGTCCGCGATGGAATTTCCTATAGGCGCAATGATCGGCTCCACTGGAGCCCTGCCAGATGCTTCTACAAGGATGACCTCTATACCTTGAGGTTTGGACCCGCGACCACTGATGTCATGGAAAGGTTCTTCTTCGGAATGGTGGATCGACTCGGCATGAGCGCCGTGACGGAAATGGCCGAATTTGCCGGAATTGGATCACTCAGCGGACCCGACGCGTTCAGAAATTTGCCACCTTATATGGGTGCTCAGCGCTTCAGAACCCCGAGGGGATTAGATGAGATTAAGAAAATTTCCAGCTGGGAGGACCTGACACCGTTTGCCGAGGTTTATGTATCCACTCAGCGCTTCAGGCTACCTCCGGAGTTCTACCAGACGAGGAAGATGCGGTCCCAACTTGCTCCTGACGATCCGAACCAAATCCTCTCTGTTCTGATGGGGGTGTTTCAAGCCTACAGTACGATGTGGATGGAGGGCGTGTGGGAGATTGTTCGTGCGAGGCAGAGCAAGACGAAGTTCATCGTCAGCGACAACCCCGTCACCTTTTATTGCAGATCAATGTTCCCCAGCGACTGGCTTTACCCCAATGACTGCGATTTGAAACAGATTGGTACGCGCACCTTGTTTCCGCTCGGTCTGGATTCGTGCCTCATCCTCACGCATTTGCAGCTGGCCCGGAACCCCCAGGCTACCCCGACAGAGCACCGGGCGAACGCGCGCTACTATGACCAGACTGTAAAACACCTTGGCGAGATACAGTTTGGCCGCGAACTTGATGAGAGCGACGTTGTACGCATTAACTACATTCTCAAGAAGCGTGCAAGCCGCTATATCGCAGCAGCCGAGAAAGAGTGGTTGTATCCCGAGCGGCATGTGTCCACGACTGACTGGAGGAAACTGGATGACGACTGGTTCTTATTGCCGAACCTCTGGAGCGTCTCGTTCACCAGCGAAATTGTGATGGGCGGCGACGGCTGGGCGTGGGCAATGGATGAATATGGCCGACATCCCGGTGACCCGCAATTCCAGAACAAGAAGCAACATGAGATTGATTGGGTCCTGCACGAAGTGAGCAAGCGAGAGTGGGCGAAGAAAAGAGTCGGCAAAGCTGTCGCTCAGGTCGACGAGTTTCGCCACGGCAAGGTAGGAGAAGCTCTCATGCGGAAATACTTACAAGAGGAAGGCCTGTTACCAGACTCTACTGAGAGCGAACCAGAGGCGGAAGAAGATGCGACTAGTGTCCCGCCTTCCGAACCACCGATGCAATTAACTTGAACCCGACGGATGACCCAAGGCACGAAAAATCGGGTTACGGGAACCTGTGAAGGAATCGATTTTTTAGGAAACACAATCTTGTGCTTCGAGAAATTTTGAAATCAGATGCCCGACAAGCGATCTTTCGCGCTTGGCCGATACACTTTCGATTCGTTCGGAGGACAAAAGCGAGCGCCGCCCGGCTGTGCTGCGTCGCTACGACAGACGGCTCACTACCTCCTCAGCTTGCCCCATATTCTAAGGCTTTCATGTCTGGCAGAGTGCGAGTTTGCGCTCCGCCATTTCCCCCTTGCGACCTCGATTATCGTCCTCTCCCTGTGATGGTGGAAGCGCGCCAAAACCTCACCCTGTAGCGGGTTTTGGATACAAGGTATTCAAATATTTGTTAGGTCCTCACGAAACTTTACAGGACCGGCCGGGTTCCAATCTCCTAACCACTCGTCGTTTCACTCGTATGGCAGGACGAAACTCTAGGTATCACCACACTCTTAAACGGGGCTTGGAGCAGTGTTCCCCAACGTTGAAGTCCGCCACCTTCTCGCTGTCGATATCCTCGCTGAGGAACTGAATTTCACGCGAGCTGCTCTCCGACTGAATATAAGCCAATCTGCTCTGAGCCGGCAGATTACGGACCTCGAAGAACATTACAGATTTCACCTCTTCACTCGCGACAAGCGACGAGCGGTCGAACTCACCGAAGCGGGTCGCGTCTTTGTCAAGGAGGCTCGCTCCGCCCTGCTGCTTATTGAGCGGGCCGGGCATCTCGCTCATGCGGCCCATGAAGGTGCAGTCAATGTATTGACGATTGGACTGTCGCCATGTGTCGAACAGGACTGGATTTCAGGCCTTCTGACTATCCGCTTGCCGCTGTACCCGAGAATCCGAATTCGATGGCGTAGTCAGTTTCCAATCGACTTGGTCCGGAGCGTTCTGGCGGGCGAACTCGACCTGGCACTGGTGGCAGCACCGCCCGAGGATTCTCAGATCACATCTGTGTTGCTTTCTCGTGCGCAACTCTGCGCTCTTCTCCCAGAGGGCCATCCAGCCGCCCATAAGGAATCCTTGGTACTTGAGGATTTAGCGCAGGACGCATGGATTCTTTTCTCAAAGCAGGTTCATCCTCTTCTGCGCGATGCGATCCTTGAGGCAGCAGAGGGCGAGGAAATTGTGCCCAAGGATGTTCACGGGGTCCTCACCGCACAGGAGGCTTTTTATCTGGTAGCACAACGCGTGGGCGTTGCGATCCTGACGAAACCGACAATGCTGGATACTCGCGCCAAGAAGGGCGTGATCGTGAGGCCACTCGCCGATACCGCTTTGTGCTTCGAGACGTGCCTGGTCTTGCGAGCACATGAGGAGTCTCGGTTTGTGAACGAGTTCGTGCGCGCCTACCTCCGTAAATATGCGCCCCAGCGACTTGGACCGACTCAAATGGAGCTGAAACTGCCCGCCTGACTGCGCACCGGATCTCCGGCACTCTTCCCCGTTAGCACTAACTTGAGGGCAAGTTTCTTTTACTGCTCGACGACCTTCATCTGTTCTTCGTTCATACGACCGCCATACACCTTGAACCCGACCAGAGCACTGTCGATCTCATTCATGTCTTCAGCCGTGAGTACAAGTTTGCTGGATTCGATGTTCTCCTGAAGGTGCTTGACCTTTCCTGTTCCTGGGATCGGAACGATGAACGGCTTCCGCGCCAGCAGCCATGCGAGTGACAGCTGCGCTGTTGTTGCGTTCTTCCTTTCCGCAAACTCCGTGATGCGATCAACAAAGGGCTTGTTGGCAGCAATGCTCTCCGGCTGAAAGCGGTCGAACCCAGAACGAAGATCCGATTTCGGATCAAACCTCCTCTGCGGATTTAGATTCTGGGTGAGATAGCCCATGCCAATTGGACCCCACGGCACGAAGCCGATTCCCAACTCCTCACAAGTGTCTAGCAATCCGTTTTTTTCCGGGTCCCGGTTCATAAGCGAATACTCCGTCTGAAGAGCGGCGATGGCCTGAACCGCATGTGCTTTGCGTATAGTGTTGGGGCTTGCTTCCGAAAGCCCGAAATGCAGTACTTTCCCCTCCGCAATGAGTTCCTTGACCGCACCCGCAACGTCCTCGATCGGCACATCGGGGTCGACCCGATGTTGATAGAAGAGGTCGATATGGTCAGTCCGCAGACGCTTCAGGCATCCCTCCGCAGCCTTCTTGATGTGCTCAGGTCGACTATTCAGACCGAAGTTGTCACCGAGGTCGAAGCCAAACTTCGTGGCAATCTTTACCTCGTTGCGAAACGGTTCGAGCGCTCCGCCGACGATCGTCTCACTCGTGTACGGTCCGTATACTTCCGCCGTATCGAAGAATGTAACGCCCTTGCTATAGGCCTCACGGATGACCTTGATGGCATCGTCGATCGGCGCTGCTGGGCCGTAGTTTGACGCCAAGTTCATGCATCCAAATCCGAGCTCCGATACTTCCAGCACTCCTAGTTTTCTTTTCTTCATGTATTCCACCTCCATCTCAAGGTTAGGCGGATGAGCTCGTTTGCCGGTAGCCCGATCGACTGAAATCATTGCCTATTTGTCCGAGGCACGTCATAAAACTGTACAATGGCGGCGTTCCGGCCTTATCTTGAGAAGGTCGAGGAAAGCAGTATGGCGGCTCGCAAATCGGGACAACCTGAGGCTTATGGCGTTTCGCAAGCGCTCAAAGTGCTGGCCGAAACAATTGGCAAAGTGATGGGGAGCTCCGCGGAACTGTCAAACGTAGTTCCCGGACTTTCGCTCTACCAAAACACGACTCCGACCGCGCCGAATCCCTGCACCTATGAGCCGAGCCTGCTGATCGTTCCGCAAGGAAAGAAGCACGTTGACCTGGGTAAACAGAGTTATGTCTTCGGCGAATCAACCTTCCTTCTCACATCAATCGACCTTCCGATCGTCAGCCGAGTATGCGTCGCCAGTGTGGAGAAGCCCTACCTTGCGTTCTTCCTCAAGCTTGATATGGGCCTCGTCCGCGACGTTCTCCACACCGAGGAGGTGCGGATTACTGCACCGCCCGTTGGCATGCGCGGCATGGTTCTGGGAGAAGTGACAGCAGAACTGCTTACGCCATGCTCACGCATGGTTCAGCTTTTAGATACTCCGCAGGATGTCCCGTTCTTTTGCAAGCTGCTCCAGCGAGAAATCATCTACCGGCTTCTGCAGGGGCCCCAAGGAGGTCGTCTGCGTTCGGTTGCAACGAAGGAGGACCAAAGCTATCTAACGGCTAAGGCGGTCACTTGGCTGCGTGAAAACTTCGAGAAGGCACTGAATGTGGATGAGCTTGCATCGATGGCAGGTATGAGCAGATCAACTCTTCATCATCACTTCCGTGGTCTCACAGCAATGAGTCCTCTTCAGTTTCAAAAACAGCTTCGGCTCCGTACAGCACGGCAGAAGATGCTAACCGAGGAACTCGATGCTGCGAGCGCAGCCTTCGCAGTGGGATACGAAAGTCCAAGCCAGTTCAATCGGGAGTACAAGCGCTTCTTTGGAAAACCCCCGATGCGCGATGTACAAGCATTGCGCGCGTCCTTGTGATCGTCGACTTCGGCATCCCGAGGATCGTCGGCGAACCTGAAATTATCCAGAAAGGGCCTTTAGGAAGTTGCAGGACACTTCCAACACAAGGCGTTTAAGTTAGCGCTTATGGGGCTCTTCCCCCATCTCTGAGTTGATTTCGACATTGGAGACGATCTGCCATAATGCTTTGATGTGTGGGCGATACCGGCTATCCCGAAGGAAGGAATTGCGCGAACGCTTCGATGCCTACGGCGAGTATGATGACGCTCCGCGGTATAACATTGCCCCCTCACAGCCGGTCCTCTCGATCCGACAAGAGCCTTCCAATCCACACCGGAGCTTCTCAACCATGCGGTGGGGGCTTGTTCCCTCTTGGGCGAAGGACCCGACCATCGGCTTTCGGACGATCAATGCAAGATCCGAAACCGTCACGACAACGCCTTCGTTCCGCGAGCCGTTCAAATCGCAACGGTGCCTGATTCCTGCGGACGGATTCTACGAGTGGGTAAGGAATGGGAAGAGCAAGCAACCCTATTGCTTCGAAGTAGGCGATGGGGATGTTTTCGCATTCGCCGGACTATGGGACAGGTGGACTGATCCGCGAGGAGAAGTGGTTGAGAGCTGCACGATTCTGACGACCACCCCAAATGCTCTCTTGGCCGATATCCACGATCGAATGCCTGCAATCCTGCGACCCGACGACTACGATCTCTGGCTGAATCCCACGCCGCAAAATACGGAAAGCGCATTGCGGCTGCTCTCGCCGTACACGGGTCCGATGCGCCGGTACCCGGTGAGCACTCGGGTCAACCAGGTCCAGAATGACGATGCCGACTGCGCCAAGCCCGTGCAATTGGAAGTTCCAGTTCAGAGTCAGTTGTTTGGCTAACAAAACGGATGCGGCGGCGGTTCCTATATTTCTTGGCAATTGATGAGCTTTTATGCGCCCCAGGAATAACCTGCCCCCGAAAAATCATTGGACAGGACCGTAAAGAGGACTCAAATTAGTAAACAACGAGGCCGCTAGGTTTGCCCTTGCAGGTTTCCCGGCCCTTCGCTCCCCGAATTCTTGGAGACATTCGTCCAAATGACTCTCATTGAGCAGTTGCGCTCCAAGAAGAAGGCCCTCACGGTCGAGGAACTGGCCGGGTTGCTCTGCGTTGCCGTCCGGACTCTGTACAAGGAAGTAGAAGACGACCACATCCCCTTCTTCCGTGTGCGGACATCCATACGCTTTGACCCCCACCAAGTAGCAGACTGGCTAGAAACGAAAATGCCAGCGCATTCTGTTCGAGCTCAACATCAAAGGGAAACGATTGCGAGGGCTTAGGGCTCTGTCTGGACATTCGAGGCTCCCCCTTGGAGAGAATAGAGTCGACTGAACAACATCCCCCAGAAGAAGAACCCATCAAATCCTCGTCCGCATCGTTACCTGGGTGGATCGAAGACGACCGGCATCTCTACGGCGCTCCGATTTTCACAAGGCCTTAGCTGCCGGGGATCTCTTCGTGTTCCATCGAATGTTCGGGCTCAATCTTGATCCTCGCCCTTCCATTTCGCGAAGTTTCTTAAAGACCAAGATCTTGCTACGCATAGACTGCGCGAACCCCTCCAATCCGGGAAATAGCGACGAGCGGTCGATGCCGATGCGCATTAGCTTAAGCAAAATTTCGTGTCTTGCGGGTCCGGCACTCAAAACGATGGGACGAACGTTCTGTGCCCAGCCTTCCATGGCACGAAGATTATCAAGAAAAGTGGCGGAGACGTCCCCTGGGCAAAGAAAGATACTCTGCTGAATCGCAAGTCGTTCGTGCATTTTCGCGGGCGACGCTGCGGAAACAAAACGCTTTGGCGGAAACCGGAAAAAGATCCGATCGAAGGCGTCGCCGACTCGGTTACCCCAATCTTCCAGCAACGTCTTGTCGCCCATTTTGCCGATTAGGTCGTGGGTACACTTCGTCAGCCAGGTCTTGCTGATTGCCCAAATCGCTGATTCCCCTTGGGCATCTTCCAATGCAAAATATGCGGCGATGAAGAGTGAACGAGTAAAGTCGGTCAGTCTTGTCGGTGCCCCATAATGTCGCATGAGAGACAACCACGCGAGCGTATCACTGTCCGCCGGAGGCGGTGCGACGGAATGGAGATCGTAATAGCGCCAATAATCAATGAGCAAATCCTCTTCGATCTCGGCAATTTTGTCCTTGTTGATGGCATGTGCGGTACATGCGCGTTCCAGCGTGCTATCGAGTGACCATGAAGCCTGCGAATGCCCCCTGAAAATCCACTCCTGATTTATCGAATCAAGGTTGACTTCGCAATCGACAAGCTCTTTCCACGAAGAAACCCGCCGCAAAACTTCGAACCCCTGAAGCTGCACGCCAAGGTCATGGCTTTCCTCTCCTGATTTCCCATCGCTCACGAGATCACCTCAAATAACCTTCTAACGAGGCCTGATTGAACACACAACGAGTAGCGAAGACCACGAGCCAGAATTTGACATTGTTCTGCCCGGACCGTCAACGTCTATATCGCGGATCGAGAATTGCGTCGCCGACGAGGAAATAGAGCGATCCTGTGAAGAGTGGGAACACATTTCTCGTTCGGAATGGTCACGTAGGTTTGGGTATCCCAGGTTCTATTCGAACACTATGCGAAGGCGGCGAGGCTTCCCCTGTTGATGCGGGCCTGCACGTCGCTGTTGCGAACGCCTTTGAGATAAACCATCGTTGACGCGATGTCGCGGTGCCCCATCCATTGCTGCAACGTACGGATGTCAATGCCGTCTTGTAGGTGCCTGGTGGCGTAGGTGTGGCGGAACTTATGGAGAAACCATCGGCCACAGTACGGGCCTTCGGCGCAGCGATTGATCTTTACACCACCTTCTTCCAGCTTGTGGCTCACGGCACAGTGACCGCAGTTCAATTCCCCGCGGAACGCGACCGCCTTAAGTTTTTCTAGCATGGCGCCGTCGGGCCGGCCTGTGGCGCTTGGGAAGATAGGATCGTCTGGTGTTGCATTTGCGGGACGGAAGGCCTTCAGCAACACCATGAGTTTCTGGGGAACCGGGACTTCTCGCTCCTCCCAGTTCTTGGGATGAAATCCCCAATGCGGCTTTGCGGTTACGCGTACGGCCATGTGTTTGAAATCAACATCGCGCCATGTAACAAACCGCCCTTCCGCGTCACGAAATCCTGACATCAGATAAAACTTAAACCGGACTTCCTCGGGCTTCGTGCAGGCTCTAAACAGCTTCGCTAGCTCGAAATCTTCATAGATCGGCCGCACGGTTTCGACGAAACTGGGCCAGTCGGCAGCGTTGAGCAGTTTCGCCTTACCGTGCTGCTTCATCACTTGCGAGATCACGACCAGCTTGTTGTAGACGCTTTTGCCCTTCTGCCCTTGCTTCAGGCAGTCGGTGGCGAAGTCGAGCAGATCTTGGCGATCAACATCATCGATGTAGATCTTGCTACAAAACGCGCTGAAGGAGTCGAGGATGGGACGGTAGGTACGGAAGGTTCGCAATGAGCGGTGATAGCGAACGTACTCCTTGTACGCATCGAGTGCATACTTTAGCGCCGTGCGCTCTTGGGCTACTTCGGCCACAGGCGGTGCCGGAACAATCCCGTTCCGCACGGCGTCCAACTCGGCCTGCTTCGCCCGCACCTTGTCAGCAGCGGCGAAGCCATTTGGCCCAGCGGCTTCACGATACCGCTTGCCGCCTTCCCACCATTCGAGGTAGTAGCTACCTTCGGCGTGAACTTCGTCGTGCCCCGCGACCGTCACGTGATCGCGGCGAACCCGACCCTTACTGTCGAAACGGGCCGGAGCGAGAGTCCAGGTTGCGCCTGCCGATGTGGAAATCTTGATTTTCTTGAGGAGTTTGACGCGGGAGATTTTAGGCATCTGGCGGTTCCTCGTCTGAACCGCCACCATATTCGCCTACAAGGCTTCTAAATGCAAGTAAACAAATGAACGCCGTGACAGGGCAGCGTTCTAACCAACTGAACTACGTCCCCAACTCTGAAACGACTCGCATCTCCGAACACCTTGATGGGCAAGGCTGGAGCGAGTTTCAAAAGCGCAACATTCTACTCCGGAGC
>Ga0302320_10029326_pt1 | contig 10529 bp, 11 predicted proteins | sample Bog_T0_3_FD_202130 | JGI IMG/M metagenome (GOLD analysis project Ga0302320, IMG submission 202130) | Peat permafrost microbial communities from Stordalen Mire near Abisko, Sweden - Bog_T0_3 | ecosystem: Environmental > Terrestrial > Soil > Wetlands > Peat | place: Sweden: Abisko, Stordalen Mire... | reverse complement strand
AATGTTAAGGTTATCCTGCCGCGGCCCGGCGCCGAAGTCGAGCCATCTGGCAGGTGTCCAAAATGAGAAAGCATTTGTCATTATTTTTACTCCTTAGCAAAGGAAAATAAGGGAACGCCTTACGAATTATCTGCTTTACAAAAGCACGATTCGAAGTCCCTTAAAGACAGAACCCAAGCGATTATACTCCTTCGATAATGCTTGTCAATAACCCAAAGTGTCATGACAGTTACCACTTGCTCGGGGAGAGCGCGACTAAATCGTGGGTTGGTTAGTTGCGATACGGTAGGGTGCGCCCTAGAGTCCTGTAAGAGACCAGACGCTAGGATTTACGCATGGATTTGCGCGGCTTTTGCTGACCGCTAGCCTGCTTTTTCTTTACTGCTTTCTTCTTCGTTTTCGCGGCCGGACGCTTCTTCGTGGATTTTGAAGTGGCATGCGTACTCTCCGCCATGTCGAGTCCGAACATGTCAGACAGGTCTTCGGCGGCCAGAACCTTGCCGGCCGCCGGAGCCTGTCTGGACAACGGAAGCGCTTTGCCCACCTTGGCTATAAGTTCCTTCTCGTCCACGGCACGCAAGCGGAACAGCAGTTCCGGCTGCTGGTCGAAACGCGCTCCAACGCCATACATGACAGCGGCTACATGTTTGCACATGCCGGCCCAGTCCGGACAACTACAATCCAACTCGATCTCAGCCGGTGCGGGAAACAGGCCCTGACCCTGCTTGCAAATCCGCTCCATCACGCCTTTCGAGAAGCGGCCCTGGAGAAGCTCCACCAGCGAATCGATCGCGCCCCCGCAGTCCTGACATATAGCCTTCCAGCGCGGACCGCTCACCGCCTTGATCTTCAACGTTACTTCGTATAACTCTCTGCCGCTGACCAGCGCTTCCACTAATCCAGGCTTAATCTGCAGGTCCACCACCGAGCCGTTGCGCACGTAAGTTCGGCCGCGCGGCAAGCGATTCGCATAGTCGCTATACCGCTCCAGATTCTCGCACCACGATTTGCCCCAGAATGTCTTGGCGATGGCCCTGCCTTCAATCTTGACGGGCGAGATGGCATGTCCCTTCTTCGTGCGCTTCTCAATCTCGCGCATCGCTTTCCTCCGCCGTTCGGCCACGGAAACGTACGGATAGAAATCGTAGTAGAAAGCCATCGCTCAATTCTCCTTCAACGCTTTGTTCAGGTCCAGCGCAACCAGCTTCAACAACTGTTCGTCGTTCAACTCTGTAAGAAGCAGATCCGCGCCGCCCTCCAGCACTTCCCGCGACATCTGGCGCTTGGATTCGATGAGTTCGTCGATTTTCTCTTCTACCGTACCGCGACATACGAACTTATGCACCAGGACGTTCTTCGTCTGGCCGATGCGGAACGCGCGGTCGGTCGCCTGGTTCTCCACCGCCGGATTCCACCAGCGATCGAAATGCACGACGTGCGATGCGGCCGTCAAATTCAGGCCAGTCCCTCCGGCCTTTAGCGAAAGCACGAAGAAGCCCACAGTTTCGTCTTCCTGAAACCGCCGCACTAAGTCTCCGCGGCTCTTCACGCTGGTTTCACCGTGCAGGACCAACCCTGGCCGTTCGAAGACCGATCCGAGAAACGCTGCCAGCGGCGCGGTGATCTCGCGGAACTGGGTAAACACCAGCATCTTTTCCTGGCGCGCGGCGATCACCTCGGCGATCTCTCGGAGACGCGCCCATTTGCCGCTCTCGGCTTCACTCCACGCGTTATCGCCCAACCATTGCGAGGGATGATTGCAGATCTGCTTGAACCGCATTAAGTAAGATAGCACCAACCCCCTGCGCTTGATGCCGCTAACGTCTCCAAGTTCGGCGGCCAGTTCCTTCACCGCCTGTTGGTAGAGGGCCGCTTGCCCACGCGTCAGCGGACAGAAGGCTTTGATCTCGGTCTTGTCCGGCAGATCCGAAATGACCGTCTTGTCGGTCTTCAGCCGACGCAGGATATAAGGCTTCACCAGCTCGCGGAGCGGACCATACGAAGCGTGCGGACCACTGGCCAGGCGCTTGGCAAAATTCGTGAACTGCTTCGCCGAGCCCAATAAACCGGGGTTGATGAAATCGAAGATCGACCATAAGTCCCCAAGCTTGTTTTCCACCGGCGTACCGGTCAGGGCCATTCGCGCTTCCGGCTTGAGATTTTTAACGGCTCGGGTCTGTTTCGCGCCGGGGTTCTTGATAGCTTGCGCTTCGTCGAGGACCACCAGACGCCAGGGAACCTCGGCGACCCACTCCGCGCGTAACAGGAAGCCATAAGTAGTAATGGCCAGATCCACGCCGCGGAGACGATCCGGACCGGCCGGGCCAGCGGAAGGATGCACAATCAGCGTTTTCAGTCCAGGCGCGAACCGTTCGATCTCGCTGGCCCAGTTAGCCATCAAGGAAGCCGGCGCGATCAGCAGGCTCGGCTTGGCTTTCGCGCCGGCTTCCCGCTTGAGCAGCAGCAATAGAGCCAGCACCTGGATGGTTTTGCCGAGCCCCATGTCGTCGGCCAGGCACGCCCCCAGGCCGAGCTTGGTCAGGAGATAAAGCCAGCGCACGCCCACCTGTTGATAAGGCCGCAGGTGGCCCTTCAAAGAATCGCCTGGATCCGCTCCGGCCAAACCCTGCGGGCTGCGCAGCCCTTTCAGCGTCTCCGCCAGCCAGGGTCCCGCCACCACCTGCGCCCAGTCCGCTCCAGCGGGCGTGGCGAGACCCTGATCCGCCAGATCGGCGCCCGCTACGAGGCGCATCGCTTCGGCGAAGTTGAGGCCGTTCTCGCGCGCCGCCCGCTCGGCTGCACTAAAGCGATCGAGCATTGCTTTCATATGCTCGCGGTCCAGTTCGATCCAGCGTCCGCGCACTAGCGCCAGCCCATCCGATTTGGCTAGCAGTTGCTTGATTTCGGCGGCGGTTAGCGTCTCGCCGTCGAGAGTCACTTCCATGCGGAAGTCGAGCAGCGCTTCCTGACCGATCCCGGAAGGAGGCTTGCCTCCCACCGTACCCTGCACGCGCGGGCGCGGGGGACGGTTGCCCCGCCATGCCGCGGGCATCCGGACCACCACGCCCGCCGATTCCAGCTCTGGAACGCTACCCAGAAGCTGCATTGCCTCTTGGGGAGTCCATCGCAGGGGATGGAAGATCTCGCCCGCATCAACCATGGTCTTCAGCCAAGGGCATGCCTCAGCCGCCCGCTGTACCGGAAGCAGCAGCGACAGCAATCGCTCCTTGTTGGCGGCTCCCGCATATTCGCTGAGCGCCTTGCCTAGCGGCAAATGCTGGGCCTTGGCTTGCGCCGAGAGCCGCGTTGTATAGGTGGCCAGAAAGGCGAACGGGGCGTCGGGATCTTTGCGATTCTCGGCGAGATTGAAATGAACGCGCCCGACCAGGTTCCAGGCTGGATTGCGCCGCTTTAGAAACTCCTGCACGCCGCATTTGGATTCCGCTAACTCGATTCCGAACGCTTTGTCTAACTCACGCCAAAGGGCCCCGAGGACCGTGCCGGTCAAATATTCGGCGCCGGTCATGGGCGGCGCGGAAAGCGCCATGGATTCGAGTTCGTCGCCCGGTGGAGGCGCGATTGGAGGCGACTGCTGCACGCAGAGCGCGGTCACATAGCGAGCGCCGAACTCCCGCCACCACGTGATGAGCGGCGGCAGAGAAGCTGCGGCCAACTCCAGCCCCAAAAGCAATAGCCCATGGCCCGATCCGCGTTCGAAGGCTTTCTGAAGCGGTGGGCCGATCCCCGCGTCGGAAACAAGAAGGAGCCGCCCATGCGGGGTGAGTTTTAGCGCGCTATCGTCCACTTGCGCTCATCAGCTTAGCACCCCTGATCCAGCCACCGATCGGCACAATCCATGGTGTCTCAATTCAGACGGCCAGCGACCAATCTCACCCGTTGCGAACCAATCGTACCGCTCTCGGCATCGTTAATCCCAGGGCCTTTACCACCTTAAGGATGCGAGCAAAGCTAGCGCTCTCGTAGTCGGTCGCCTCGTACCGCTGCACTTGTTGCGGTTTGATACCGAGCCGGCGCGCAAGTCCCTCCTGGGTCATTCCAGATGCAATGCGTGCGCGGATCAGGGCCTTCGGCAAATCCTCCACAGCTTCTAGGACCACTGCTTTGCTCCGCCCCGCATCAAGGCGCTCATAGGCCTCAACCTCCGTCCTCAATTCGTGCAACTGACTGAGAGCCGCGTCCCGTTGGGCTTCCCACAATCGGGCGCCTATATTCGTTGGACGACTTTGGCCGTCCAACTCGCCGATTGCGTCCTGGAACCGGCGGACTTGCGCCTTGGTGATTCGATACTGCTTCTCGTTCTTGATCATTTCGCTCCCCTCTTCAGCCCGACCGCCAGAACCGCTTTTGGCTCACCCGTCAGCCTATTTGTTTGGAAGAATTCAACGAACGCCCGACCTGTCGCACCTTCAGGCGGTTGTGCCGGGAACAACTCGCCCTGGCTTCGACGTTGGGACGTGGTGGAGGTGGCGAAGAGCTCGGGGCCGCGCCGCGCAAAAAGAGGGCTTGGAAGATCGCCATTGGTTTGCCAATCATAAATCATTGTGTCAACACAATAAAATAATAGTATTGAAAGAGAGCCGCAATTTCAAAGCTCTATGAAACGCGGTGGACCTCCACTTACCCAATTGCAACAACCCGATAGCGATTTGCACATAAAGAAAAATGCCCTGCGCGCCGATAGCATGTGAGACTTTTGGAACAGGAGACATCGGTGAAACGAGTCATAGCAGTTTTGCTTTGCGCGATTGCGCCCTCTATTGGGTTCGCAGCTACTGACACTGGTTATAAGGTGACGTATGACGGCGGTTCACTGACGAACCTGAAAGCCGGAAATGGCATCAAGTTGTACGTCGAACCGAATCAGATTCGGCTCGTTAAAAGCAAAGAAGACCTCGTAGTCATCCCGGCTTCATCCGTCACCGAGGTCAGCTATGGCCAAGACGTTCACCGTCGTGTCGGAGCGGCCATCGGTCTCGCGATCGTGTCATTCGGGATTGGCGCACTGATGGCTTTAAGCAAGTCGAAGAAACACTTCGTAGGGTTGACGTGGGACGATGGCGGTAAAAAAGGTGGCATCGCCTTCCAGGCCGACAAAAGCGAGTACCGTGGGATCGTCGCTGGCCTGGAGGGCGTTACGGGGAAAAAGGCCGTCAACTCCGACTCCATGAACGTCAAGAATTGAGTGACGCTCCGCCGGGCACAGTTTTTACGCCCCGATGACGGCACTCGCGCCTCCTCGTCATGCACCAGCAAACAGAGTTCGACCGCCAACTAAATTTCGGCGAAAGGCTCTCGTCGAACAGGAGCTTCATCCAGTGGACGTTTGCCTCGCGGAAGTGGCCAATTTAGCCGCGTGGGCATAAATCGCGGAGAAAAGTCTTCCACTTCCAGTTGCGGGTAATCGGCAAGAATTTGCTCCTGCGTCGCGCCCCCTCGAAAGCCATTCAATGCAGGCCTTCCCGAAACTGACCTCCGGATCTGTAGTCACTCGGGCAAGCAGCGGATTTTCGACTGGCGGCATTCAGTTCGTCCTGCCCCTTTATAGTTTCCTAGGCCCCCGGACGGAAGTGCAAATCCACGGTGTAAACCGACAGCCCCACATGCACGACATAAAGGACTTCAATCTTTAGCGCTCCGTCCCCGGATCGCACCACTCGCACGTCGTCGCCGTGCACCGGCAAACCCAGTTCGCTCGCCTTATTCACCACGTTCGCGCGGATCACATCCACCGGCAACCGCGCCGTCGCTTCATCAGCGTCCAAATCGTTCAAATAGCGCTGCAGCTTAAAATTTTCAACGTAGGGCGGAACCAGCAACACTCCCACCAACACGAGCATAATCAGGACGGCGATCCCAGCGATCACCCGTCCTGTCTGCCCATCGAGTTTCACCGCTTCGTTGCCTCGAAGGATTCCAATTCTTTCCACATGTCGTCATGCTGCTCCCAGTTCGGGCTCTTCGAACCGGTTAACTCCACTTCGGGAACTTTCAGCGTGCCATGTCCATAAATGCAGATATACTCCATGCGTGGTTGGCCTTTTAGGAACATATTGGGCCACGATCCGGCGAATACCGGCATCCGCAGCCGGCGCAAGCAGGTCCGGCAGCGATAACGCTGGTCCCAGCCCACGAGGTAGAGTACTCCTATCGAAAGCAGGAAGTACAGCATCATGATCGATGTATACGTCAAGTCGTGCGTGAAGGCATCCTGCTGCGATCGCAGAATCGTCACTCGATATGGCAAAAAGAGCCGGATCGCGAATCCGACCGACCAAAGAAAGGACGCCGCTACAGCCAGCTTGGCAAGTAAGTAGCCCCAATACTTCATTTAGTATTTAGACTCCAAGAACAGGCAACTAGTTGCCTGCCGGTTCAACTTCGTAAGAGGTTCCGCGCCAGAAACACGACGTTTGCCGGCCGCTCCGCCAGCCGTCGCATGAAATACGGATACCACGCGTTTCCATACGGCACATACAGCCGCATCCGGAATCCATTCTTCACCAACCGGCGCTGGAGATCCCGCCGGATTCCGTAAAGCATTTGAAATTCGAACCGGTCGGCTCCTATGTTCTGTTCACGCGCATGCTGGAGCGCCAGTTCGATCATTCGTTCATCGTGGCTTGCAATGGCCGGATACGTTCCCGCATCCAGCAGCTTATTCATCAATCGACTATACGCCGCGTCCACCTCAGCCTTGGCGGCAAATGCAACCTTCGGAGACTCCTGGTACGCGCCCTTGCAGAGCCGCACGGGAATTCCACGGCTGCATAGATCTTCGATATCCGCTGCGCTCCGGAAGAGATACGCCTGGATCACGGCCCGCACACATCCATACTTATCGTGCATTTCACGAACAATCTCTAGCGTTCGATCGGTATATTCGCTCGATTCCATATCGATCTCAACGCGGCTCCCGATCGCTTTCGCCCGCGCCACCAGTTGCTCCACATTTTTGCGGCAGAGATCGCCCGAAAGATCCAACCCAAATTGGGTCAGCTTGATCGAAACGGTGGCAGGCACGCCCTGCGATTCGATTTGATCCAAAGCCTGCAAATACGCATCGCGCGATCCTTCGGCTTCCTTCGGAGACGTTACGTTCTCACCCAGGCAATCGAGCGTCGCCTGAATATTTTCGGCTTCCAGCCGGCGGATTACGGCCATCTCTTGCTCGAGGGTGGAACCGGCCACGAAGCGCGACGTAACCTTGCTTGTGAGCGAAGAAGTTTCAATCCAATGACGGAGCCAGGATTGCTGAGAGAGATACAGCAGAAAGCTGCGTAGCACTAATTCCAGGATAGCCTGCCGATTCCCCTCTCGCCTCGGGCGTGGGCAGGCAATACCTCTGCTTATGCCTTTTTGAGTAGAATCGCCACGAACTCCGGATCGGAGGCGGCCAGCACATTCTTGGGAATGTAGCAGTAGCCCTTGTCGCCCCAGTCGGTACCCCAGGAATTCTTCACGATAAAGAAATTCCCCACGTAGCCCACCATCAGCATCGCGTGCCTACCATGGCGGCCGCTGGGGGATTCGGCGGCATTGAACTGCCCGTCGCGGCCGACCTGGGAAAAGCCGGTGCCGGTGTTCATAGAAACCTGCACCGGACACCCGGCGCTGAGCACCTTGCGCACGTCTTCAAGAGCGACCGGCAGCGGGTCGCCTTCCAGACGCCAGCGGGCCGCGTCCGCCTCCAGTTGGTTCGGTGGAACGCGAGGCTGCGGCTCATCGTCGGGCCAATATTCCTGACGGCAACTGCCGCCCTGGACCAGAGCAGTACCTGGTTCGGGCCCGCTGATGGTCCCGTCGCCGCCCTGGTAGGCATAGGTGTAGTCGCGGGCATCGCCCTGCATGCGTTGAAACTCGAGCATCGTGTAATTGCACGAGAGCCGCTGGCTTTCGTCGTGTTGCAAATTGCGAGCCATCTCTAAACCGTGGGTCCAGGCGAAGGCGGCGCAGCGGGAAGTCTGCTGCTGATCGCCGATCGGGCTGCAGTATTTGCGCAGATCCACGGCATCCCGCTCGACGGTATTCGCGAAGGCGGGCGGAAGCGGCTGAGGCTCCGCTGGATCTCCCTTTTGCGGGACGGCGACTTCCAGATTGCTGAGGTCGATACCCCGATATTGCGCGCGCAAAGCGTCGAGAACGGTAGCAGCGACAAAGCCGAATGCCACCAGTTGACCGCCGCGCTCGAAGAGGTGGACGGTTTCCGACGTGCCCGGGAAGATCCGGTCGAAGCCGCCAGAGAACGCGGGATTCTGAAACGGCTGATAACCTTCGTCGATGCGCTGCTGAGTCAGATTGTCGCCGAAGAACTCATTCTGACCGAATAGATTTTGGGCGGATGCTTCGTAGTCTTGCGGAGACCAGTCGCCTTGGTCGTCCTGAAAATCGCCTTCGGTGGCGTCTGGAAACTCGGAGGCGTCGGCGAAGACATCGTCTGCGACATCGGGCGGCGCATCCTCATCATCGCCCGGATCACCAGCATCGCCGGCGTCGACGGTATTGTCCGGGCCGTTGTTCGGGTCGCCGTCTGGATCGGGTTGATCGTCCAGAGGCTCATCCCCTGGATCGCCGGAGTTGTCGTCGACGGAGTTGCCGTCGTCTGGATCGTCTCCGATATCGCCGGAGTTATCGTCGAATGAATCGTCGTCGTCGAATGCCATAGCCATCCTCGTCTGTCTGGCCGGTGCGCCAGCTTAGGCCCCCAGCCGCGAATACCAGCCCATCACCAACTCGCCCCACACGGCTACTACTAACGCGGCGATGCCCAAAAAAGTTCCAAAGGGCAACTCATAGGTGCCGGCGTCTTTCCGCTTCACCGCAATGTAAATGAGGCCGCCCACAGCACCCAGGATGGAACCGATAATCACCGTCAGCATCACGCCTTGTAAACCGAGAAAAGTCCCGATCATGCCCACCATTTTGACGTCGCCTAAGCCCAAACCTTCACGGTGCCGGATGCTGTTATAGAGCTTGCCGATGGCCCACAGCGCGGCGGACATGAAACCGCCGGCGATCACGGCCTCCAGCATGCCGATATACCAGATCCGTTGCGGCGATCCGGAGAAGAGCCGCAAGAACTCTCCCGGAAGCGGGATGAAGCCGGCGAGCAAAACACCTAGCGCGGCGCCTCCAAGCGTGAACTCATCCGGAAGAATTCGTTCTTCCAGATCGGTAAAAATAAGATCGATCAGAATTGCGCTGAAGATGCAGAAGCGCAAGGCGGGCAGCGTGAGACCGAGGAAACGGACTGCCGCAAAAAAGAATAGGCCTGTCAGTAACTCCACGGCTGGGTAGCGGAGCGAAATGGCCGTCCCGCAATGGCGGCATCGTGCCTTCAACAGCACAAAGCTGACCAGGGGAATGTTGTCGTACCACGCGATCCCGTGCTCGCAGCCAGGACAATAGGACCGCGGACGCACCACCGATAGGTCCAGCGGCAGGCGATAGATGCAAACGTTCAGGAAACTGCCGATCAGCAATCCGAAAAGGCCGGCGATCAGGGCTTCGATCAAGCCAGTATCCTCTCGTACACGCGAATGGTGTTTTGCACCATGTGCGCGATGGTAAATTTCTGCTCCACCATGATTCGCGCGCGCGTGGCCAGCCTCAACGCCAGAGGCCGGTCGCTGAGCAGCCGCTTCATGGAACCGGCGACCGATTCGGGGGCGTTATCGGTGAGCAGTCCGGTTTCGCCATGAAGTACGATTTCCGGCAATCCGCCCACCCGGCTGGCGATTACCGGCGCCCCGTAACCCATGGCCAGCAAAGCGGCCGATCCCAGTCCCTCGCTATCGGAGATGTACACGAAAAGTCCAGCTTGCGGCAGGTCTTCCAACAGATGGCTGGAGAAGTGGATCGGTACGCTGACCAGTCCGGCGGCTTTTTTGAGAATCGCTTTGCCTTTCCCGGGATCGTCGGAATCGAGCGCCATTACCAGCGGCCGCGTTTCGGTGCGCACGCGGTCCGGCACTCGTACGCCGTCGTGAACGACCGTGATCTTCGACGCTGCCACTCCAGCCTGTAGTAACTCCTGCTTGACGAACTCCGACACGGCCAGATAGTGGCTGGCGCGGCGGTATTTGAATATTGATGGCGGGGATTGCTTCACTCGGAATGCTACGCGGCGCGAAACGATCAGGGGCCTTGGCGCCATCAGCGCCAGGGTGTGAGACCGCGCATCGTGGGCGTGGACCAGATCGAACCCGACCGCGGCTACCGGAACATAGAACACATCCAGCGGTCGGGCGTCCAGGCCCAGCGCCAGAGAAGCCTTAGATAAATCGGAACCGAGTGGGGACAGCAGGCGGCTGGGGATACCGCGCTCGGCGAGCCCTTGCAGTAGATGCAGAGCTTGCCATTGCCCGCCGCGCATGTCCCGGCCTGTATCGATGTGAAGAACGCGCATCGTAGACAGATCGCTAATCTCGCCGCGGGCTCATGTTTTTCGCCTTAATGTACTTCAAGAAGTTATAGAGCGCGGCCATGTAGGCGATGGCCAGACCTTCGGT
>Ga0302320_10029325_pt1 | contig 10529 bp, 8 predicted proteins | sample Bog_T0_3_FD_202130 | JGI IMG/M metagenome (GOLD analysis project Ga0302320, IMG submission 202130) | Peat permafrost microbial communities from Stordalen Mire near Abisko, Sweden - Bog_T0_3 | ecosystem: Environmental > Terrestrial > Soil > Wetlands > Peat | place: Sweden: Abisko, Stordalen Mire... | reverse complement strand
CATTCCGGAGGAAGAGCGCACCGACATTTTCAAACCGTTTCATCAGGGTAGCAATGCGTCCCATCACGGCGGCACCGGATTGGGTTTGTCCATTGCCCAACGCCAGGTCGAGTTGCTCGGCGGCAAACTCGAAGTCCAGTCCGAGCAGGGCGTTGGTTCCCGGTTCTATTTCCAAATTCCCCTGACTCCGGCGTCAAGCACGGAAATTCGGCGAACCAGCGCCGCGGGACGGACCCGTCTCAAACCGGCCTTCTCCGTTCGCGCCCTCGTCGTGGACGACCGCAAGGACAATCGCGAGGTGCTGGGCGGCATGTTGGCCATTGCCGGCTGCGAACTTTCCTACGCCGGCAGCGGCAAGGAAGCGCTTCGCGCGGCCCGCGCGTTCCGTCCGGATATTGTTTTCATGGACCTGCTCATGCCAGGCATGGACGGTATCGAAACCGCCCGGTCGATTCTTTCCGATCCGGCGTCCGGTCACCCGCGAATCGCCGCGCACAGCGCGGCCGACGTCCCGCGCAACCGCGAACGGGCGCGCGAGGCCGGTTGCGTCGAGTTCATTGCCAAACCAATCCAGGCGGAGAATGTCTATGAATGCCTGCGCCGGCATCTTGGGGTCGAGTTCGACTATGCCGATGCCCCGGTCGAATTGGAAACGTTGCCGCCCACGCCCGTTGGACCGATTGCCATCCCGGAAGAGTTGCATCGCCGCCTCGCCACCGCTTCCGAACTGCACAGCACCACCACCCTCAAGCTCTGCCTCAACGAACTTCGCCAGATCAACCCCGACGGCCGCCTCCTCGCCGACCATATCCGCCACCTCATGCGCAGTTACGACATGGCCGGAATTCAACGGCTGATCTGCCAGGTGACCGCGCCCGCGCCGGAGCTGCCCGCCTCCGAACCGAATGTCCTTGCTTCCCGATAATCCCATCGTGCTCGAAAAGATCATGCTCGTGGACGACGTTCCGGGCAATCTCTCGGTCCTTTCCTCGGCGCTCGAACCGGAAGGCTACGAAATTCTGGCCGTGCCCAACGGCGCCACCGCCCTCAAGGTGGCGGCCCGCGCCCGGCCCGCGCTGATTCTTCTTGACATAATGATGCCCGAACTCGACGGCTTCGAGACCTGCCGCCGCCTCAAGGCCCAGCCGGAAACGCGCGACATTCCGGTCGTTTTCATCACGGCCCGCTGCGATCCAGGGGATGTCGTCGAAGGTTTTCGCGCGGGCGGCGTGGATTACGTGGTCAAGCCGTTCCAGACGGCCGAAGTTGTCAGCCGCGTCACCACCCACGTCCGGCTCAACCGTCTGACGCGCGAGTTGATGGAAAAAAACCGGGCGTTGGAGGCGCGGACGGCGGAATTGACCGCCGAAATTCAAAAACGCCGCCACGTCGAATCGGCCTTGGAAAAGGCGGACGAAAAACTGGCGGTCATTTCGGATCTCGAATCATCGCGTTGGAACCTGGCTGGCATGGTCGGCGGCAGCCAGCAGGTTCACAAAATCGTCGAGGACATTCACCGGCTGCACCAATTCGGCAGCACCAGTGTCCTCATCACCGGCGAAAGCGGGACGGGCAAGGAACTGATCGCCCGCGCCATTCACTTTGGCAGCGCGCGGGCCAAGGCGCCGTTCATCCCGGTCAATTGCGCGGCCATTCCCGGTGAACTCGCCGAGTCCACCCTCTTCGGCCACGCCCGCGGCGCTTTTACCGGCGCCACCGCCAGCCATCGCGGCTATTTTCAGATGGCCAATACAGGCACCATCTTCCTCGACGAAATCGGCGACATGCCGCTCGCTCTTCAGGCCAAATTATTGCGCGTCCTCGAAGACGCGATGGTAACGCCGGTGGGCTCATCCGACGCGGTCAAAGTGGATGTCCGCGTCATCGCCGCCAGCAACGCCCGGCTGGAGGAGCGGATCGCCGCCGGCGCTTTTCGCGAGGATCTTTATTTCCGCCTGGCTCGTTTCACCGTCGCCACCTCGCCCTTGCGCGACAGGATTGAAGACGTTCCTTTGCTCGCCTTTCACTTCCTGCGCATGTTCGCGGCTGAAATGGGAATCAAGGCGCCGCTGCTCAGTCAAGAAGCCCTCGATGCGCTCAACGCTTACCATTATCCCGGCAATGTCCGCGAACTGAAAAACATCATCGAGTGCGCCCTGATCGAGAGCGGCGCCAATGTCATTCTGCCGCGGCATCTGCGTTTCGTGCATCGTGCCCCTCCCCTGCCCGCCCGCCGCACCCAGGTTAACCTGGCTGACTCGCTCCCGCTCAACCTGGCCGAAGCCGAGGACCTACTCATCCAGCGCGCCCTGGAGCGGACCGGCGGCAACATCGCCAGCGCCGCCCGTCTTCTCGGAGTCCACCGCACCCGCATCTACCGCAAGCTCGCACTGGGCGAGTTCGGGACTGTCTCAAGTGTTCCACCCGCGACACATGAAACACATTCGTTGTGATTTGCCGTGCGGTGTGCCGATGCTTTTCTTCCCTCGTAAAACGCGCCATTTGCGGCGGCGTGAGGATTTTGGCATTGCCCAAGCTAGCATGTGGTCGTCCGCAGTTGTTTTGAATCTGAACCCCAAAACCAAAAATGACGACACCTAAACTATTAATAGACTTGACATTGATTTCAAACCGGCGCGCCGGGATGGCAACCACGGTCCTGGCCGCAACACTCTTCCTCGCACCCTCCGGTCTTAGGGCCGATGACGCGCCTCCGCAACGAATTCACGAATTGGTCAATCTGGAATTTGCCAGCGAATATGTCACCCCCCGCGGCATGATGGTTCACGATCAGGGGCTGACCTTTCAACCCTTGTTCTTGACTCTGGTCAACTTCTACCATGACGACACCGCGGCGATCAACGATTTCAGTTTCGCCGGCGGCTGTTGGAACGACTTCAGCAGCGCGGGCGTCTCGGTGAACGGCCCTTACGGCAGCAAGCCGAAGACGGTTTGGACGGAAATTGATCCCATCGCGGACTTTTCGATTGGGTTCGCCAAATACTTCAAGCTGGACGTCACCTATACCGCCTTTGGCGAACAGATCTTGAACATCGGCTACTCGCAGCACCTGGAGACCAAGCTGGGATTCGACGACACTTCCTATCTCGGAGCCTTCGCGCTGCATCCCTACTTCAGCTACTGGCAGGAATTATCGCACAAGTCAACCGACGCTGATCTCCCATCCAAGCTTTTTAATTTGGGCGTCCCGGGGGTTCCTGCGCCGCGGGCCGGCGCCTCTCATCCGGCCCCGAATTCCAGCTACTACTTCGACGTCGGGGTGGATCCCTCCTATACCTTCAAAGACACTCTCGGTGGCTTGAAACTGGAGTCTCCGTGCCGGGTCATGTTGCCGGACGACCGCTTTTATGGCGATTATTACGCGTCCAGTTCGACGGTGGGAATCTGGGAAATCGGCCTCAAGGGCACCGTCCCCATGAACTTCATGCCCGCGGGTTACGGCCATTGGAGTTTCCACGCCGGCGTCAACTTCCTGTATTTTGTGGATGACAATCTCTACCACCTCAACACCTTTAACGCCCCCGGCAAACCCACCCGTGACACATTGCAAGGCTTCGCCGGCGTCTCCGTTTTCTTCTAAGACCGCTTCCAGATTAAACAATATTACCCGAACACTTAATTATGAAACGCACATTCCAATCTCTCGTCACGGGCCTCGCCTTTACGGCGGTGTCCGCCAGTCAGGCCGTTGCCGCCGACCAGGTGGCCATGGGATTCATTTACGTGGGGCCCAAAGACGACTACGGCTACAACCAGGCTCACTCCGAAGGCTGCGCGGGGGTGCAAAAGCTCCCGTGGGTTAAAGCGGTCGAGGAAGCCAGCGTCCCGGAGACCACCGCCGTGCAGGAAACCATGCGCAACATGATCAACCAGGACGGCGTGCAGGTGTTGTTTCCGACCTCCTTCGGCTACTTCGATCCGCACATCCTCAAGGTGGCCAAACAGTATCCGAACGTGCAGTTCTTCCACTGCGGCGGACTCTACACCGAAGGCAAGCATCCCGCCAACGTCGGCAGTTACTTCGGCTACATTGACGAGGCGGTTTACATCTCCGGCATCGTGGCCGGACACACCACCAAAACCTCCAAGCTCGGATTCATCGCCGCCAAACCAATACCCCAGGTATTGCGCAATATAAATGCCTTCGCCCTCGGCGCCCGGAGCGTCAACCCCAAAGCCACCGTGCAGGTCATCTTCACCGGTGATTGGTCCATGCCGGTAAAGGAAGCCGAGGCCGCCACCAGCCTGATCAACCAGGGCGTCGATGTGCTCACCTGTCACGTGGACAGTCCGAAGGTCATTCTGGAAACCGCCGAGCGCCGCGGTATCTACGTCTGTGGCTACCACGCCAATGGTTCGAAGCTCGCGCCCAAGGGATATTTGACCGGGGCAGAGTGGAACTGGACCAAGGTCTATACCGATTACGCCCAAATGGTGAAGGATGGCAAAACGCTGGCCAAGGGCACCATCCCGCACCTCATCCGCGGCGGCATCAAGGAAGGTTTCGTCAAGTGTTCCGACTACGGCCCCGCCGTGGGCGGCGATGCCAAGAAGGACGCCGAAGCCGCCAAGGCGAAGTTCATGGACGGGTCCATGGTGATTTTCAAGGGCCCGCTCAAGGATAACACCGGCAAGGAAATTCTCCCCGCCGGCAAGGAGTACAAACAGCAGGACATCGAATTGGAAAAGATGGGCTGGCTGGTCGAAGGCGTCATCGGCAGCACCTAAGTGTAAAATGAGCCCTCCCCCCGATTCCAATACCGTGGCGGTGGCCGCGGCGATTGCCAGCCAGGGAGCCGCCGCCCGCGCTCCCTTTCGCTGGCGGCCGGCCGCCGAGGCAATCGTCATCCCGGTCGGCGCGGTCATGGCGGGGTGCGTGCTTTTTGGCTTCTTCTGTTTGTTCCAGGAAAAGAACCCGATCGCCGTATTCGCGGCCATTTACAAAGCCGCCTTTGGCAGTTGGTATTCCTTCCAAAACACCCTGGTGCGCGCCGCCCCGCTGATGCTGACAGCGCTCTGCACTGCGCTTCCCGCCCGCCTCGGCCTGGTCGTCATCGGCAACGAGGGCGCTTTGGTGGTGGGAGGTTTGGCTGCCACCGCCGCCGGTCTGGCCGTGCAAGCCGCCCCGATGCCGGTCGTCATCGGGGTGATGCTGGCGGGGGGAATGATCGGCGGCGGACTTTGGATTACCATTGTAGGTCTCCTCTATTATAAGCGCGGCGTCAACGAAACGATCAGCAGCCTGCTGATGAATTACATCGCCATCGCCTTGATGAACCACTTGGTCAACGGCCTGATGCGCGACCCCAGCAGCCTGAACAAGCCCTCCAGCTATCCCATCCCGGACGACAAAATGCTTCCAACCATTGGCAACACCAATGTCCATTACGGCTTGTTCTTTGGGATCATCGCCTGCCTCATCGCCTGGGTGTTGATGGAGCATACCACCTTCGGCTTCAAGGTGCGCATGATTGGCGGCAATATCCGCGCCGCCCGCATGGCGGGGTTGGCGGTGACGCGGCTTGGACTGATCACCTGCTTTCTGGCGGGCGCCGCCGCCGGAATTGCGGGCATGGTGGAAGTCGCGGCGGTTCATGGACGGGCCAATGAATCTCTCGCCGCCGGCTACGGCTACGCTGGAATTCTGGTTGCTTTCGTCGCCCGCCATCGCGGCCTGCCCATCATCCTGGTGGCGACGTTTCTGGGCGGCATTCTCGCCAGCGGCGGCATTCTCCAACGCGAATTCAAATTGCCCGACGCCACCATCCTTCTCTTTCAGGGAATGGTTTTTGTCGCCATCCTTTATAGTGACTCGCTTTATGGCAGATTCAAATTCTTCAAGGAGCAAGGCGCATGAATGATCACAGCGGCAGCATTGGTTGGTGGGGAGTGGTCATCGGTGTCCTGGCCGCCTCGGTGCGCGGCGGCACACCGTTCCTGCTGGTCAGTCTCGGCGAATGTCTCACTGAGAAAAGCGGCAAGATCAATCTCGGCCTCGAAGGCGTCCTTCTGATGGGCGCGATGAGCGCCTACGCGTTTTCCTATAAATCGGGCAGCCCGTGGGTCGGAGTGGGTGCGGCGGCGGTGGCGGGCGCGGCCCTGGGCTGCATCCACGCCTTCCTCGTCTCCCGGCCCAAGGTCAACGACATTGCGGCGGGCATCGCCATGCTGATTTTCGGGAGCGGTTGCGCGTTTTACTTCGGCAAACCATTCATTCAGCCGACCGCGCCGCAATTGCCCGCGATTGCCCTCGGCGGATGGAGCAACCTGCCCCAGGTCTCCGCCGCGCTGCGAATCAGCCCCCTCTTTTTCTTCGGCGTGGCGGTGGCGTTCGCCATGCGCTGGTTTTTCGGCTCCACCCGCTGGGGCATGCATGTGCGCGCGGTGGGCGATGCGCCGGCTGCGGCCCGCGCCGTCGGCATATCCGTTAAACGCACGCGCGTCCTTTGCATCGTCTGCGGGAGCGCCTTGGGTGGAATTGGCGGAGCCCACCTTTCCCTTTTCTATCCCGGCGCCTGGACCGAGGCCATTTCCAGCGGCCAGGGATTGATGGCAGTGGCGCTGGTGATTTTCGCGCGCTGGAACCCAGTCCAATGTCTCTGGGCCTCGCTGCTTTTTGGCGGCGCCCAGGCCATCGGCCCATCGCTCCAGGCCGTCGGCATCAGCAACGGTTATTACCTTTGGAACGCGTCCCCTTACGTCCTGACGTTGCTGGTCATGGTCCTCACTTGTTCCACCAAACGCACCCTGGTGGGCGCCCCCGGCGCGCTCGGCACCGCTTCGTAGCAGCTATGACACGTCACGTCGCCGCCGATCCCTATCCCTGGCCTTACAACGGCGACCTGCGCCCGGAGAATACCGTCGTCATAGTCATCGATATGCAGACCGACTTCTGCGGGCCGGGCGGTTACGTGGACAAAATGGGATACGATCTCTCTCTCACGCGCGCTCCCATCGGTCCGATCAAAACCGTATTGACGGCGGCGCGCGAGGGCGGTTATCACGTCATGCACACCCGCGAAGGCCACCGCCCGGATCTCTCGGATCTCCCGGAGAACAAGCAATGGCGCAGCCGTCGCATCGGCGCCGGCATCGGCGACCCGGGACCGTGCGGAAAAATTCTCGTGCGCGGCGAACCGGGCTGGGACATCATCCCCGAACTCAAGCCCCTGCCCGGAGAAACCGTAATTGACAAACCCGGCAAAGGTTCCTTTTACGCCACCGACCTCGATCTGGTGTTGCGCCGCAACGGCATCCAGAACATCGCCCTGGCGGGGATCACCACCGACGTCTGTGTTCACACCACCATGCGCGAAGCCAACGACCGCGGCTTCGAGTGCTTGCTGCTTTCCGATTGCACCGGCGCGACCGATCAGGGCAACCATCTCGCCGCCCTCAAAATGATCAAAATGCAAGGCGGCGTCTTCGGCGCCGTCGCCGACTCCAAAGCATTTGTCGAAGCGATTTTATGACACCGGTCGTTCCCGAATCCCGCCCCACCAAACCGTTCGATCTCGAACTGCTCAACGTTACCAAACGCTTCGGCTCCTTTGTCGCCAACGACAAATGTAATCTAAAGGTGCCCGCCGGCACCTTCCACGCCCTCATCGGCGAAAATGGCGCCGGCAAGAGCACGCTCGTCAAGTGCATCATGGGATTTCACACCGCCGAGGAGGGCGACATTCTGATCAACGGCAAGGCGCGGGATATTCGCTCACCCTACGATGCCTACAATTTCGGCATCGGCATGGTCTATCAGCACTTCACCCTGGTTCCGGCCATGACCGTGGCGGAAAACCTTCTGTTGAGCCGGCCCGACATGCCGGCCGTGATTAATTGGAAGGCGGAAATGGACCGCCTGCGCCAGTTCATGAAAACCGCGCCGTTCCAGGTGGATTTGGACACACCCGCCTCCCAGCTCGCCGCCGGCGAAAAGCAAAAGGTGGAAATCCTCAAGCAACTTTATCTGGACAGCAAACTTCTTATTCTTGACGAACCGACGTCCGTGCTGACGCCCACCGAAGCCGATGAAGTTCTGAGCCTGGTCAAGGAAAAGGTGGAGGCCCAGGAACTCAGCGTGCTCATCATCACCCACAAGTTCCGGGAAGTTTTTGGATTTTGCGATGCCGTGACCGTGTTGCGCCGCGGCAAAGTCGCCGGGGCCGGCAAGGTCAAGGATTTGTCCGCCGACGACATGGCGGCGATGATGATGGGCGGCCAGCGCGAAGCCAGAGTCGTGGCCAAAACCGCCAAGGAACGCGGCCCGGTCGCCATGGAACTCAAGGCCGTTTGCGCGAACAAGGACAGCGGCGTGCCCGCCGTCTGCAGCGCCACCCTCAACGTCCACGAAGGCGAAATCGTCGGCATCGCCGGCATCTCGGGGAACGGACAGCGCGAACTGGTCGAAGTCATCGCCGGTCAGCGTCCTGCCACCGGAGGTGAAATCGTCGTCCACGGCAAGATTTACAAGGCGACCCGCCAGGAAGCGACCGACCACAAACTGTTCCTGCTGCCCGAGGAACCGCTGCGCAACGCGTGCGTCCCGCAAATGAGCGTGGCCGAAAACATCGGCTTCCGCGGCTTCGATCGTGCGCCCATGGCCCGCGCCAATGTCCTTGTCAACCGCAAAGCCATCCGCGGTTTCGCCCAGGAACTTATCCACCGTTTTTCTGTCAAGACCAGATCCACCGAGACGCCCATCGGCGATTTGTCCGGCGGCAATGTCCAGCGCGCCGTGCTTGCCCGCGAACTCGGCCCCGGCACCGCCCGCGTCCTTGTCACCGCCAATCCCTGCTTCGGCCTGGATTTCGCGGCGGTGGAATCCATCCACTCGCAGATCACCGAAGCCCGCAATCGCGGCGTCGCGGTTCTGCTGGTCAGCGAGGATCTTGACGAACTCCTTGAATTGGCCGACCGCCTCGTCGTCATTTCCCACGGCCAGTTTGTCTATGAAACCACGCCAGCCCAGGCGGACATCAAAACCATCGGCCATCACATGGCCGGTCACTAACCATGAAAAAAGCCGCCGCCAATGGAGTGCTGAAAATTGACGCCGAGCCCTACCCGTTTGAATTCCTTCCGCGGAACTGCGCGCTCCTGATTATTGACATGCAGCGCGACTTTCTCGAGCCGGGCGGATTTGGCGAAATGCTCGGCAACGACGTTTCGCAATTGCGCCAGTCCATTGCCCCAAACAAAAAGCTGCTGGCGCGCTGGCGCGCCAAAGGGCTCCCGGTGATCCACACCCGCGAAGGCCACCGGGCGGATTTGGCCGACCTCCCGGAATGCAAGCGTGTCCGCGGACGCGGCAAAAGCACCATCGGCGATCCCGGCCCGATGGGACGCATCCTGATCCGCGGCGAACCCGGACACGACATCATCCCGGAGCTTTACCCCAAGGCCGGAGAACCGGTGGTGGACAAGCCGGGCAAGGGCGCGTTTTGGGCCACCGACCTGCATTCCATTTTGCAAAACCGCGGCATCCGCCAGCTCATTGTCACCGGCGTCACCACGGAAGTATGCGTCAACACTACGGTGCGCGAAGCCAACGACCGCGGCTACGACTGCCTCGTGCCGGCGGACTGTGTCGGCTCGTATTTTCCCGAGTTCCAGGAGATGGGGCTGAAAATGATCAAGGCGCAGGGCGGGATTTTCGGATGGGTTTCGACCTCGGCCAACGTTTTGGCAGCACTGGGTTGAAGATAGCAAATACGATTAAAGCCATGACCAACAAACCATCCGTCTGGGTGCCCGGCGATTGGAATGCGTTTTTCGGTTTCGGCACCAACATCCTGGTGAATCTCCTCACCCTCACCGGCTTGTTGCGCGTTGTTTTGAAAATGCCGGATGATCTGGTCTTTGGCCGCATTCTGCCCGCCACCGGCCTCATGCTCTGCCTTTCCACGCTCTACTACGCGTGGCTGGCCTGGAGCCTGGCTCTTAAAACCGGTCGCACCGACGTTTGCGCGCTCCCTTCGGGCATCAGCGTTCCCCACATGTTCGTGGTTACTTTCGTCATCATGCTGCCGATCAGTCTGAAAACCGGCGATCCGGTCAAGGCCTGGGAAGCGGGTCTGACCTGGGTGTTTATCCAAAGCTTCGTCCTCATGATCGGCGGCTACGCCGCGCCGTGGATTCGTCGCATCACGCCGCGCGCCGCCCTGCTCGGCACCCTTGCCGGCGTGTCAATCACATTCATTTCCATGCGGCCGGCCTTGGAGATGTTTCTCACGCCGGTCATCGGCATTACCTGTTTCGTCATCATTCTGTTAAGCTGGTTCGGCGGCGTGCGCTATCGCGGAATTCCCGCCGGCCTGGTCGCCATTGCCGCCGGCACCATCATCGCCTGGGGTTCCACCGCGCTGGGCTACAACTACGGCGGTTTGAGCCTCAACGGACTCACCGACTCCTTCGTTAATTTCGGCTTTCGCATCCCCCTGCCCGCGATTGGACACGTTTTTTCCGGCTTTCAATTCCTCGGCGTTCTATTGGTGACAGCAATTCCGTTC
>Ga0302320_10029324_pt1 | contig 10529 bp, 7 predicted proteins | sample Bog_T0_3_FD_202130 | JGI IMG/M metagenome (GOLD analysis project Ga0302320, IMG submission 202130) | Peat permafrost microbial communities from Stordalen Mire near Abisko, Sweden - Bog_T0_3 | ecosystem: Environmental > Terrestrial > Soil > Wetlands > Peat | place: Sweden: Abisko, Stordalen Mire... | reverse complement strand
CGCGGAATCAGCGGCGTGCACGTCATGGCCTACCGCCAGGAGGAATCCGTGGCGGAAATAGTCGAGCGATCCGGCGTTCTTCAGGGCCGCTCGCCCTGGTATCCCGGGCGCGATGCCTCTCAACCTGCTCAAAGGACAGCTTCATGACCGATACCGTCATCAGTTCCGCCACCAAGGAAGTCGTCATCGGCTTCGACCGGCCGTTCGTAATCATCGGCGAGCGCATCAACCCCACGGGGCGGAAGATTCTGGCCGCGGAAATGGCCGCCGGCAATTTCAGCCGCGTCGAGGCGGACGCGCGCGCGCAAGTCGAGGCCGGCGCGCACATGCTCGACGTCAATGCGGGAATTCCACTGGCCGACGAGCCGGCCATTCTCGCGCGCGCCATTCAGCTGGTGCAGTCGATAACCGATGTTCCCCTGTCCATCGATTCCTCCATCGTGGCCGCGCTCGAAGCCGGACTCGCCGCCTACAAGGGCAAGGCGCTGGTGAATTCGGTGACCGGGGAGGACGAGCGACTGGAATCCGTGCTGCCGCTGGTCAAGAAATACGGCGCCGCGGTGATTGCCATCTCGAACGATGAGACGGGAATTTCGGAGGATCCGGATGTGCGCTTCGCGGTCGCGAAGAAAATAGTCGAGCGCGCAATGGATCACGGCATTCCCGCCTCCGACGTCGTCGTCGACCCGCTGGTCATGCCGATCGGCGCGATCAATCAGGCCGGCGTGCAGGTCATGCGCCTGCTGCATCGGCTGAAAACCGAGCTCAAGGTCAATTCCTCCTGCGGCGCCTCGAACGTGAGCTTCGGTTTGCCGACCCGCGACGGGATCAACAGCGCATTCCTGACCATGGCGATCGGCGCGGGCCTCACCTCCGCCATCACCAATCCGCTGCACGTGGACGTGGTCAAGGCCTGCATGGGCGCGGATGTCATGATGGGACACGATCCGGATTGCGCCCGCTGGATACGCCGGTTCCGCGAGGCCCCGCCGGCCAGCAGCAGCGCGAGTCCCGCAGGTGATGCGCCGCGCGGCCGGCGCGAGGGCGGCCATCGCCGGCGGCCCGGCTAGGAAGCGACGCATGGCACGCGATCCGCTGGTCGTATTTACTCCCTCGGGTAAGCGCGGGAATTTTCCGGTGGGCACACCGCTGTTGCAGGCGGCTCGCAGCCTTGGCGTGGACATCGATTCGGTATGCGGCGGCCGCGGTCTGTGCGGGCGATGCCAGGTGCTGGTGGCGGAGGGCGAATTCGCCAAGCATGGCGTGTCCTCATCCGAGGCGAGCCTTTCGCCGTTCAGCGAGCCGGAAAAGCGCTTTTCCCGCCGCGTGCCCTTAAGCTTGGGGCGGCGGCTGTCGTGTTCGGCGCGTATCGAGGCCGACGTGGTCATCGATGTGCCCGCCAGCAGCCAGGTGCACCGCCAGGTCGTGCGTAAGGAGGCCGACGCCCACGCGATCGAATTGAACCCCGTGGTGCGCCTGCACTACGTGCAAGTACAGCAGCCGGACATGCACGATCCTTCCGGCGACTTGCGCCGGCTGTTCGAAGCGCTGGAATCGGAATGGGGCCTGAAAGATCTGACCTGCGATCTATCGGTGTTGCAGACGCTGCAGCCCATTTTGCGCAAGGGCGACTGGCAGGTGACCGTAGCGGTGCACGCGGCCAAACAGATCATCGGCGTGTGGCCGGGACTGCATCAACTGGCCTTCGGACTCGCGGTCGATATCGGTTCCACCACCATCGCGGCGCATCTCTGCGATCTGGTGAGCGGCGAAGTCGTGGCTTCCGCGGGCGTGATGAATCCACAAATCCGCTTCGGCGAGGATTTGATGAGCCGCGTGTCCTATTCCATGATGAATCCCGGCGGCGCCGCGCTCATGACCACGGCCGTGCGCGAGGCGTTGTGCGGACTGGCCGAAGAGGTGGCGCGAGCGGCGGGGATCAGCCCCGAGGACATCCTGGAAGCCACCCTGGTCGGAAACCCGATCATGCATCATCTGGTGCTCGGCATCGATCCGGTGGAGCTCGGCGGCGCGCCCTTTGCACTTGCCACGGATCATTCGCTCACTCTGCGCGCGAATGTCATCGACTTCAAATTGAACCGCAACGCGCGCATCTATGTGCTGCCGTGCATCGCCGGGCATGTGGGCGCGGACGCGGCGGGAATGGTGCTCGCCGAGCGCCCGGATCTTGGGCAGGAGATGACCCTGCTCGTGGATGTCGGCACCAACGCCGAGATCGTGCTGGGAAATGCCAAACGTCTGGTCGCCTGCTCGAGCCCCACCGGCCCCGCGTTCGAAGGGGCGCAAATCAGCTGTGGACAGCGCGCGGCGCCGGGTGCGATCGAGCGCGTGCGCATCGACCGTGAAACCCTGGAACCTCGTTTCAAGGTCATCGGCTCGGATCTTTGGTCCGACGAGCCGGGCTTCGCGGCAGCCACCGCCGCCAGCGGCATCACCGGCGTGTGCGGCTCCGGCATCATCGAAGTCATCGCGGAAATGTATCTCGCAGGAATCATCAATCAGGACGGCGTGCTCGACGGCAGATTGGCGGCGCGCTCGCCGCGCATCATTGTGAACGGCAGAACCTTCGCCTACGTCCTGTATCAGGGCGGGGTGGAGATGAAGATCACCCAAAACGACGTGCGCGCGATTCAGCTGGCCAAGGCCGCATTATATGCCGGCATCGCCTTGCTCATGGAGCGACTCGGCATCGATCATGTGGATCGAATCCGGCTGGCAGGCGCATTCGGCAGCCATATCGACGTCAAGTACGCCATCGTGCTCGGCATGGTTCCCGACTGCGATATCGAGCATGTGCGCTCCGCCGGCAACGCCGCGGGCACCGGGGCGCGCATTGCGCTCTTGGATGCCACCTCGCGAGGGCTGATCGAGTCCTTGGTCAGGCGCATCGAGAAGGTCGAGACCGCGATCGAGCCGCGCTTCCAGCATCTGTTCGTGGAGGCGATGGCCATCCCGCACAAGAGCGCGAGCTACACCCACTTGCGCAAGGTGGTCGATCTGCCCCCGCACAAGGAATCCACCAGCCAGACCGAGACGCGCGGGCGCCGCGGGCGCCGCCCAGAGCCCACGGCCGAGTAGGCGCTGCAGACCCAATTTAGGAATGAGCTCTACATGAAAACATGGACATCAGTGCTGACCGTCGGAACTTTACTCTGTTCAAACCATGTTCTGGCGGATACGGTGGTGGTGACCGCCGATCGCATGCTCGACGTGCTCTCCGGCCGCAGCGTTGCCCGGCCGCAAATCACCATCACGGACGGACGCATCACGGCCGTATCCAGCCAAGATGCACCTGTCGCTTCCGCCACGCGTCGCATCGATCTGCCGGGAATGACGCTGCTGCCGGGCCTGATCGACATGCATGTGCATCTTACGAGTGATCCTAGAATCAGCGGCTACCGTCGTCTGGCCTTCACCGACAATTTCTGGACCGTCGTCGGTGTAGCCAATGCCAAACGCACGCTGGAGGCTGGATTTACCACGGTTCGCAATGTCGGCTCCGCGAACTATAACGACGTCGCCCTGAAGCAGGGCATCGAACAGGGGTATATATCGGGGCCGCGGATCGTTCCGGCCACCTACGCAATCGGAGCGACCGGCGGGCACTGCGACAGCACGGCGTTTCCCCCCTCGATCGGCACACCGACGACTGGGATCGCCAACGGCCCGGCGGAGCTGCGCGCCATGGTGCGCAAGTTGCACAAATACGGCGCGGAAGTCATCAAATTTTGCGGCACCGGTGGCGTTCTCTCCAAGACCGATGATGTGGGCGCGCAGCAATACAGCCTCGAGGAGATGCAGGCGATCGTGGACGAAGCCCATATGCTGGGGCTCAAGGTGGCGGTGCACGCGCACGGGACTTCAGGAATAAAAGATGCGATCAGGGCCGGCGTCGATACGATAGAGCACGCCAGCCTTGCGGACGAGGAGGCCTTTGCGCTGGCCAAGCAGCGCGGCACCTACTTCGATATGGACATCTACGACGACGATTACATCCTCGCCGAGGGCGAGAAGAATGGCGTGTTCAAGGAATCCCTGGACAAGGAACGAATGATTGGCCGCAAGCAGCGCGAAACCTTTCGTGCCGCTCAGAAGGCGGGTGTGAAGATGCTGTTCGGCACCGACGGCGGCGTCTATCCCAATGGTGACAATGCCAAGCAGTTCGTCACCATGGTGACCTGGGGAATGTCGCCGATGCAGGCGATTCAGGCAGCCACGGCCACCGCCGCCGAGGCTCTGGGCCGATCGCAGGATGTCGGCGCCATTGCAGTTGGACGATTCGGTGATTTGATCGCCGTGGCCGGCGATCCGCTCGCGGATGTCGCCATACTGCAATCAGTGCCCTTCGTCATGAAGGGCGGCGTGGTCATCAAGCAGGGTGGGCAAGCGCCCGCTCAGTAATCCGCGCCACGCACCGTACCGCGCCGCGATCCTTTCTTCGTCGGGCGCTCCTTCGTGCGACTGCGCGAACTGCTAGTCTCGAACAAGGAGCTGGCCCGCCGCTTCGCCCAGCTCGAGACCCGGCTCGATAAAAAACTCACCACCCACGATGAAGCCATCGCCGCCATCCTCTCCGCCATTCGCCAGCTCATGCACCCGCCGGTGCCCAAGCGCCGGCCGATCGGCTTCAGCGCCGATCTCAGGCAGAAGTCATGGCATTTCCAGTCCTAAGACACTACCCAGCAGGCTCAGCGATCAGACATTCGAGTCGGGGGATTCTGCCTTGCGCTTGGCGATATAGTCCAGCAGCGCCTCGTCGATCGCGGGATCCATCGGCGGCGGCACGTACTCCTCGAGCTGCTTCTTCCACAGCCCATTGGCGCGCTTGGCCATGTCGGGCGCGCCCTCGGCCTCCCATTGCTCATAGCTGTTGTTGTCGGCGAGCGGCGAGCGGTAAAACGCATTCTCGAAATTCGCCTGCGTGTGCGCGCAGCCCAGGAAATGCTTGCCGGGTCCAACCTCGTGCATGGCATCGAGCGCCTGGCCATTGGGCGATAAATCCACTCCCGCCAGCAGGGTATGCATCATGCCGGCCTGATCCGCGTCCATGACGAATTTCTCGTAGCCCATGGCGAGACCGCCCTCGAGCCAGCCGGCGGTGTGCAGCACGAAATTCACGCCCGCAAGACAGGTGGGAACCAGCGTATTTGCGGACTCGAACGCCGCCTGCGCGTCCGGAATCTTCGATGCGCACAGGCTGCCACCTGAGCGAAACGGGATTCCGAGGCGGCGCGCCAGCGCGGCCATGCAGTACAGCACCAATGCCGGTTCCGGCGTTCCGAAGGTCGGCGCACCCGACTGCATCGAAATCGACGAGGCAAAACTTCCGAGCACCACCGGCGCACCGGGATTGACCAACTGCACGAATGCGAGCCCCGCCAATGCCTCGGCCAAGGTTTGGGCCACGGTGCCGGCGACGGTGACCGGCGACATCGCACCGGCGAGAATGAACGGGGTGATTATCAGCGCTTGATTGGCGCGAGCGTAGACCTTGGCGGCGCCCAGCATGGTGGCATCGTAGGTCATCGGCGAATTGACGTTGATCAGATTGATGATGGTGGTCTTCGGACGCCCCGTGAGCGGGTCGTTGAGCTCGGCGCCGAACACGATGTTCGCCAGCGCCACCGAATCTTCGGCGCGCGACGGCGCCGTCACCGATCCCATGAAGGCTTTGTCGCTATATTTCAGGTGGCTGTACACCATATCGAGGTGCCGCTTGTTCACCGGCAGATCCACCGGCTCGCAAATCGTGCCGCCGGAATGGTGCAGCGAAGTCGCCATGTAGGCGAGCTTGACGAAATTACGGAAGTCCTCGATGCGCGCGTAGCGGCGGCCCTCGTCGAGGTTGCGCACGAAGGGCGAACCATAGGCCGGAGCGAACACCGTGTTCTTGCCGCCGATCAGCACATTGCGGGCGGGATTGCGCGCATGCTGAGTGAACTCGCGAGGAGCCGTGCGCTGCACCAGCTCGCGGCACATGCCGCGCGCGAAATGCACGCGCTCGCCCTGTACGTCGGCGCCCGCGGCCCGCCAGATCTCGAGCGCCTCGGGGTCGTCGCGAAAATCGATGCCGATCTCCTCGAGAATGGTGTCGGCGTTCTGCTCCATCAACACCAGGCCCTCTTCGTTCAGCACCTCGTAGTAGGGGATCTTGCGGGTGATGTAGGGAATAGAGGCCCCGGCACGGGCCGTTCGGGCAGCCCGCTTTGCATCGCGGCCGCTGGGGCGTCGCGCATGAGGGGTGGGTGCCGCCGGCTGCTGGTCCATGGTCAATCTCCCGGAGTCAGATTCTTTAGTATGGTCACTGTGGTTGGCTGTGGCTGATCAATTTGCGTCATCGACTTGTCATGAAGCGCCATTCTCAACCCAGGAGCGACATCAATACACCCTCGCCGAAGTGCCGGTCGACGAAATCCGCGAGGCCGTTCAAAGTGTCATCCAATGTCGGCGTACTCGCGCCGAACAGCGCGCGCATCACGGCCGGACTTTCCAGCATTCCATGCAGATACAGCGCCAGCGTCTGGCCGTGTTGCCAGCCGCAATGATCATCGGCCACCTCCCGCAGGGCGCTTGGGTAGGGCGCGGTCCGAGTTTCGCCATGACGAATTTCGTAGGCATCGAAGGCGACGCCGCTCAAGGAACTCCAGAACCCCGACAGCGGCGCCAGCGTATGTCGGCCGTGCCGATAGCGCTTCACCGCCTGAAACTCGGTCGAGTAGGGCAATAGGCCCAGTCCCCGTGCGGCGCCCTCGACCGCGTGCGGATCGCGTATTTCGCTGCCGAGCATTTGCAGTCCGCCGCAGATGGCCAGTGTCGGCTTGTCCGCCGACACATGCGCCGCGATCGCGGCATCGAGCCCGTGCTGCCGCAGCCACGCAAGATCGGCTGCGACATTTTTCGATCCCGGCAATATCAGCAGGTCGGCGGCGGCGATGCCGTGCGGCTGGCGAGCCCAGCACAAAGACACGCCCGGTGCCTGCCTCAAGGGCGCGAACTCATCGAGATTGCTGATGTGCGGATAGGCGACCACCGAGATGGACAATCCTTTACTCAAGGCCGGAACGGAATCGAACACGCCGTCCTCCTCGGGCAATCCGTGCTCCCGCCACATCGGCAGCACCGCCAGCGTCGGCACCCCGGTCAGGGTTTTCAGCATCTGCGGCCCCGGCGCGAGCAGCGTCATATCGCCGCGGAATTTATTCAGGACGAAGCCGCGCACCAGCGCGCGCTGTTCGACAGACAGCAGTTGATGCGTGCCGAAGAGATGTGCGAAGGCGCCGCCCCGGTCGATGTCGCAGATGATCAGAGTGGCCGCGGCGGCGGCCTCGGCCACGCGCATGTTGACGATGTCGGTGGCCTGTAAATTGATCTCCGCCGGCGACCCCGCGCCTTCGATGACCACCACATCGTGGCCGGCAAGCAATTCCTCCAGGCAGCCGCGCACCGTCGGCCATAGGCGCTCGGCCCGCGCGCGCCATTCCATGGCGGATAACTCGTCGCGCCGCTGCCCGAGCAGGATGACCTGACTGCGCGTCTCCGATTCCGGCTTGAGCAATATCGGATTCATGCGCACGTCGGGCACGCAGCGCGCCGCTAGCGCTTGAAAATACTGCGCGCTGCCCATCTCCCCGGCGGCCGCCACCCGGGCGTTATTGCTCATGTTCTGCGCCTTGAACGGCGCCACTTTGAGTCCCTGCCGCGCGTACCAGCGGGCCAGCGCCGTCGCGAGAAAACTCTTGCCGGCGCCGCTGCTGGTGCCGCATATCATGACCGCGCGGGCGCGCATCGAGCTACTCGCCGCCGTAGAATTCCCCGGCGATCTCGCGCAGCAGGCCGGCGACGTAGCCGCTGAACGAGCGCCAAACCTCGAGGTGGAACTCATCGGCGCGAGTGCGCCACAACACCACCTCGGCCTTGGCAAGCACGGTGCGGGTGCACATGCCGACGGGAAACTCGCCAAGATCGAGATCCAGCGGGCAGGCGCCGCGCAGAATCACTTGCGCATGCGGGCCGCTCACAGCGAGTGCAAATTGCCGGTGGCTGATATCCACCAGCGAGTGTGGTATGCCGGCCATCGCGGTCTCGAGCGTGTGCTGCGCGTCCGCAGTCGGCTGCGCGCCTTGCGCGGCAAGGTCCAGCAACAGGAATTCATCCGGTCCCAGCCACAGCGTCGCGCGAGTGCCCTCGAGCGTGGCGCGGCACGCTTCGTCGGAAAAGCCGGCGCCCCATGCCGCGGCCGCCGCGGCGCGCGCGCGCGCCGCGCCCTGCAGAATGAAGCGCGATGCAACCGGGATCGCGGCCATCCATTCGGCCGGGGGCAGCTGCGGCGGTATGCGCGCGGCGATGCTAGGCATTGATGCGCGCTCCTTTCGGATCGTAGAAAACCGGCGCGGTCACTTCGACCTCCAGATCACCCTCCGGCATGGGCACGTACAGCGTCTGGCCGAGGCGCGCGCGGCCGCCTGCGATGAGCGCCAAGGCGATAGGGTAGCCCAGCGTGCTGCTGAAGTAGGACGAGGTGACATGGCCCAGCAATTTCATCGGCGGCTTTTGATTGGGCGTCTCGGCCACTTGCGCTCCTTCCTCGAGCACGGTGGCGGGCGCGCGCGTGCGCAGGCCGACGAGTTGCTTGCGGCCGGGATCCTTCATGGAGGCGCGCTGCAGGGAGCGCTTGCCGACAAAGTCGGGCTTCGACTGGCCGATCGCCCAGGTGAGGCCCGCATCATCGGGAGTCACGGTGCCGTCCGTGTCCTGGCCGACGATGATGTAGCCCTTCTCCGCGCGCAACACGTGCATGGTCTCAGTGCCGTACGCAGTGATGTCGTGCGCGCGGCCGGCATCGTAAATGGCCTGCCAGACCGCGGCGCCGTAATCCGCCGGTACGTTGACCTCGAAGCCGAGCTCCCCGGTGAAGCTGACGCGAAACAGCAATAGCGGTACGCCGCAGATGCGTCCCTGCGCGACACCCATATGGGGCATGGCCGCAGCACTGATGTCGATGCCTTCGACCAAGGTTTCCAGCACGCGGCGCGCATTGGGCCCTTGCACCGCGAACACCGCCCATTGCTCCGTGATCGAGGTTAGCCAGACATCGAGATTCGGCCATTCGGTTTGCCGATAGTCTTCCATCATATTGAGCACGCCGGCGGCTCCGCCGGTGGTGGTGGTGACGTGGAAGCGATCCGGCGCCAGGCGCGCGACCACGCCATCGTCGTAAATGAATCCATCCTCGCGGCACAGGATTCCATAGCGCGATCGGCCCACCGCCAAGCCCGTCCAGCTATTGACGTACATGCGGTTCATGAACTCGGCCGCATCGGCGCCGACCACCGCGATTTTCCCCAAGGTCGATGCATCGAACAGCCCGCAGCTCTCGCGCACCGCGCGGCACTCGCGCCCGACCGCCGCATGCATGTCCTGCGCGTTCTGCGGGAAATAGCGCGCGCGCTTCCACAGCGCCACGTTCTCGAACACCGCGCCCTGCTCCTGCGCCCAAGTATGCGTGGGGGTGCGGCGGACCGGATCGAACAGCTCGCCGCGTGAGAGCCCGGCGAAACTGCCGAAGGTTACCGGCGTATAGGGCATGCGGAAGGTCGTCAATCCAACCTTCGGAATTGGGACCTCGAGATTCTTCGCAACGATCGCCATGGCATTGAGATTCGAGGTCTTGCCTTGATCGGTGGCCATGCCCGTGGTGGTATAGCGCTTCACATGCTCGATCGACTGAAAGCCTTCGCGCGTGGCCAGGCTCAGATCCCGCACCGTCACATCGTGCTGCCAATCGACGAAGGATTTATCGGTGCTCGGCGGGTCGGCCTGCGGCAATACGCCAAGATAGGCGCCAACGCCCAGCTTTGGAGCCACCACGGCGTAGCGCCGCGCCTTGGGGTTCACCACCGCGGGCGCCGCGGCCAAGCCTGCGGTCGTGCCGTCCGCCAGCACCTCGGCGAGCTCGTAGAGCCCGCGGCAGGCGCCGGCCGAGTGCGATGATTCGGCGGGGTCGCCCGGCAGGAAGGCCTGCAAGGCCTCGCTCCATTGCAATTTGCCGCGCGATTGGGAAAACAAATGCACGCTCGGAGTGAATCCGCCCGACATGAGAACCGTGTCGCAGCTGAAGCGCTGCGCAGCTCGCACCCGGCCGCCGTCAATGCGCCCGAGCGCAATGCCGCTTACTCGCGCGTTGCCCTCCGTACCCAGCACCGTCGATGCGGGGATGACCTCGATTCCTGCGCGGCGCGCGGCGTCGGGCAGCTCGCCCGTGAGCTCCGCCCTCACATCGGCAATGGCGGCGACGCTGACCCCGGCCGCATGCAGGTCGAGCGCCGCCGCATACGCGGCATCGTTCGCCGTCACGATGACGATGCGCTTGCCCACGCACACGCCGTAGCGCGCGAGGTAGTGGCGCGCGGCGCCGGCCAGCAGGATGCCCGGCCGATCATTGCCCGGAAATACCAGCGGCCGCTCGATCGCCCCGGTGGCGAGCACCACCGCGCGGGCGCGCACCTGCC
>Ga0302320_10029323_pt1 | contig 10529 bp, 8 predicted proteins | sample Bog_T0_3_FD_202130 | JGI IMG/M metagenome (GOLD analysis project Ga0302320, IMG submission 202130) | Peat permafrost microbial communities from Stordalen Mire near Abisko, Sweden - Bog_T0_3 | ecosystem: Environmental > Terrestrial > Soil > Wetlands > Peat | place: Sweden: Abisko, Stordalen Mire... | reverse complement strand
CTTCGCTTGAGATTTGGGCTTGGCTTTCGGCGGTGCGCGCCGCGCGGCGCTCGCGTTGGCCCTGGCCGCGATTGCCGGTTCCGCGTCCGATGCGCCGCGCAACTGCTCGAGAATCGCCGGATTCTCCAATGTCGAGAGGTCCTGCGTGATCTCCTCGCCGCGTGCGATCGATCGCAGCAGGCGGCGCATGATCTTGCCCGAGCGGGTCTTCGGCAGATTGTCCGTCAAGCGTATCTCGTCGGGCTTGGCAATGGGGCTCAATTGCTCGCCGACCCAGCCGCGCAGTTCGTCGATCAAGGCTTTCGCCGCTGTTCCGGACGGACGCGACTTGTTGAGCACGACGTAAGCAAACACCGATTCGCCCTTGATTTCATGTTGCTTGCCGACCACCGCGGCCTCGGCAACGTGCGGGTGGGCGACCAGCGCGGATTCGATCTCCATGGTGCCGAGCCGGTGACCGGCGACGTTGAGCACGTCGTCGATGCGGCCCATGATCCAGTAATAACCGTCCTTGTCGCGCCGCGCCGAATCCCCGGCCACGTAGTAGCGGTTCTGAAACTTTTCCCAGTACGTGTGCAGGTAGCGTTGATTGTCGCCCCAAATGGTGCGCAGCATCGACGGCCACGGCCGTTTGATCACGAGATAGCCGCCACCGTCGGGCACCGTGACCGGCCGGCCTTCGTCATCGACGATGTCGACAAAGATTCCCGGCAAGGGCTTCGCGCAAGAACCGGGCTTGGCCGGCGTCACGCTCGGTATCGGCGTCATCATGGTGGCGCCGGTCTCGGTCTGCCACCAGGTATCGACGATCGGGCAACGTTTCCGGCCGATCACCCGGTGATACCACATCCAGGCTTCCGGATTGATCGGCTCGCCAACCGTTCCCAACAGCCGCAGCTTGCTGAGGTTGTACTTCGCGGGCAGCGCATCGCCCAATTTCATGAGCGCGCGGATCGCGGTCGGCGCCGTGTACAGGATGGTCACGCCGTGCGTTTCACACAGCTGCCAAATTCGGCCGCCGTCCGGATACGTGGGTGAGCCTTCGTACATCATGATCGTGGCGCCTGCCGCAAGCGGCCCGTACGCCACGTACGTGTGCCCGGTCACCCAGCCGACATCGGCGGTACACCAGAATACGTCGCCGTCCTTGAGATCGAATATCCAGCGCACGCTGGTCTTGGCATTGAGCAAGTAGCCCGCGCTCGAATGCTGGATGCCCTTGGGCTTGCCGGTGGACCCGGACGTGTACAGCAGAAACAACGGATGTTCGGCATCCACCCATTCGGGTTCGCAAGCCGTGCTCTGCCCGGCCAGGGCTTCGTGCCACCAGAGATCGCGGCCGGATTGCATCGGGCAATCGCCGCCGGTGCGCGCGTAGACGATGACGTTCTGCACGGTCGGGCAGCCGTCGGCGAGCGCCTTGTCGACCGCGCGTTTGAGTTCCACCGTGTTACCGGCGCGCCATCCCGCATCCGCGGTGATCACGAGCTTGGCACCGGCGTCTTCGATGCGGTCTTTGACCGCGTTCGAGGAAAAGCCGCCGAACACCACCGAGTGGATCGCGCCGATGCGCGCACACGCCTGCATCGCGATCACCGCTTCCGGAAGCAGCGGCAGGTAGATGATGACCCGGTCGCCGCGCACCACGCCGAGCGTCTTGAGCGCGTTTGCAAAGCGGCACACTTCGCTGTGCAGCTCGGCATAGGTCAGCTTGCGCACATCGCCCGGCTCGCCTTCGAACACGATGGCGAGCTTCTCGCCCCGCTCGCGCAGATTCGCCTCGAGGCAGTTGTACGACACGTTCAGCTGCCCATCGGTGAACCAGCGATAATTGGGGGCGTCGCTGTCATCGAGCGGCACCGAAAAGGGCTTGTGCCAATCGAGCTCGGCGCTCGCCAAATCCGCCCAAAAGCCGACATAGTCGGCCGCCGCCTTGGCATACATCGCCTTGAGCTCAGGCTCCTTCAGCACGGCACTTTTGCGAAACTGCGCGGGCGGCGGAAATACGCGGTCCTCATGCAGAGTGGATTGAATGTCTTTTTGCGCCATTGTCTAAGCTCCCCAGCAAAATTCTTCCGTCGGCTGTTGATTATGCGGCGGCGGCGATGCGCCGCGCTTGTTGCCGCAAAATACTGCCGAATCCATGTGTATTGAAGAAACCATCGAGGCCCGCGCTGTCCGGGCGGCGCCACTTCAAGTCATCGAGCGTCGCGTCGAGCGGAATATCGCAGACGATGCCGGTGAGGCGCCGCGCCATGTATGCGGCCTCCTTGTGCGCCAGCAATCTGGCGGCCACGGCCGCGGCGCCGCGCAGCTTCAAGGAAGGTATCCGGTCCAAGTTCGCATACAGCTCGTCGAGCGAGCCGAATACGGCAAACAAGATTGCCGCAGTCTTCTTGCCCACCCCGGGGACTCCGGGAATATTGTCGACGCTATCGCCGGTCAACGCCAGATAATCGGCGATGAGTTCCGGGTTCACCCCGAAGCGCGGCCCGATGTCGTGATAGTGATAACGGGTGTTGCCGCTGTAGTCCCAAAACACGTCGCCGTCGCGGATCAGTTGCGATAAATCCTTGTCCCGGGTCACCAGCACGTTGCGCAGTCCGGCGGCGCGCGAGCGGGTCGCGAGCGTGCCGATGATGTCGTCGGCTTCGTAGCGAGCGCTCGCGAACTCGGCGAGCCCCATGTGGCGGCAAAATTCCCGGCACAAGGCAAACTGCCGCTCGAGATCCGCCGGCGGCGCCTCTCGATTGGCCTTGTAGGCGGGATAGATGCCGTTGCGGAACGAGATCTCGCTGCGCAGGCTAAGATCGAAGGCGACGCCGATGCGCTCCGGACGAACCTGTTCCAGGAGATCCGACAGAAACCGCGCAAAACCGTACAGCGCGTGCGTGGCATTGCCGTCGCCGTCGACCATGTCGGGCGGCATGGAATGGTAGGCGCGGAAAATAAAATAGCTGGCGTCGATGTGGTACACGACGCCGGCCGACTGCGGCTGGAACACGCCGCTGTTCACATCGGCCAGCGTTGCATGCGCTCGTGCAGCGGGCTCGAACGGGGAAAGTGCGCAATCAGATATTCCATCTGGTCGGCGAGCACACGGCGGCCTTTCAGGAATATGTATTCTGCATAGGTCGGCGTGAAAGGCACCGCCAGCAGCTGCATGCCTGCCTGTTCGGGCGTGCGCGAAGCCTTGGCGTTGTTGCAGCGGCGGCATGCCGACACCACATTGCTCCACAGATCCTGGCCGCCCCGGCTGAACGGCGTCACGTGATCGCGCGACAACAAGCTGTAATTGAATCGCGCGCCGCAGTACAGGCAAAGATAGGCGTCGCGGCGAAACAGCGTTTGATTGTTGAGCGGCGGCGTGTAGGACGCGCCGCGCAAGTTGCCGGGGTTGCCGGAGGTTCCCAAGGTCGCGATGATGGAATTGACATCGACTATGGTCCGCATACCGGTCCGCGCGCAGGTACCGCCGTACAGACGATACAACAGCGTGCCGCAGGTATAGGCCACCTGCTCGGTGTGATACAGGCGCGCCGCCTCGCGATAGTCCACCCACTCGAGCGGCATCCCGGAGACGTCGGTGCGCAAGATTTGCTGCGACAAGGGATAGCCGTGCGACATAACCGCGAGGTCGTCCCGCCAGTCCATCAAGTGCTGCCTTTCTTGCAACATGGGCCTCATAACACCACCAAAGATAGTCGACTCTTATGCCATAATTCAATGTTTGGCATAATTCTCAAGGATTTGGGGAGAGATCTGCATGGCTGTCGTCGTCGGTGTCCTCGCGGAAACCGCTGCCAAAGAAACTCGCGTCGCGGTGGTGCCGGAAATCGCCGCAAAACTGCGGGCAGCCGGGGTGCGCGTCGTGATCGAGCGCGGCGCGGGAACCGCGGCCCATTTCCCCGATGCGCTCTATGCCGATACCGAGTTCGCCGATGCCGCGGGCATTCTCGCCTCGGCGGACGTCTTATTGAAGGTGCAACCGCCGAGCCTCGCGGAAGTGGGCGCGCTCAAGAGCGGCGCCGTGGTCGTCGGCTATATGCAGGCCTACGCGCGGCCGGATCTCGTGCGCGCGCTCAAAGATCGCGGCATCACGAGCTTTGCCATGGAACTGGTGCCGCGCATTTCGCGCGCGCAATCGATGGATGCCCTGTCCTCGCAGGCCTCCGTATCCGGCTACAAGGCGGTGCTGATCGCGGCCAATACGCTGGAGCGATTTCTGCCGATGCTGACCACGGCCGCGGGGACCATCCGCCCCGCAGCGGTGCTGGTCATCGGTGCCGGCGTCGCCGGTTTGCAGGCGATCGCCACCGCCAAGCGCTTAGGAGCGGTGGTCGAGGCGTACGATGTGCGCGGGGCCACCAAGGACCAGGTGAAATCGCTGGGCGCCAAGTTCGTCGAGACCGGCGTTTCCGCGGAGGGCGCCGGCGGATACGCCCGCGAACTGACCGCCGACGAGAAGGCCAAGCAGCAGGCGGTGCTGGATGCGCGTATCGCGGCCAGCGACGCCGTGATCAGCACGGCCTCGGTACCGGGCCGGGCGGCGCCGCGCATCATCAGCCAGGCGGCGGTGGAGCGCATGAAGCCGGGGTCGGTGATCGTCGACATCGCCGCCGAACAAGGCGGCAACTGCGAATTGACGCGGCCCGGCGAGACCGTCCTGCATGGCGGCGTCAAGATCCTGGGGCCTTTGAACCTGCCGGCCTCGCTCCCCTATCACGCCAGCGAAATGTATTCGCGCAATCTTTTCAACTTCTTGAAGCCCGCGCTGGCGAAGGGCGCATTAGCCATCGATTGGAACGACGAAGTATTCGCGGGCGCCGTGCTCACGCACGGCGGTGAGATCAAAAATGAGGCGGCCCGCAAAGCGGTCGAGGGACAGTAATATGATCGACGGCGTCATTGCGCTCTATATCTTCATGTTGGCGGCGTTCACCGGCTACGAAGTCATTTCCCGCGTGCCGGTCATTCTGCACACGCCGCTCATGTCCGGATCGAACTTCGTGCACGGCATCGTGTTGGTCGGGGCCATGGTGGCGCTGGCGTCGGCGGACACCACGCCGCTGCGGATCATCGGCGTCATCGGCGTGTTCCTCGCGGCGGGCAATGCCGTCGGCGGTTATGTGGTGACCGAGCGCATGTTGAAGATGTTCGTCACCGCCGGCAGAAAGAAGGGACCGTAAGATGCCCGGAGCTTCGACCGTTCAAAACGTCACGCAACTGTCATATCTGGTTGCGGCCGCGCTGTTCATCCTCGGCCTCAAGCGCATGAGTTCGCCGGTGACGGCGGTCAGCGGCGTGCGCTGGGCCGGCGCCGGCATGGTGCTCGCCACGGTCGTGACACTGGCGTTCATGGGCGCGTCGAACTTCAACTTGATGTTGGTGATCGGCGCCATCGCCCTCGGCGGCATTCTTGCCTGGGTCAGCGGCAAGCGCGTCGCCATGACCAACATGCCGCAAATGATCGCCTTGTACAACGGCATGGGCGGCGGTGCCGCGGCCGCGATCGCGGCGGTCGAATTGTTTCGCGGCACCGAACAAAGCATCACGCATCTGACCATCGCGACGGTCGGCGGCTTCATCGGTTCGGTGTCTTTCAGCGGCAGCGTAATCGCTTACGCGAAACTGCAGGGGTTGATCACCAAGTCGGTGCGCTTCGGCGGCCAGAAATTCGTGAATCTGGCGATCTTGCTGGTCACCGTCGGATTGGGATTCATGGTCGTGTCCGGCATGGCGCCGGGACTAGGCCTCGGTGTCACCGGCGCGGTGTCGTTGTTTTTCGTCATGGCGCTCATCTTAGGTGTTGCCATGACGCAGCCGATCGGCGGCGCCGACAAGCCGGTGGTGATCTCGCTGTACAACGCGCTCACCGGTCTCGCGGTCGGTTTCGAGGGCTTCGTTCTCGACAACGCCGCGATGATCATCGCCGGCACGGTGGTGGGCGCCGCCGGCACCTTGCTCACGCAACTCATGGCGAAGGCGATGAACCGTTCGCTCGGCAATGTGCTGTTCTCGAACTTCGGCGAGAGTTCGTCGGCCGCGGCCGGCGGCGTCACCGGCACGCAGAAGGCGATCGAGGCCTCGGACGCCGGCGTCATGATGGCGTACTCGCAAAAAATCATCATCGTGCCGGGCTATGGCCTGGCCGTCGCGCAAGCGCAGCACAAGGTGTGGGAACTGACCCAATTGCTGATCGACCATGGTGTCAAGGTTCGCTTTGCCATTCACCCGGTCGCCGGCCGCATGCCGGGCCACATGAACGTATTGCTCGCCGAGGCGGGCGTGCCCTACGATTTGATATCGGACCTCGACGAAATCAATGCCGAATTCGAAACCGCCGACGTGGCGTTGATCATCGGCGCGAACGACGTCGTCAATCCGGATGCGCGTGCCAACAAGGCGAGCCCGATCTACGGCATGCCGATATTGAATGCCGACAAGGCGAAGAACGTCATCGTCATCAAACGCGGCCAGGGTCAGGGATTTTCCGGAATCGACAATGCGCTGTTCGTGCTCGACCAAACCCGCATGCTGTACGGCGACGCGCAGGCCGCCGTCAGCCAGCTCATCCAAGCGGTCAAGGCCGCAGGTTGATTTCGAACCGCTGATTTTCCATGCAGCAGGCTCGGGTGCCGCGTAGTCGCCGAGCGGGATCATCTCGCCGCTGATTCGCGCGCCGTGCAGTTCCAGGCGCACGCCGAGGTCGTTGGGAGAGTCGCCGCTTTGGTACCGCTCCATGGCGCTGCGCTCGACTGCCTGCGGCGCGCCGCCGCCTGATACCCCAAGTACCCGACGCCGTGCGCGTGCTTCACTTCGCAACCCAACCGCCGCCCGCCGGTCGCATACCCAGGACGCTTCGTTGTCCCGCGGCTGCGCACGCGAGGTTCCGAGAAAGACTGCCAACGCCAAAACCACGGGCAAAGCACTGCGCGTTCGGCGATGCTACGCAAAGGAGGTTTGCGTTGCCATGAGAGTCATCGTCGTCGTCGTCATGCTCGGATTGACCGGCATCGGCGCGGCCGCTCCCTCCGACCTGGCACGCTGGCAACAGCACGCGAACAATGTGCGCATCGTTCGCGACAACTGGGGCATCCCGCATATCTACGGCAAGTCCGATGCGGACACGGTGTTCGGCGCCATCTACGCGCAGGCCGAGGACGACTTCGGCCGCATCGAACGCAATTACCTGACGGGTCTCGGCATGTTGGCGCAGGCGGACGGCGAGAGCGCCATCTACAGCGACTTGCGCCAGCGGCTGTTCATCGATCCCGAGGAACTGCGGCAAGACTTTCGCTCGAGTCCGCCCTGGCTCAAAGCGCTGATGATCGCCTGGGCTGATGGACTCAATTACTATTTGGCGAAGCATCCCGCGGTCAAACCCAAAGTACTGCATCGCTTCGAACCGTGGATGGCCTTGTCCTTCACGGAAGGCAGCATTGGCGGGGACATCGAAGACGTCGACCTCGTCAAGCTGCAGGCGTTCTACGGCGGCCCGCGGCGGCCGCCACCCGGCAGAACCTTGGTCGCGACGCGGGAAGATGCAGCCACCGGCGGCTCCAACGGCTTCGCCATCGCGCCCAGCCGCAGCGCTTCACGGCATGCGATGCTCTGGATCAATCCGCATACCTCGTATTATTTCCGCGCCGAACTCGAGATGGTGAGCGATGCGGGCTTGAACGTTTACGGCGCCGTCACCTGGGGGCAATTTTTCGTCTATCAGGGATTCAACGCCCGCAATGGCTGGATGCACACGTCCTACGGCGGCGACGCCATCGACGAATACGTCGAGAGCATCGTCAAGCGGCCCGAGGGACTCTATTACCACTACGCAGGCGTACTGCGGAAAGTGCGCGTCAGCGAGATCACCATTGCGTTCAAGCAGGGCACGGGCTTCGGCCACGAGCAATTCACGGTGTACGCCAGTCATCACGGGCCGATCATCCGCGCCGAAACCGACCGCGACGGGGAGCCCCGCTGGGTCGCGATCAAGTTGCTTCAAGATCCGGTGCCGGCGTTGGCGCAGTCCTATTTGCGCACCAAGACGTCCGACTATGCATCTTTCCGCAAGACCCAGGAAATGCGCACCGACACCTCCAACAACACGGTGTATGCCGACGCGGACGGTACCATCGCGTATTTCCACGGCAATTTCATTCCCAAACGCGACCCGCGCTTCGATTACACGCACCCCGTCGATGGCAGCGACCCGGCCACCGAATGGCACGGGCCGCATCCGCTCGAGGACACGATTACGCTTCTGAATCCGAGCACCGGGTGGATTCAAAACACCAACAATTGGCCGTTCTCGGCAGCCGGGGCGGCCAGCCCGAAGCGCGAGAACTACCCGGCGTACATGTGGATCAAGGGCGAGAATCCGCGCGGCATCCACGCTGTCGAAGTTCTGTCGAACATTCACGACGTCACACTGGATAGCTTGATCGCGGCGGGCTATGACGCGCATTTGACCGCCTTCGATGTGTTGCTGCCGCCGTTGCTCAAAGACTTCGAGCAGCTGGCGGCGGACGATCCGCGGCGCGCGACTTTGGCCGAGCCGCTCGAGGCGCTGCGCGCGTGGAATCGGCGCACAGCGGCGGACTCGGTGGCCACTGCGCTGGCCATTTTCTGGGGCCAGGAGTTGCTCGACGCCAAGGGCGCCGAAGCACGCGATGCCGACGAGCCGGTGTATGACTACTTGGTGGACCACCTGACGGCGGCGGAGCGCATCGACGCCTTGGGAAACGCGGTCGCGAAATTGCAGCGCGATTTCGGCAAGTGGCAAACGCCGTGGGGCGATATCAATCGCTATCAGCGTCTGACCGACGATATCGTGCAGCCGGTCGATGATGCGAAACCGAGCCTCGCGGTCGGATTCGCCTCGTCCAACTGGGGCGCGTTGGCGTCATTCGATTCCGCCTACCCGCGCAAGACCAGAAAGATCTACGGCTCCAAGGGCAACAGCTTCGTCGCGGCGGTCGAATTTGGCTCGCCGGTCCGCGCCAAGGCCCTCATGAGCGGCGGTGAAAGCGGCGATCCTGCCTCGCCTCACTTCTCCGACCAGGCACAGATGTTTACCCAGGGACGATTTCGCGATGTGTACTTCAGCCGCGAGGACGTGCTCGCGCACGCGGAGCGAAGCTACCAACCCTGACGGCGACCTGCTAGCGCGGATTGCGCCGCGGTTGGGGTACTCGCTGCGGGTGCTGTACCACCCGGCGGCGTTGCTCCGGACTCATCTGCCGCCATTGGCGGCGCAATTCCGTGCGTCTCTCGGGCGGCATTTGCTTGAACCGATTGAAGGACTCGCGCACCCGCTGCTGTTGCTCGGGTGGCAGGCTCTTGAACTGCTGCCAGCGTTGACGCAGCTGCTGACGCTGTTCCGGCGGCATCGCGCGCCACTGTGTGAAGCGCTGCTGCGCGCCCGAGCGTTGTTCGGGCGTCATCGACAGCCAACGCTGACTGCCCTTGGCGAGCGCCTGCTGGCGATCGGGCGGCAGGCTATCCCATTTGCCTTGGAAGCCTTTCAGCAGCTGCTGCTGTTGCGGCGACATCGACGACCATGCCTTGGGCGCAGCGGGCGCAGGCGCGGCGGCCGGCGCAGGCTCGGACGGCGCAGGCGGGACCTGCGCGACGCTCGAAGCCGCGAGCAGCAAACCTGCCGAGAGTAACCACGCCCTGATCATTGCCTTGTGTCCTGCGGCGGCGGCGCGGGAGGAGTGACCCCACGCGGCGGCGCCTTCTTCAAAAATTCCCACCAAGCTGCATCGCCGACATCGTCTGCTCCCAAAAATTCGATGAACTCATCTCCGGGCGCATCGGGCGCATCGGGCGCAGCCGCTGAGGCCGGCGGCGGCGGGGGTGGCGGATCCGCTGCGAGCGCCGTAGCACTGACCAAAATGCCGACACACAACAGCCACTGCCTACCCCAGCTCAACCGGACTTCAACTCTGGGCTTCTGGCCCCGAGTTCGCCGCTTTATCAGCCCAATCATAAAACTCGATATCGTCTTGCAGCATGTCCATGGCGTCGCCCGAGCCTTCGTCCGAGGACGCGACAAGATCCAAATCTTCAAAATTCGACAGGCCATCGGCTACTGTACCGGCGTGTTGCCACATTGGCGATCCCAGCCACAGGAAGGCGCCCAGCAGCGCGGCGGCAGTCACCCCGGCCGGCGCCAGCAGACCGGCGCGCGCAAACCAGGGCCGGCGCGCCGACGCTGCCGCGAGCGCGGCACTGCGTGCCTGCGTCAGGCGCGAGCGCGTCGCGAAATCCATGTCCTCGACACTCTCGAGAAACAGTTTGCGGCTGCGCTCTTCGAATGAATTGCGGGGTTCTGCAGGCATTTGCTCGTTCATCACCAAACCTCGCCCAGTTGTTCGCGCAGCGTATGCACCGCGCGCGAGTAATGAGTCTTGACGCTGCCCTGCGAACAGCCCATGGCGCTCGCCGTTTCGGCCACATCCAACCCTTCGAAATTGCGCAGCATGAAGGCTTCGCGTTGCCGTGCCGGCAGGCCTCGCAGCGAC